>SDBS01007659.1_pt1 | contig 10472 bp, 10 predicted proteins | sample 2277091 | NCBI WGS metagenome assembly SDBS01 (sample SAMN10404972, study PRJNA504765) | marine sediment metagenome | isolation source: marine sediment core GS10_PC15, 163 cmbsf | place: Arctic Ocean: Southern Knipovich Ridge | collected 2010 | reverse complement strand
ATCAGGCACATGACGATATAATCAGGGATAAGGTGTTCTGGATTTTTGACTTCTATTCCTGCGAGACCGAGAAGGAAAGCAAGGGGCTTCCCTACGATTTTATTGAAGAAATCGACTATGAATAAACTGTGTTCTAACTCTTCCATTGTTTCATTCTTGAGAGTCCGGCTATAGCTTCAACCAGAAAAACAGGAACCATGGTTGAGAAGCCGACTACAAAAGCTATTATATTCTTTGGAAAGAAGAAGATTATAATAAAAAAGATGGCGAGAATCAATACAAGGCGGATGCCGTAGAGGGCCAGGGCAGAGCGGAGGGCCTTCTTTTTGTCAAAAAAGGCGGACTGAAAAAAGGGGACTGGCTCCTCTTCTTTAAGGTGCCTGTCCCCCTTTTTTTCTTTTTTTAAGATGTCGCCAGTTTCCCCACTTTTTAAGAGGAACAGCCTTGAAACCGATTGCTTGAGCCAGATGAAACTTAAGGCCGAGAAGGCTCCTCCGGCGAAAATGAAGATAGCTATTAGGGGATTGAAGAAAAAAAGAGATACGAGCGCTATTACAAAGGAAAGGGCTAGAATCTCAAAAGGAATCCTCCGCAGAATCTTCTCTTCTTCTGAAATGTTAATTGTCATTTTATTGTAGGGGCTTGATTTATCAAGCCCACCTTAATAAAAAAGGGGACTGTCCCTTAAAAAAGGGGACTGGCTCCTCTTCTTTAAGGTGCCTGTCCCCCTTTTTTACATAAAGTAGCCTGTCCCCCTTTTTATTATTATTCATCCTTATACTTATTCAACCCTCTTATAAGGCTGTAAAAACCAGAAAATATGCCGAGGAGCAAAAAAACCAGCAGTAGCCAGGGATCGGTTCCGAAGAATTTGTCGAGATAATAGCCGAAGAATAAACCTACAGCGATGGAAGAGGGAAGCATGAGTCCAAGGGAACTTATAGCAGCAATCTTCCTGTAGTTTATTTTCGAAGGCTGTTTATCTGGCATTAGCGCTCTTATAATATCACAATTTGCATCCTAAAACTCATCTTGTAGGACGATATAAGCTATAGAATTATCCAGATGGTGGGAGTTTTAGCGGTTTAGGAGAAAGAATAACTTAAATGCCTATTGAGCTTTTAATTCTTATTTAAAAATAATAAGCAAAGTGGATTAAGAATGTATTGTTTTTGGGCTCAGGAATCCCGGCAGGCATGTTCTCATTTTTTAGAATGTAGTTTAACTGTATTTTTGTGTGATGACCTTCAAAAAAGTAATTAACGCCAAAAGTCAGCCATTTATCTTGATTCTGTCCATCAGGCCCCAGCAAGATCTCATCCTTGTCAAATTTCATGAATTCATAGCGCGCTGTCAATTCAATCGTCTTCGGAATTATCATGAATCCCCCCTGAATTGTTACGGTGGCTTGAGCGGCATCTATGACCTCATCAACAATGTTCCACCAGGAAATGTCTCTTAGGAGATACTCAAAAGTACCGGCAAAACCCTTATATTTGAAGGCTGCATCTCCTCCATAACAAAAACTACTTTTAAGCTCTGCTTCACCCAAATTATGACCTCCGCTTGGAGAATCATCAGATGAGATGAAGTTTATTGCAAAGCTTAAAAGAGGGTATTCCAGATCTTCCAGATACGACTGCGACTTTTTCATATGCCCGAAGGGATGAAAATCCACTCTTCCTGCATAGAGGAACTTATTATTGTCTCCAGATGCCCCTGTATCAATGTGGTAAAGCTTGACTTTTCCAAGCCTGTTACTTCCCAAATCAGATACAGAACTGCTGTTAACTGCTCCGTTATAGAGTCCTGCCGAAAATTCCAGTTTCTTATCCAGTGCAAAACCATGGATTCCAACTCCCATCTGGCGGAAAGGCGCGAATTCAGATGTGCGGCTCCGCTCGATCATCTGCAGGTACTTCGAAGAGTTTAAGGCTTCCCTGGAGAAGGGAATATGCTTCTGCCCGATGAAGATGCTAAATCCCTTTGGACTCAGGCTTAGATAGGCATCTTTTAAAGTGAAATTCTGTTTACCTGCTTCGAATTGGACCTTTATGAATGCCCAATCAGTCAATTGAGACCCGAAACTCAGGCGAGCCCTCCTCACCAAAAGCCGGCTTGTAGAAGGATCGGAATCTACATACTGATATTGAGTCTGCAATCTTCCACCGATTGTAAGTTTTGATGTTTTTGTAGATACCTCTTCGCCGCCAAGAGAAAATGTGTATGCCGAGAAAATAAGTACAACCAGAAGCAATACTGTAGATTTTGTTTTCATTTCCTTCTCCCTAAGGATTCAGTGGGGCTTCCTCTTTGCAGGCATTGTTGAATTTAAAATGGAGAAAATAAGCAACAGTAACAGAAATGGCAGTAGCAAATGATAGAACTACCCAGAATATAAATACGTATTTCCAATTTCCTTTTCCCATATCAACTAAGACAGGAACGATTAACCCTATTAATACAGTTCCTACGTAACCCATTCCATCTATGAAGCCTGCTGATGCCGCTACGACATTTTCATCTTTGAATCTTGATGGGCATGTTGTAACTAAGAAAACGTGTGGTCCGTATAAGAAGAAACTACCTATCAACAGAACTACAGTTGCTGCTAAGCCAGTTGTAAATGGAAAAACTATAAAACTAATACCCAAAAGGCTTAAAAAGATAATACTGGTAATATCCTTGTCTATTTTTATCTTGTTGTATACCAGAGTGCCAAAAATGCCAAATATGGGGATCAGAAATACTTTTAAACCAACTTTCCCCATGTCTCCTACCCCAAATTTTCCTTCTATAAAGAAATATAATGGTATCCAGGTGATAACTCCATATCTAACCATATTTAATAAACATAATGATACGCCACTCATGACGATAGGGAATGATAATGTTGCTTTAACTTGAGCTTCAATTTTTTGTTTTGGTTTAAACTCCATTTTTGGCTTAGTGAGTAGTAGCGTTATTCCTCTTACAAACAAGAAAACACTTGCAACCCAAAATCCTGCTTGCCAGCCCCAAGTTCCAACTGCAAATGCAGAAATAAGCCATGCAATAGAATTGCCGGCTTGATAAGATGTGCCTAGGATTGTAGATGTCTTCTCCCTGCTTTTTGCATCTTTTTGTATCTCAGCATTAGCTCTCACAATAGATGACCATCCCATTGCCTGAAATCCACCATCGAGAACTTCTCCGATAAATAATAAAATAAAAAATCCTGCAGTAAATCCAAGAAATACGTTCATAATAGCTGAGAATATGAGACCTAGCGATATATAAACAAATGGATTAAATCGTTCTGAAATCTGGCCATGTAAAAACTGACCAATCGCGTAGGCAAAGAAAAATCCGCTTGATACCAGACCGACGCTTTGCATGTTCAAATCCTGATATGTGGCTAATAGCGCCGGGACAACTATGCTCAAGTTTACTTTCCCAAAGTAGTACGTTGCATAAGAAGTCCAAATGTTCCAGAATGTTTTATTCATTCTATCCTCTTTATTACTCTTTAAATTTTTTTACTTCCTTTTTATTCTGATTTTTGTTGTTGGGGCGAAGGTCTTCTAGTAGTACTGTTTTAAAACTTCCAGTACCCTGTTCTTATGACTTCAGCAAAATTATTTTTTGGCATACTAGATGTTTCAATCTCTTTTGCAAATGACTCATAGTCATAATCAACAAATCTAAACCTGACTTCACATCCATTTTTTATATCAACCACAGCATAATTTGCTTGTGGACTTCCTATTCGTGGCCTGCCTACGCTTCCGGGATTGATGATATGTTTTCCTTTGGTTATCTTATGGAAAGGCAAATGTGTATGGCCACAAAATAAAATCTCAACATTTGAGTTTTCCATAAGTATACTTAATTCTTCGTCTGGTATATTTGGCTCAATTCGTCCACTAATATCTTCTGGTGAACCATGAACCATTAATACTTTTCTTCCGTTTACTTCAAGGGATATCTCTTGAGGCAGACTCTTCATCCATTCCTTGTTTTCTTGCGATGTATGTTCAACTGTCCATTCGAAACTGATTTTCCCCATATTTCTACAAGTTTCATCAATGTAACCACAGCTGCAGTCATCTTTACCGAATGCTACTGCTTCGTCGTAATTGCCCATGATAGTCTGAATTTTTTGATTTTTAATTATTGGAAAAATCTTATTGGGATAGGGAGCGTATCCCACTACGTCACCTAAGCAAAATATTTTCTCTATATTTTTTTGTTTTTTTAGATCTTCTAAGACTGCATCTAAAGCCATATAATTACTATGTATGTCACTGATTAACGCTATTTTCATTTCTCTCTTTATCTTATTCTCCAAATTCTTTTAGTGCCTTTTTATAGTCCTCAGCTGTATCGATTTCTTTCCAGCCTCGTTCAATAATTACACAGTGGATTGGTACTCCTAAATCAACCATTTCCTGAATCATGTCGGTTATGTAAGCTTTTTCAAAGATAGGTGCTCTCTGAAAAGGCTTTCCGCAAAAAAGTTTTTTAGATCGATTATAATGTTTCTTGAGAATATCAGATCCTCTCGAAGTAAGTTTCATCATGCCGATGAATTCACCATGGACATCATGCTTTTTTGTTAGAATTTTCCCTATTTCAACGACATTATTTTCAGCATCAAAAATAACATTTTCAGCTTCTTCTATGGGATGATCCTTGCGTCCCTCATAATAGCCTCTCCAGTCTATATCCACTACAATTGAAATATCCTTTTTTGATTCAATCAGTCTTTCCACAACTTGTTTTTCAAAAAGGATATCTGAATAGGAAATAATGACTTCTCCTTCTATTTCTTCCTCTGCATAAAATAACGAACTTAATATATTGTTATTTTGATAATTCTTGTTTTCATAGTATTTAATTCCAGGATAATTTATTTTTTCTGCTTTAAATCCTTTTATTAATACCGCATTTTTTATTTTATGTGCTCTAAAAGCTTCGAGCTGACGTTGAAGGAGAGTTTTACGTCCCAATTTAAGCATGCATTTAGGTAAATCGTCAGTTAAAGGCCTTAAGCGTTTTCCCACTCCCGCGGCGATAATTATTGCTTTCATGTTAGACTCCTCAATGTTTTCTTTAATTTTTTTTGTTTCTGTTGCGTTTAAGTCATATTTTTCCATAATTCTCAGCAATGATGGAATTTCTTTGTTTTTCTTAATTATATCTGGAATATCAGGGGCAATTTTATTTTTAGATTTGCCTGCAAGGTCATATAAGTTTTCTAAATTTGCTTCTAGAATAATCGCGATTTTTTTTATTATTCCCTTACTGGGAGCAGCTCTTTTATTGCTTTCAATGTCGTTGAGATAGGAAGGTGAGATTCCAATAGCCCTTGCAAGCTCCCGCTGCCCGATATTTCTAGCGGTCCTTAAGGTTTTAATATGGCTGCCGAATGTATCTGTGTTGGTCATCTCTGAAACTGTTTACTTGTTCGCAAACAAGCTAACACATAAGATTTAGCTTGTCAAGGAAATGTTAGGGAAATACAGGGAAGGGATTTAAAGGAGTGAATTGAAAAGGAGGGAGTTTATTTCAAAGGAGGTTGTTTTTTTATCTTTTTATTCCCCAAAAAATTAAAAGACCTAAAATGCCACCCAATATATTCAAAAGAATATCATACCATGTAAAAAATCGATTAGGTAAGAAGTATTGGTATATTTCATCTGTCGTTCCGATTACGCCAGTTATAACTGCACTCAAGAAATAAGGATTCTTGCTTATTGTAAGCTTTAATTTTTTTTCTTTTTTTGCATCTATACTTTTTAATTTCTCCCTATCCAAGGTCCATACAATGAGAATGCTCAGAATTGCATATTCCGGAAGGTGAGTGAATTCATATGGATTGGGAATAAATCGGTAAAGAATGAAAGATAAAAGAAAGATGCCTCCTATAGAGATAAGAAAAAGGGCTGATTTTTTCTTTTTTTGAATTAGGAATCTAACAGCTAAAATCGAAATCAGCAAAGCCAGGGCAATTTCTACGACTAGCACAAAACGGGAGACACTTGAACTTGCCCACCGCGAGGAGGCAATGGATATTAACTGAGGAAGATAAGGAGTTGCCACAAATATGGCAACTGTATAAAAAAAGACTACCGTCCACTTTCTTGTGATTTTCATCCAGGGTATCAGGAAGAAAAGTTTCAAAGGAATGGAGATTTGGTGGTATGGTTTAGGGAAGTTAAGAAATAGATGGCAAAAGTATTGTTGTTAACCGGGTGAAAATTTACGATTTTAATTCTGATGGTTTATAGGTAGGGATGATCTCTTTTAGCAGTTTTATAATTTCATCTTCCCTGCTGTTTTCATGGCTTGCTTTAATAAGAAGGTTTATTTTTTCCATTAAAACTTCAAAGCTCATTTCGTCTGCACTCCTGGCTCTGAGTATTTTTTCATAATCAGTAGGCTCAACTCCCTCTTCAGCACTTAATATTTCTTCGAATAATTTTTCTCCGGGTCTTATCTTGGAGAAAATTATTGGAATATCCACATCAGGTTCATAGCCGCTCAGTCTTATCATTTCTTTGGCTAAATCAAGAATTTTAATCGGTTCTCCCATATCCAGAACAAAAACTTCGCCCCCTTGTCCTACAGCAGAGGCTTCAAGAACAAGAAGTACAGCTTCAGAAGCGCTCATGAAATATCTTTTCATTTCCGGATGGGTAACATTGACAGGACCTCCCTTTTTTATCTGTTCCTTGAATAAAGGGATCACACTTCCTCTGCTACCTAATACATTTCCAAATCTTACCGAAACAAACTTGGTTTTATTTTTTTGATTTAGAATTTTCAAATGCTTTTCACCGACTCTTTTAGTTGCTCCCATTACACTAGTTGGATTAATAGCTTTATCTGTGGAAATAAAGACAAATTCTTCAACATTATGTTTTAAAGAGAGGTCCGCAAGTATTTTTGTGCCTTCTATATTGGTTTTAACCGCCTCTTCCGGATACAATTCCAGTACTGGAACGTGTTTATAAGCTGCAGAATGTATGACAATTTGGGGTGATAAATTTTCAAATACAGAGGCCATTTTAATTTCGTCTCTTATATCTCCAATTACAGGAATTATTTCTTTTGTAGAGAGTCCCAAGTTATTAACAAGTTGGAATATCTCTGTCTCATCATTGTCGAGGACAATTAGGGTTTCAGGATTAAATTGAAGGATCGACCTTGACAGTTCTGAGCCTATGGATCCACCTGCGCCCGTTATCAATACTTTTTTATCCTGGATAAAGTCTTTAATAGCCCCAAAATCAATTTTTACCGGTGATCTTCCTAAAAGGTCATCCAGTTCAATCTCATGGATGTCGGAAAGAGTTACTTTCCCATCCATTAAGTCAGTAACACTTGGCAATATTTTTATTTCCTTTATGAGATTTGATTCCCGAATTTCTTCTACTATTTTTTTTATCTGTTTGGAATGAGCAGAGGGAAGAGCAATTAATATTTCGTCAACTCTATTATTCTTGCAGATTTTTTGGATCTCCGCTCCTTTTCCTAAGACCCTAATTCCGTGGATAGCAACTCCTTGTTTAGCTGGACTATCATCGACGAATCCAATAGGCAAATAGTTTGAATTTTTGTTTCTTTGCATATCACGAGTTATCTGTTCCCCAGCGCCCCCGGCACCATAAATTAAAACTTTTACTTTTTCTTCTTTATTTTTAAAAGGACTTTTGATCCCTTCTAATACAAGCCTCTTAGAAATTCTGAAAGACCCTATTAAAAATAAAGAAATTATATAATCAATCAGTATTGTGGATCGGGGGAAAGGGAAAACCATAAACGGCTTATAAACTCTTAAGAAGAATAAGGCCATTCCTAAAAACAACGTGCCAAGAGAGAGAGCCTTGAAAATTTTTACGAGTTCTTTCATGCTCACGAATTGCCAGGAAAAATCATATAGATTAAATATAATTAAAAGGGAAAGCTTAATAATTAGAGCCAGCAGAATGTAATATAATATGGGTTGGGTACTTTCAGGAGGGAGAACTCCGTTATATCTCAGCCAAAAAGATGCATATATTGAAAAAGAAATGAAAATAATATCGGCGGTAAAAAAGAAGAGTCGCCTTTTAAATACCGTCCGCGTGAGTGCAAACTCAAGAGATTTTTTTATAATATTCATTAGTTAGATACTCTAGTTTAACTTCCAGGTTCCCCCTAAAAGCAAATCAGATTTATTTTATAGCATCATTCTAATATTAATCAAGCACGAGCCTCAAAAAATAAGACTTTATACTGATAATTGGGCTGATCGCTTGAGATTGCCACAGGTGGGGAATATTCAACTTGCCCATCTTCTATTTCTGAAGGCAAAGTCAATAGTTTCCCGAAAAATATTCTTTTAAAGATTTCTTTCCCCTTCATTGTTTTCGGAATAAGATGGAGAGTAACAGCTGTCCTTTTTATTAAAGAAACGATTTTATTTTTGATGCCGCCCTCAGAAACAGGGAAAGCTCCGAGGACTTTGACTTTAGTGAATTTTCGTTTCAGCAAAGAATACAATTCCTGGGCTGAAAAATATCTTGTACTGTATGGCGACGTATTAAAATCAGCCCAATCTTTGTTTGCAGTACAGATTAAAAGCACTCCATCATCGCCTAGGACGCGGTGAGCTTCACTCACGAACTTTTCTGGTTCAGGGAGATAATATATAGCTTCGTATAAGATCACCACATCAAAGCTTTTGTCTTCAAAAGGTGGGTTCTGGGCGTCAAATTCTTCAATTTTGATTTTATCTTTTCCTTCATAACGCTCTAGGGGGTGTTTTAAAATATCTTTATCTATGTCTCCGCCGACGACTTTTTTAGCCACTTTTGCTAAATACCCTAATCCCATTCCGCCACCGCATGCCACCTCTAAGACTTTCTTATCTTTACAGAAATCGCGAGCAAACCGGTAACGCTGATAGAGCCTTGTTAACTGTTCTTTTGAGCTCTTAAAACCTGGCAGTTCTGTAACAATTGAATAATCTTCTCCCATTTACTGGCCCTTCTGTACTTCCAGGACTGCCTCTGTAAAGATATTAAATCCCTCGTCGATTTGGGCTTGAGTCACGTTAAGGGCTGGAATAAGGCGAATGGTCTGGCTCCAGTGGCCACAGGGGTATAGTAATAATCCTTTATCAAGCGCAATCTGCAGGACACGCCGCGTTGCTTCTGTGTTAGGTTCTTTATCTGTATCAGGTTTTACAAACTCTGCAGCAGTCATAAGGCCTATGCCACGGACGTCACCTATGATGGGTGCCTTTGTTTTTAAGTCCTGCAATTTATCTAACATATATGTGCCCTGTTTGCGTGCGTTCTCCAGTAGATTTTCTTCCTGGATTATCTCAAGCACGGCCAGTGCAGCAGCACATGAAACAGGATTTCCGCCGCATGTAGTTCCATGAGATACAGGCCCCCAGGCCTTCATTATCTCAGCACGGGCTGCAGTAGCTCCCAGGGGAAGACCATTGGCAATTGCTTTAGCTATGGCAAATATATCAGGTTGAATATTAAATGTATCCGCAGCAAACCATTGACCGGTACGCCCGAAACCTGTTTGCACTTCATCAAAGACGAGCAGAATGCCGTATTTGTCACAAATTTTGCGCAGTTCAGCCAGCCAGCTTCGAGGCGGGATAATGTAGCCACCTTCACCTTGAACAGGCTCAACTAATAGAGCAGCGACTTCCTCAGGCTCTATAATATACTCAAATACATTCAGAAGCTCATTCAGGGCAGCCTGAGAACATTCTTCCGGATTTTCTGGGGTTTTTGAACGAAAAGGATACGGGAATGGAGCAAAATAAACATCAGGAAGGAGGGAGCCGTACCCAGTTCGGTATTTGGCTTTTGAGGTGCTTACTGATGTGCCTCCGACTGACCTACCGTGAAATCCTCCGATAAAAGAAATAATCCCCCGCCGCCTTGTATAGTAGCGGGCGAGTTTGATGGCGCCATCCACGGCTTCTGCTCCGCTGTTGCCAAAAAAGAAGACGTTTGACTCTCCTGGCACAATCTTGCCCAATTCCTCTGCTAAATACAGAAGGGACTCATAATTTGTAACTCCGATAGCAGTATGGATCATCTTTGACAACTGAGCCTGCGCAGCGGCAACAACGCGGGGATGATTGTGCCCGACATTGCATGCCCCAAAACCAGCTAGGAAATCAACGTATTTACGGCCATCACGACCGTATATATAGCAGCCTTCGGCATGGTCAACGGGGAGATTAGGCCAATCCTGTGCCAGGCAGGGTGCCAGCAAGTTGTCTATATTTTTAACCAAAGTATCAAAAGACCTGTTATTTTCTTTCATGTCATTTACTCCATCACTTGATTAATGTCATTGCGGGCATAATACTAAAAAAGTGTTGTTAATTAGCATTATTTTTTAAGTAACAATACCATTTTAAGTACGATATTTTATGCTTCTCTGTTAAGCCCCGATGACTTCTATAATGA
>SDBS01007657.1_pt1 | contig 10472 bp, 8 predicted proteins | sample 2277091 | NCBI WGS metagenome assembly SDBS01 (sample SAMN10404972, study PRJNA504765) | marine sediment metagenome | isolation source: marine sediment core GS10_PC15, 163 cmbsf | place: Arctic Ocean: Southern Knipovich Ridge | collected 2010 | reverse complement strand
AAGATCTCCCGGGGCTATTTCGGCCAACATCTTACCGAGCAGTGCACGCTGCTCATTAGCCGCACCCGGAACTACATAACACAATGTATCCACCTGATCTTTAATCGCTTGAAGGATCTTCGGGTGCTGGTGGCCTGCATTCAGGTTGACCAACTGGGATGCGAAATCAAGGTATTTATTCCCTTGATTATCCCAGAAGTAACACCCCTTTCCCCTGGTAATGGTCAAGGGGCTATAACTTTTTTGAGCAATCCATGGATGAAGTAAATATTCCTTCTCAACTTGACCCACTTCAATAGCAGTTGGCATTTCAAAGCGCATACACACCTCTGGATACTGATAACAATCCTATTGAGTCATCAGCTAATTGTATATACAATTATACTTAATGATCATTGTTTGTCAACAAAAACAGAAATAAAAGAGCAAGACAGTGCCATTTGGCTCTCCATTTGGTACATCTATTTGACATCCCCCTGGATCACTGTGCACCCACAGCACCGGCAAGCCCCAGTTCATCGGCAAGGTGGCAGGCAACGAAATGCTCTTTACCAATCTCTCGCCACTCAGGTACTTCGGTCTTGCATTGCTCCCTTGCATAAATGCAGCGGGTATGAAAACGGCATCCTGCAGGCATTTTGACGATATCGGGTATTTCTCCCTTAAGGATTACCGGTTTCATATTGTGATCGGGATTAACCTTGGGTATGGCGGAAAGGAGTGCCTCGGTGTAAGGATGCCTGGGATGAAAAAAGAGTTCCCTGGTAGGCGCAAGTTCCACGAAGATCCCCATGTACATAACTGCTACCCGATCGGATATCTGCGCAACCACACTTAAATCATGGGCAATGAATAGATAGGCTATTTTGAGCTCTTTTCGCAAATCCATCAACAGGTTCAGTATTTCTGCCTGGATTGACACGTCAAGCGACGAGACCGATTCATCACAAACAATAAATACCGGGTCTGAAATAATTGCCCTGGCTATACTGATGCGTTGACGCTGCCCACCGCTGAAGGCGTGCGGGAAACGGCGCAGGTATTCCAAATTGAGCTTACAGCGAGCGGCAGTTTTGCGAACACGCTCATCAAGAGTTTTTCCTCTATCTAAACCACTGGCCACAAGCGGCTCGGCAATAATGTCGCGCACGGTCATGCGTGGATTCAGGGAAGCATAAGGATCCTGGAAGATCATCTGCAGATGCCTTCTGTATTTTCTCAGCTCTTTCCCTTCAATTTTCGACAGTTCAATCTTACGGCCATTCAGAGCGAAGAATACCTGTCCATCGGTCGGGTCGATAGCCCTTAGGATGGAGCGCCCGACCGTGGTTTTGCCCGAACCGCTCTCCCCTACCAGGCCAAGGGTTTCTCCCCGCCGGATTTTAAAGGAAACATTGTCCACGGCCCTGACATGGCCTTGAACGCGACCAAAAATCCCGGTGCGAATGGGGAAGTATACTTTCAAATTGTTGACTTCTATTAAAGCCATAATTATGTCCCTCTATTCATATAAGAAGCAGTTCACCGAATGGGTTTCACTAATGGAAGTTATAGCCGGGGCTTTTTTATTGCACCGTCCGACAATCATCTGCTGGCAACGCGTGTGAAAAGGACAACCCCCGGGGATCTCAAAAGGGCCCGGAATATCTCCCCCTACGGATAGCAGTCTGCCGCCCAGGTGATCAATACGTGGGATGGCCTTAAGCAATTTCCGGGTGTAGGGATGCTGGGGGTTGTTAATTACATCCCGTGTTGTTCCGCCCTCCATGATACGCCCCAAATACATCACCTTGATCTCATCTGCAATCTGGGCAATCACACCCAGGTCATGCGTGATAAAAATGACGGCCATATGGTGCTCTTCCTGCAGGCTGGTCATTAAATCAAGAATCTGCGCCTGAATGGTCACATCCAGCGACGTTGTAGGTTCATCGGCAATGAGCAGCGAGGGGCCACTGCTAAGCGCTACGGCGATCATAGCCCTTTGACGCATCCCCCCTGAAAGTTCAAAGGCGTACTGCTGAAAACGCTGAGCAGGGCTGGAGATGCCTACCTGATTAAGCATATCAATGGCAATCTCCCGGGCTTCTTGTTTACTTACGTTACGATGGTACAGAATGGCTTCCATGATTTGGTTGCCGATGGTATGCACGGGTGAGAAGGAACTAATCGATTCCTGAAAGATCATGGCGATTTCATTGCCACGGATGGACTGCATCTCGCGGCTGTTATGCTTCATCCCGGTGATATCTTTTATACTGCTGTCTTTGCCGTGCAGCAAGATTGAGCCTTCAACCCTGGCAGTTTTGGGCAGCAGCTGTATAACTGCATTGCAGGCAACAGTCTTTCCGGAGCCGCTTTCGCCCACAATGCCCAGGATGCCGCCCCGTTTAACCGTATAGCTTATACCGTTTACCGCTTTTACAATGCCTTCATCGGTCTTGAAAGCGACCTTGAGATCATTAACCTCGAGCAGCACGCCGCTGCCCGTGTCCTGCCTTTTCACGGGTGTTGCAGTTTCACCCATTAAATTCATGAAAGTCCCACCTTATAACGAATAGGGATCAGCCGCATCTCGCAGACCATCGCCTAAAAAGACAAACGCCAGCACCGCCGTTGCCACAAAGACGACCGGGATGAAAAGCCACGGCGCCAACTGGATCGCCTGAATATTCTGCGCACCTTTAAGCAGTACACCCCAACTGATAACAGGGGGACGTAGACCGAGCTGCACAAAGCTCAAGGCGGTTTCAGCCAAAATCATATAGGGAAACGAAACGACAAGATCCACGATAATATAGCTGGTGAAGGCCGGCAGCATATGCCGGGCAATAACGCGGGCATTAGTTGCACCCGCCAACCGAGCCGCAATAATAAAATCCTCTTTGCGCAGCGAAAGCAGTTTACCACGCGTGCGGCGGGCGAGAGTGGTCCAGCCGAAAAATCCGATGATGACAGTGATCATGAAATAGACCCTCTCCGGGGTCCACTCTCTGGGCATAGCCGCAGCCAGCCCCATAAACAGCGGAATGTTCGGAACTGAGCGGAAAAACTCGATCAGGCGCTGAATGAAAAAGTCTACCCGGCCGCCGAAGTAGCCGGCTACACCGCCCATGAACAGTCCTATAAAGAAAGAGATCAATACCCCGGCAATGCCGATGGTCAACGAGGTGCGCGTTGCCAGCATGATGCGTGAAAAGAGATCTCGCCCCATCCTGTCGGTGCCAAAAAGGTGAATCTTCCCCTGGTCCACGCCGAAAAAATGCAGGTCGCTTCTTATCAGATTTAATCCCCAGTACTTATACCTGCCGCTTCGTTCGAAAAACCGGATATAACGGCGTTGGGAAGCGTCCATAACGAGGAGCATTCTTAAGGTTATCGGGTCACGAGTGGTCTTGACACTGTATACGAAGGGACGAAAGGAGAAACCGTTCTCATCCCAAAACCGTACCATTTGAGGAGGGCCGAGCAGATAGTTGGTATCAATCGTTGTTCCGCTGTAAGGGGCGATAAACTCGGCAAAAATCATGATTATAATGAAAATACTGAGCATGCCGGCGCCGATAAGCGCCAACCTATTGCGGCGAAAACGCCACCAGACCAGTTGCCATTGACTGGCGGTGTAATACTTGATTTTCTGTTCTTCATCCATCTGTTGGGGATCAGGCAAGGTACCAGGCAATTCACCGGTAAGAGCTCTTTTCGCCATTTATAACACTCCTAATCGTATACGCGGATCCAGGGCTGCCAGGAGCAAATCGGAGAAAAAGACCCCGATCACGATCATAGTGCTTATCATCATCAGGATAGCGCCGCCTAAAAACATGTCCTGGTCGAGGAGCGCTTTGATCAGCAGGTTGCCGGCATCGGGCAGGGACAGCACCAGGGCCACAACCGGGGCGCCGGCCACAACCCGGGCCAGGTCAAAGCCGAGGTAGCTGACAATAGGATTGAGGGCGATACGAACAGGGTATTTAAGAATGACCTTCCATTCCGGTACACCCCTGGCGCGGGCCGCCAAAACATAAAGCTGGTTCAGTTCATCGAGCATGGTGGCCCGCATGGTCTGCAGGTGGAATGCGGTGTTAGCGGTGCCCAGGACGATGGCCGGAACCCAAAGATGTTTGAAGAGATCCACAAATTTGCCCCAGCTCCAATCGGCTTCCAGGTATTGCGGAGAGAAGAGACCCCCGGCCGAGCTCTTCAGCACGGTCACGCTGAAGTAAAGCAGCACCAGGGCAAGCATGAAGTTGGGCAGCGCCAGGCCGATGTAGCCGACAAATGTAGCCAGGTAATCCCCGGCTGAGTGGCGGTGTAAAGCGGAATAGATGCCGATCGGGATAGCCAGGCTGTAAGTGATAAAGATTGCGGTCAGCGCCATGGCCATGGTCAGCCAGATTCGACTGCCGATAATGCTGGCAACCGGTGTGTTATAGAGAAATGAGTTGCCGAAATCCCAGTGCAAAACGATACCGCCGATCCAGTTGAAGTAGCGCTGCAAGGGTGGCTTGTCCAGGCCGAACTGCTGTCGCAGATTCTCCATGTCCGATTCGGTAACCGACACGCCGGAAGAAGTCAGCTTGCGGAAAGCGTAGCGGTCGGCATAGTCACCCGGCGGAAGCTCAATAATTATGAAGATCATCACCGATACGAAAAAAAGGGTGATGATCATGTACAAAAAGCGTTTCAGAATAAAAATGAGCATAAAATAAACAACATATTGAATTGGGACAGCCTTAATTTACAGGTAGAGGTATCTATAACCTACCTCTACCTGCATCATCTTAAGTTACGCGCTCCTATTTAATATACCACTGAAACGGCCGGAATGGATAGGCCCAGTAATACGGGTAGCCCGCTCTTTCAAACCCACCGAAGTTGCCGATGCGATTGTTAACGTAGACGGGCGTAGGCGCATCACCCACCACGCCGATGCTGATCAAGTTTTCAGCATGAATCTTTACTATCTCTGCGCCAATGCGATTGCTTTCCTCGGAACCTAACTGATAGCTCTTGAACTTAATCGCCAGATCATACAGTCGCTTGATATCTTCGGGAGGCTCGATCCCTTTGGCACCATTGCTGCGGACCCAATCATCCCATAGAATACCGGTGCGTTTATTAATCTGACTACCGAATGGCGGGAACATGATTTGGGTATCACCGGAAAGTTTGGCGGCACTGGCGTAATCATTTTGCCATGTGGCTATATCGTGCTTATTCACACCGGTCTGTTGTCGATACAAGTCGGAGGTGACTTCTTTAATGTCCGTCCGCACACCGACGTCCTCCCAATACTTCTTCATGAGCTCGTGTATTTGAGTAGGACCGCCCTGGGGGGCATACTGCAGAAGAACTACCAGTGGCTTACCGTCGAAACGCATACGGAAGCCGTCTTTGTCACGTTTTGTCAAACCCATCTCATCCAACAGCGCATTTGCCCGTTTAGGATTATACTCGGTGAATTGCTTTACATATTTTTCGTCGACAAAGTCCACGGTTGAAGAATCAGCCGGAAGAGCCTGCTTGGGTTTTCCCTGGCCGAGATAGACGATTTCGTTGATTTCATCATTGCGGTTCATCGCCAGCGACATGGCCTGGCGGAAACGCAGGTCGCCGAAAATTTTGGCCTTTTCGGGATCTTGATGAGTGATATTAAATGTATAATATACCTCTGTACTGATAGCGGGCCTGAGGAGGACGCGGTAAGAACCACCACTTATTTCTTTCTGTTTTAGTTCCGGGTAATTATCCAGGTAGAGGGTTTGCTGCTTATAGTCTATTTCGCCGTTCATCAGCTTAAGGATAGTAACGGCAGTATCCTCGCTGAAGATCTCGTAATCCTCATTGATATAGGGCAGTTGGTTGCCGGCCACATCAACCATAAAGAAGTAGGGGTTGGCGACGAGGCGGCGGAATTCAGATGTCTCTTCAACAAGAACATGCGACTCAAGCGTGGGTATGTTGACTTGTGTGCCCTTAGGCCCAGACAGGGGATGGTAGCTGTCTTTCCAATCGTGATAGTAAAGCCTGAATCGCTCTATCCAGTCTTTGAAACCTAATTGCTTCGCTTCCTGGTCAGCGTTGGGGTTATATTTGGGAAGAAAATGGCTCAACACGTGCTTGGGTTGGAAGGGTTGGCGGTAGGTGATTGCCAAAAAGATCACGAAGTTCGGTGCGGGGTCGGCAAAGATAAACCTCACAGTGGTCTCATCAATGGCTTTCACCTGCATCGGCTTGCCGCCGAAGACCCACTGACTTTCAACATTCTTATAGTATTCCGCGTTCAGCTTGATGTCGTTGTACCAGAAGGCGATATCTTCGGAGGTGAAGGGTGCGCCGTCGGACCACTTGTGTCCCTTACGAAGGTAAACGGTCAATTCAGTATAGTCATCATTGTATTTCCATCCTTTTGCCACGCAGGGTACGATAGTTTTCAGGTCATCGTTATAGCGTAAAAGGTTGACATGCCGGGTACTTAGCACGTCGGAAGTACCGCTCTCCGGAGATTTGGAAAGGCCTCGTAAACGACCGCCATAGCTGCCGATTTCCTTGTAAGGCAAAATTATCAATGGCTCGGCAGGCAGCCGTTTTTTTACTGCCGGCAGGGATTTATCACCATTGAGTTCTTTATTCAGCTTGTCGATATCCGGGTTTTCGCTGAAGCTAAGCTTGCGGCCGGTCAGCTTCTCAAATTCATCCAGGTCATACTGGAGGGGGTATTTACCGGCCGGCATTCCGGTTATATCAATCGATACTTTTTTGGCCTCCCCTGCTTTTTTTTCTTCCTTGGCTCCGCCTGCAAATAACAGGCTGACAGCAAAGAAAAAAGCCATTCCTAATAACAGAAATTTCTTCATTTTGAAACTCTCCTTTTTTTTATTTATATTTTACAGGCCCAAATCATACCTGTAACCAATTAGATCGTCTTAGACAGACACCTCCTTTCCTGTGTATCGCTAATTTGACCACGAAAAACACTATAATGGCATATAAGCTTAGCAGAGGTATGTCTATATGTCAAATTAATTTATTTCATATTAAGTATAACTATTAGTTATAAGTGTTTTAATAGGCAGCGGCCCATTGTAAGCAAATTTCAATAAAAGACTGCAGAGCTTTAGAAAAATATTTGTCTTTATGATGAATTAGAAAGTATTTTCTTTTCAGAATACTGTCGGTCAGGTGTATGGCCGCCAATCTTCCGCTTTTTAATTCCTCTTTGACTATATTCTTGGATATAATGGACAATCCTAAACCTTGTTCAACCAGCCTCTTAATCGATTCGTTATTAGACAGTTCCCACTTGACCATTACTTTGAGAGAATTTTTCCTGATAAAATCATCTACAATTTTTCTGGTTGCCGAGCCTCTCTCATGCATAATCAATGTGTGATTTTCTAAGACCCGGGGTTCTAAAGAAGAGGATTCTGCAAAAGCGTGGTCGGGCGGAACAATAAGTATAAGAGAGTCCTCCAAAATCTCCCGGATTACCAGTTTTGGATGCTCAGCCTGATTGGATAAAAAGCCAAGATCATTATTCAGTATGAGTGTATTTTCAACAACTTCTTCATTAGTAAGGATGTCTGCGGAAATACAGATATTGGGAAAAAGCTTATTATAAGAAGTAATAATGTAGGGCAAATAATAGGCGCCAAAACTCTCCGATGTCAAAATTCGAATATTACCGCTTTTCAACTGTTGAAAATCCCGGATACTTTCTTCAGCCTGACTCTCCATTTCAAATATCTTTTCTGCAATACCGAAAAGAACTTTACCAGCATCGGTGAGTACCATTTTTTTTCCGATTCGATTAAGAAACTTAAGATCAGACTGGTTTTGAAGCTGTTGTATTTGCTTTGTTACCGCCGGCTGAGTAACGCACAGTACGTGGGCAGCTTTGGTTATACTGCCCAATTTGGCTGTGTAATAAAAGGACCTCAAATGGTACAGATTCATTACTAATGTTGAATGGGAACTCTATTCAAATCTGAATAAAGAAACCTTAACTCATTTCATAGGCCGGGGTCAAGCGGTATTATTTTTGGAATAAGTATTCCCCGGAGGTCGCTCTAAATTTGTATTTATCCCCCCGGTAGAGAGAATGAAGAACCTCAATCGGAATGTTATCCGAATCGTAGGTAACACTTTCCAATTTCATACAGGGAATGGGCTCTGATAAGCCGAATATCTTTCTATCCTCATCTCCTGCAATCTCTACACTGAATATTTGTGTTGAGTGATGCAACACGATCTTAAATTTCTCAACAAGCAAGTGATAAAGCGAGTTATCAAGGTTCATAGTGAGAAGCTCTTTAAACTCATTATAAGGAAGATAGCTCCTTTCAATCAGCACAGGCTCTTTTTCTGCCATTTTCACCCTCAGGGTAAAGATAACTTTGTTGTTCTCTCGTAGTTCCAGCAGTTCCTTTATCTTCTGATTGGCTTCAATGACATCAAGCTTTATGGTTTTTGTCATCGGATTAATGCCATGACTCGTCATGTCATCCGTGAAGCTGGAGATATTTTCCACCTCGTAGACATAGCCCCGCGGTTTAACCGAAAGCAGAAAGGAGCCTTCTCCCCTTTTTCTAATGATCATCTTCTCTACGACCAGCTCATCGATAGCCTGACGAACGGTCATTCTATTAACAGCGAATCTTTCGGCCAGTTCTTCTTCTGTCGGCAATTTGTCCCCGACTATGATCTTACCCCTTCTTATCATGCCATAGAGCCAGGAGCGAATTTGGAGGTACTTGGGAATCTTACTGTTTTGATCGATCTCCATTATTTTGTCTTAAATGAGTTTAGAGGATAAATCAATAAAATTCCATATAAAAAACATTTTTACCGCCTGGACTTAAGGAGCGGAATACCGGTAGCCCCCCCTCCCGCCGCTCTGACAAAACAATAAAGACCGGCCGCCATCCATCATCCGCTATCCGCCGGGCGCGGCCTCGCTGTCATCCGCCACATCCGCTATCCGCCGGCCGCCATCCGCCTTGACTGTCTCGATAACTTTCCTTATCATTTGCAAGAAACTTATAAGAGGTAATTATGCCCAGGAAAACAACACATGACATTATACATCGCTGGGAAGGCAATCCGGTAATTGATATTAATGACATCTCCTTCCGCTGCGCCAATATTTATAGCGCCGGATCTTTAAAGATAGATGGGAAATATATCTATTTAATTACATTCGAGTCACTAAATGGTTATACACATATTTATTACGGGGAAAGTATAGATGGAATCCGGATAGAGGTAGATGATTGCCCCGTACTCAGTCCTGATAAAACAGGTTTTTTAGCTGAATATGAAAAGCGGGGAATTTTAGATGCGCGGATTACCCCTTTCGATGGTAAATATTATATTATCTATCTGGCTAAAAGCAAGCATGGCTTTATTCTCTGTCTGGCTGAAACCGAGGATTTTAAAAGCATCCAAAAAAAAGGTATTATTTCCCAGCCAGATACAAAAGCCGGAGCTCTGTTTCCAAAAAAAATTAATGGGAAATATGCCCGTTTGGAACGTCCCAATTCAGGAGGCAGTATCTGGATTTCTTATTCCAACGACTTAATAACCTGGGGCGAGAGTGAAGTGGTTTTAAGTCCTCGTCCAGGGTATTGGGATGCACATCATATCGGCTGTTCTACAGTTCCATTAGAAATTAATGAGGGGTGGCTTATTTTCTACTATGGTGTAAAAAAAACATCAGCCGGATTCTTGACTCGTTTGGGCACAGCCATATTGGACAAAGAAAATCCTGCTTCTAAAATAATTGGCCGCTCTAATGAACCGGTGTTGTCCCCCCGTGAACCCTATGAACGAATAGGTGATATTCAGAATCTCGTTTTTTCCTGTGGGGCGATTTATGAAGAAGATAGTACTATTAAACTCTATTACGGCGCCAGTGATAATTGCCTCTGTTTAGGAACTACTACTCTTAAAGAAATCATCGATACCTGTTTTGAAAGCGAGAAGGAGTATTAAGAATGTCAAGATCTATGGGCAGAGATTTCTTACATCGCTGGGAAGGAAATCCAATTATAACTCTTGAAGATATTCCTTATCGCTGTAATACGGTTTTTAATGGAACGCCCGTCAAGACAGGTGATGAATATTTGCTATTATTAAGAGTGGAGGGACAGCAGGGATATTCCTTTTTTTCATTGGCCAGGAGTCAAGATGGATTTCATTTTACTGTTGATCCGGAGCCGGTAATGCTGCCGGCAAAGGAAGGCCCCTTTGCCAGGTATGAAACAAGAGGCATTGAGGACCCACGGCTAACTGAAATTGATGGCCGTTATTATATATTGTTCACAGCTTTTTCAAATTTGGGAACACGTATTGAATTGGCTGAAACAACGGATTTTGTTCATTATGAGAGAATTGCTCTCATATCTGAACCTGGAAATAAAGACGGAGTGCTTTTCCCCGAAAAAATCAACGGCCGTTATGCTCGGCTG
>SDBS01007655.1_pt1 | contig 10473 bp, 11 predicted proteins | sample 2277091 | NCBI WGS metagenome assembly SDBS01 (sample SAMN10404972, study PRJNA504765) | marine sediment metagenome | isolation source: marine sediment core GS10_PC15, 163 cmbsf | place: Arctic Ocean: Southern Knipovich Ridge | collected 2010 | reverse complement strand
GACATCCTACAGTAGCTGTAGGATTTCATAGTTATTGGGATTCATGTCATAGTTATTAAGACTGGGGACCTCAACTCTGCAATAAATACCAATTAGACAGCCTAAACAGCCAATAACGGGATCTATGAATGTGAGGAGACCTCAGTAAACGCTTTGCGAAGTTTTCAGCCAACTGGCATCTATGTTTATATTAAAATAATCCCCGGATAATCGGATCTTTTCCCTTCCCTGGATTCACCAAGAATTGATTTTCCATTTAGCACCAACTTCACCTAAAATGTAAAGCACTACTGCCCCAATGACTGCATGAGAGATGATTCCTTTGACTCTAATAAGCAGAGACCCCGTGAGTGTCCTATATTCGTTCATATAGGACTCTCGGTTGCGACCAATGCACCTACTTCCGAGACTCAACCAGGGTCAATGACCGATGGTCCCATATCCGATGCAACCGCTTCGCTCTCCAAACGCCAGACATGTCGAGGGTAGGAACCTAATATGCGCAGGAATCCAGAGTTACGCTCCAGGTTGGACATGGCCCTTTCAACGTCCTTATATCCAGGCGCCCCCACGAAATCGAGGTAGAAGAGGTACTCCCAGGGTCGGCCAACAAGCGGACGAGATTCAATCTTTGTAAGATCGATGCTTCGATCTGCAAATCCGCCCAGTGCCTGATAGAGGCTGCCTGGGCGGTGCTGCATGGTAAAGACCACTGACGTCTTCGCATCAGGTCCAGGATTTTGCGGATCTCGGGCTAATGCGAGAAAGCGAGTGTAATTGGCAGGATCGTCCTCGATGCCTTCCGCCTGAATCTCCATGTCGTATACTTCCGCCGCCAAGTGAGAAGCTACTGCCGCTGCAGTTCGCATCCCACCCTCCCTGATCAGTCGTGCACTGCCAGCCGTATCTGTAGAGGGAACGCAGTGGACACCGGATAATTGGTTCAAATAACCCTCACACTGTGCCAAAGCTTGTGGGTGGGAATACACTTCACGCACATCACTAAGCCTTACTCCAGGTAAGGTCATCAAACAATGTCGCACGCGAAGGTGGAACTCGGCGACAATATACAATTCGTTCCGCAAGAGTAAATCGTAGTTCTTGTGGATGCTGCCTGCCAGACTGTTTTCGATGGGCACCAACCCATGCGTTGTACCCTCTTCCATGACACTTTGGAAGACATCAGCGAAAGATTCACAGGGCACCGTCACGACTTCGGCACCATACAAAGCCAACGCGGCTGCCTCACTGTAGGCACCTGGCTCACCTTGAAACGCAAGCGTGATGGCTGCCTCAGAACCTGCCTTCTGTGTCCGAACCTTAGGCATCCCCGGCCCCTCCTTCAGAAGTCTGCTTCCACCATTCCGTCATCCGAGTCATGGCATCGAGGAGCCGATCTTCCGGTCTACATAGAGACAATCGAGCAAATCCCTCTCCGCGAGCCCCAAAGATCGTGCCTGGTGCCAGGCTGACGCCCTTATCTTTCAGCAACGCTTCCGTGAAATCTATGGATGACCACCCTGATGGGACTGCAAACCAGAGATAAACCGCCCCGCGAGGCAATCGAAACTGGGTGTCCAATTCACTAAGCATCTCGGCTACGAGATCACGTCTCCTTCGATAGATGTCGTTACGTTCTTCGATCCACTCCTCCCCGATCGATAAAGCCTCGGCAGCTGCCTCCATGATCGGAAGGAATTGCCCGCTGTCGGCATGCGTCTTAAGCGTGAAGAGCGCATCCAGGGCGTGTACATTGCCTACCACAACACCGGTTCGCCAACCAGCCATATTGTGCGACTTGGAAAGTGTATTGAACTCGACTGCTACATCCTTGGCCCCTGGAATTTCTAGGAGGCTTGGAGCTCGGAACCCATCGTAGGTTACTTGAATGTAAGCTGCATCGTGGCATATCAAGAGATTGTATTCCTGTGCGTAGTCAACCGCAGCTTTATAAAACTCTTTGTCTGCAACAGCGCCTGTGGGGTTATTTGGGTAATTGAGCCATAAAATACGAGCCCTTCCGGCGATTTCCCCAGGCACGTCCATTAGATCGGGTAGGTAGGCATCGGCATCCAACGGCATGAAGTACGGCTTCCCTCCTGCAAAGGATGTACTACTTTCATAAGTCAGATACCCCGGGTCCGGAACCAAGGCGATGTCGCCCGGATTTATTAAGGCTTGTGCGAGATGGAAGATGCCCTCTTTCGATCCTAGCAGCGGCACGATCTCCCGTTCAGAATCCAGCTCAACCCCAAACTTTCGAAGATAATGCGCCCCCCATGCCTCCCGCAACCGGGGGGTGCCTCTGTGGTGTTGATACCCATGGTGACACTCTTGTGCAGCAGACCGAGAGAGCGTCTCGATCACCTGCGGAGGGGGTGGAAGATCCGGCGAGCCTATATCGAGCCGAATGACATCCAGCCCGGAAGCTTGAAGCTCACCAATCACCGGAGCCAACGTGGCGAAGTACTGAAGTGAGAGCACCTCCATCCGACTCGATCGGACCGTCAACCCATGAGACTGGTACTTCATCCTGATGCCACTTTTCCTGCCAGAATCCCACGCAAGGCATGCAGCCCAAGTTGGTAAGAGTTCACTCCAAATCCAGAAATCACGCCTACACACACCGGAGCGATGAGCGATCGGTGACGAAATTCCTCCCGAGCCGAGGTGTTCGACATATGTACCTCTACGACCGGTATATCGATCCCGGCAACGGCGTCGCGCAAAGCAACAGACGTATGCGTGTACCCTGCAGGGTTGAAAACTACACCCACCGCCCATTTCTTGGCGTCGTGGAGCGCTGTGATCAACTCGCCTTCGTGATTGGATTGGTGCGTGCGGACTTCGAAACCTAAAGCAGCGCCTTCCTTGATGAGTTGTTGGTCTAAAGCATCCAAATCCGTGTCCCCGTAAAGCTCAGTTTCCCGCTCGCCGAGTAAATTCATATTTGGACCATGAAGGACCAGAACAGGCTTCATATATACTCCTTACGAAATCATCTTCAACACGTCTTCTGGTTCTATCTCAACCCCTGTTCGAACTTCGCCAATGGATACTGGCAGTGAAAAACGCAGCACACCACCCTTACGTTTCTTGTCCACCTGCATCGCCTTAACCAATTCTGATCGATCAAGGGCTCCAGGGATCTCGCCGGGTAACTCGACTCCCGAAAGTGTCGCGGAAAGACACTCGCCCAGACCTGGGTCCGCGATTCCCAGGGCTTCGCTCATGCGCGCCTCGGTTACCATCCCCATTGCGATAGCCTCCCCGTGTCGGATGGAATAATTTGAGAGCTTTTCGATCGCGTGCCCAACTGTATGTCCAAGGTTGAGCACCTCACGCAAGCCGGTCTCGTAGGGATCCTCTTGTACGATTTTGATCTTGACCGCCATCGCTCTTGAGACCACTGCCCTAATATTTCCCGTGATGAAACCTTGCTTGCAGATCTCGAATAGTCCAGGATCTGCGATGACCCCATGTTTAATCACCTCCGCAAGGCCGCTCTTCATCTCGATTTCAGGCAAAGTCGATAGTGTTGAGAGATCTGCATATACAGCTTGTGGCGAATGGAATGCGCCTACCAAATTCTTCCCCTCTGGAAGGTTGACACCCGTCTTTCCACCTATGCTGGCATCCACCATGGCTAGAAGCGAGGTTGGCAGGATTACCCACGGGACCCCTCGAAGGAAGTTTGCCGCTGCAAAGCCGGCCAGATCCCCCACCATGCCTCCGCCCATTGCGATGATGACACTGCCGCGTTCGAGTCGAGATCGGGCGAAGAACTCCCAAATCTTCGAAGCCATCTCTAGGGACTTGTGATCTTCTCCGGCAGGCATGCGGAATTCATAGACACGTAGCCCGAAATCCTGGAATGCTTCAATCACCCCCGCCGAATATAGCTTCCCTACATTCTCATCGGTGATTAGCCCTAGGGGAGATTGCGTCCCAGATAAGAGAAGGGATAACTCCTTCAAGTGTCCATCCTGAACCCGCACTTCATAACTGCGATCCATGCCTTCGACCCGGAAAGCGCCCATGATGGTCTGAGCTTCCCGGGCCGCTTTTGCAGAGGATAGAAGGTCGGTGTTCAGATGGAGAGAAAAGGACCCATAGTGTTCTGATCTTTCTTCGAGCAGTGTATGCAAGCGCTCTTCGCGATTTCCTTCCAATAAAGGTCGGTTGTGGCCATCTACGCGAATTCGTTTAAGCAAAGTCTCAATGGATGCATGCAGACACAGCACCGAACCCGCGTCACAGACGAGATCGCGGTTCTCTGAATCCAGGAGCGTCCCACCCCCCAAAGCTAGAATCCCAGAATCATTCACAAGCAGTTCTGCGAGTAATGATTTCTCCTGATTTCTGAAGCCCCCCTCGCCCTTCGCCTCGAATACCTTCTGGATATTCATTCCTTCCGTCCGCTCAATTTCATGATCCAAATCAAAGAAATTAAGTGACAGATTCTCCGCCATAATTCGACCAAGGGTCGATTTCCCCGACCCGGAAGGACCGTAAAGAAATAGCCATCGTGCCATCTTATTCGTTCTCTCCTGGCCAAAATCGCTGCGGGGATCCATCCATGTCCAGATCTGAAAGTCGGGCACGGCGCAGCTGCGCGAATCTGGATGTCATCTCTTCCAGTGAATCACCCCCTAATTTTTCCATCAAAGCATCAGCAAGAACATATGCGACAACGGCTTCCAGGATGGGCACCGCGCGCGGCACGGGGCAGAAATCGGACCTCTCGTATTGAGTGGACACCTCCTCCCCCGTGAATAAATCCACTGTTTTTTGAGGCGTGAGCGTTGTGGCGATCGGCTTCATCGCAGCACGCAGAATCACAGGCGCCCCATTCGTGATCCCCCCTTCCAGACCCCCTGCCCGATTCGACGGCCGTACGAGCTTATCCCCTTCCAGTCGGATGGCATCATGCACTTCTGTCCCGCGTCGTTTCGTGTTTTCGAACGCCGTACCGAATTCGATACCTTTGATAGCCTGCACGCCCAGGACAGCGGCTCCTAGACGAGCATCCAAACGGCGATCCCAATGAACGTGGGATCCCAGTCCAGGCGGCAAGCCCAATGCAAAGACCTCGATCGTTCCACCAAGCGTGTCGCCCTGTTTCATAATCGCTTTGATCCGCTCCCTAATTCGAGGAACGGCTTCCAGATCTGGGACCCGGACATCGTTCCCCTCCGCGACGCGCGCCCGTTCGGCCAGCTCCATCCCGTCGACATTCGCCGTAATCTCACCAATCGAACGAACATACCCCCCTATCTCGATATCAAAATGAGACAGCAGCTGTCTGCAGACTGCACCTACCGCCACCCTCGCTGCGGTTTCTCGTGCAGAGGCACGCTCAAGGGACGGGCGAAGATCGCGATAGCCATATTTGATTGCTGCGGTCAGATCGGCATGACCTGGCCTGGGTATGGTGAAGGGTGGGATATCCTTCCCCAACCATTTGTGATGATCGTCGTTCTCTATCTGAATCGCTATCGGCGCACCAGTGGAAACATCTGCAAGGACCCCGCCCATAATGTGTACGCGGTCGGTTTCGATGCGCATGCGTGGTCCGGCACCATAACCCCGCCGCCGACGTGCCAGCTGAATCGCTATCATTTCCACCGTAATCTCCAGCCCTGCTGGTAAACCTTCCAGGATCGTTGTCAAAGCAGGGCCATGCGATTCGCCAGCTGTGAGATATCGCAGGGGCATGATCAGCCTCCTCCCATTCGTTGGGTCGAAGCCACTGCTTCGAGAGCCGCCTGCCGCATAACCATTCTTGGCGCTGGTCGACTCGTCCAACGCTCGAAGGATAATGCCGCCTGCTCGATCAGCATCCCCAAACCCGTCGTGGCTGGTAAACCTGCCTTCGCGGCTGTCTTTGTGAGCATCGTTTCCTCCGGCATATACACCAGATCATAGACGCTTGCACCGGGTGGGAACGCTAATGTCGACGGCCAAGGCGAAGCCTCTGTTTGTGGAGCCATCCCTACGGGTGTTGCGTTCACGACCAATGTACAGTTGGGCGAAATAGCCTTAAGTTCGTCGGGCTTGAGAGGGAGAACAGAGACAAATTGAAACCCCAGCTTTCGCAACGCGTCCACAAGATCTTCCGCACGATTCAGGCGTCGGGCAGCGATCCAGACCTGCCATCCCTGTTCGCACAATCCGTGTGCAACCGCCCTTGCCGCCCCTCCTGCCCCGAGGACCAGCCCACCACCGACCGCGGGCGACAAGGTCGTTTCTAGATCTTTCAAAAACCCAGCTCGGTCGGTGTTGTCACCGACCAATTCTTCACCTTGTCTGAATATCGTATTCACAGCTCCGATGGCACCTGCTGCTGGCGTGAGTCGATCCAGATAACCCAGGATCACTTGCTTATGTGGCACCGTCACATTGAGTCCCTGTAGCTCGCCGCGCCGCATACGCTCAAGTACCCCAATCAAGGTTGCCTCGCCTCCGGGGAGCGGTGATATAGATAGCAGGTGGTAATCTCCACCCAGATCCAACGCCTGTAGCGCTGCCATGTGGATATCCGGAGAAAGACTGTATTTCATGGGCCATCCAAGGAGACCGAGATGGTAGATATCGCCTCTCACGCTACCACCTCGGCAGCGAGATCATGTAGTTGAGCCACAAAACCTGGGAAGGATTGGGCAATGATTTCTGCATCCTCCAGTACAATGGGTTGCTCCGCCACCAACCCAGCCACACACAACGCCATCGCCAAGCGGTGATCTCCATGGCTGCTCACCTGGGCATTGCCCCTCAGAGTTTGCCTGCCTCGAATACGAAAACCGTCCGGAAGCTCTTTTATATCCGCACCGACCGCGCTCAACACGCGGCATAATGTGGATATCCGGTCGGATTCCTTATAACGGAGCTCCTGCGCGCCGCGTACAATTGTTTCACCCTCCGCGACGGCTGCAACGACGGCGAAGATCGGGAATTCGTCGATCATGCGCACCACAAGCTCACCGTCCACTTTGATCCCATGCAAATCGGATGCACGTACACGGACATCTCCAACACGTTCTCCGGGCTCGTCAGCCTTCAGCCGTATTTCAATCTGCGCGCCCATCGCCTTTAGTGCATTCAAGAGACCGATGCGTGTGGGGTTGAGCCCGACATCATGGACGGTAATTTCAGACCCTGGAACAACCAGAGCGGCGCAAATGATGAACGCCGCTGAAGATATGTCACCCGGAAGACAAAGGTGGAGTGGCAGGAGTGGGCGGTTGGGCGGTATTAGAGTCACCCGAAAAGCTGCGGTGTCACGTACCACCTGGACCCCCATGCCCGATAGCAGTCGTTCCGTGTGATCACGGGAAGGTCCCGGTTCTTCAACCTTTGTCTCGCCATCTGCTCCAAGCGCGGCGAGCAAAATTGCAGACTTCACCTGTGCGCTTGCGACGGGAAGGGATGTCGATAGCCCCTTCAAGCGCTCTCCTGGCCGACGTCGGGAAAGAATGAGTGGTGCTGTACACCCGGATGCCGCCTCGATCGGAACGCCCATCTCCCGCAAGGGATCCAGGATGCGTCCCATGGGACGGGCGCGCAAACTGGACGAACCATCTAACACACACGGCACGTTCGCTCCGGCTAGTGCGCCTGTCAGCAGCCGCAGCGTCGTTGCAGAATGACTACAGTCAAGGACATCATCCGCAGGTTGTAATCCGCGTAGGCCCATACCTCGAATGGTGAGAACGTCTCCCTCCAGCACCCATCTCACACTTAATGACTTCAGCGCATTCAACATCGCTCGGGTTACGCCCGAGTCGAGGTAGTTCTCGATTCGGCTCTCTCCCTCTGCCAGCGAGGCCAACAAAGCCGTACGATGGGACAGAGATTTGTCACCAGGAACCACACACATTCCATGAAGCGGCGCGCTGCGGTGGAGCTCAATCCTCATGCGCCTTCTCGATTTAGTACTAACTTTTGGTGCAATTCAACAGTTCGTTCGAAGCGCTCCTCTATTGATCTCGGATCGCCCTCCCTGATCTCGACCTCGAGGGCCCTCATTTCCGTGGCAAATTTACGGATCACCTCCAGCACCGCTTCGCGGTTCGTAAGGAAGATGTCCTTCATCATCTCGGGATTGCTCGCGGCCAATCGAGAGGCACTTACAAACCCAGGGCCTATCAGGGGCGATGCTTCCCGCGTGGTTGCACCAAGCAACCCTACGGCGAGTAGGTATGGGAGATGGCTCGTCGCCGCCACCCAGGTGTCATGGGTAGCCGCCTCTAGCCATAAGGGTTTCGCGTTCACAGCTTCAACCAATTCCTCAGCAATAGAACGTGCATGGCTGGTTGTTCTGGGAAGCGGGGTGAGGGCAAAAGGCGCGCCATGATAGATCATAGCGTCGGCGTACATCAAGCCTGGGGAGACTCCGCCGCACACCGGATGGCCACCGATCGGATCAAACGTCGGGGGCAACTCGTCCATTGTACGCACGATGTCGGTTTTGGTCGAACCAAGATCCATCACTACCACAGGTCCTGTGTGATATTCAGGGAGGTCACGAAGCAAATCGAGGATAGAAAAGACCGGGGTCGCGAGGACGATAACATCGGCTTTGGGTAGGATGTTCTTCAGATCGGAATCCACGAGATCAACCACGGATCTCTCGCGTGCCAATTTACGAGTTTCCGGATCGAGATCACAACCTAGCAGCCGACTACAATGGCCTTGTAAGGCCAGAGCGAGCGAACCCCCCATTAATCCCAAGCCAACGATCGCGACCTGGCTCTCGGACAGTCGTTTCGGGCGGCTCACACTACTTTCTCGCGACTTGGGAGGGGATTGGTTTTGGCGATTCGGGAACCGGTCTGTCTAAAGCAGCGCAGATCGCACGGACTTGAGACATCAAGGCTTCAAACCGTTCCGGCTTGAGTGACTGTGGGCCATCCGATAATGCATCATGAGGATGCGCGTGAACTTCAACGATCAAGCCGTCGGCCCCGGCGGCCACACCCGCACGCGCAATCGCAGCGACATACTCCCAGTGTCCGGTACTATGGCTCGGATCCAGGATTACGGGCAAGTGGGTCTGATTTTTGAGCACCGGGATGGCGTTAATATCAGTGGTGTTACGAGTGAATGTTTCGAAGGTTCGAATCCCGCGTTCACACAGCATGATCTTCTGGTTGTTGTGGGACAGGATGTATTCTGCCGCCATAAGCAGTTCCTCAACCGTGGCACTCATGCTGCGCTTGAGCAATACAGGTCGGTCGCTCTCCCCAACCGCGTGTAACAGTGCGTGGTTCTGCATATTACGTGCCCCCACCTGGAGAACATCGGCGTAGCGCGAGACGATGGGTACCATTTCAGGCGCCATCACCTCGGTGACAATCGGCATGCCAGTCAGCTCGCGCGCTTCTGCCAACAACTCGAGACCTGCCTCCCCCATACCCTGGAAAGAATAAGGTGAGGTGCGCGGCTTGTAGGCGCCACCGCGCAGAAAATGGGCGCCGGCTTCATGAACCGCCTGTGCGGTTTCGAGCAGCTGCGTGCGGTCTTCCACCGAACAAGGTCCGGCGATGACCAGCAGACTTCCGTCTCCAATCGAGACACCACCCACTGGAAAGACAGTATCTTCCGAACGAAACTCGCGGGAGGCTAGTTTATACGGCCGAGAAATAGGAACCAGCCTGTCGACGCCGCTCCGCCTCCGAAGTTGATCCAGGTGTATGTTGCGGCTGTCGCCTAAAACTCCGATCACGGTTCGTTCCGCACCCTGGGATAAGTGAGCCTTTAGACCAAGCTCTTTGACATTGGCTAACACGGCTTGAATATCTTCCGCGGTGGCATCCGCCTGCATCACGATCATCATCCCGTCCTCCTTAAAAAAAGTTGTATGAACTTATTTCTCGATAGGAGCTGCATGCTCCCCTTCATTAATCAAGCTGAAAGCCCTTCACAACGCCCCTCGATTACAAGTCAGGTCTCAACTGGGCGGTATCGCCAAGATAGACATGTTGGATGGCGGTTTGAGGCAGATCGGTATTCCAATGGGCAAGTACGCGTACAACCCGTTGTAAGCTGTCCTCCACCAACATCTCCTGGAAGCAGAGCAGCGGTACACTGCTCCAGCCCATCTGCCTGGCAGCTTTGGCGGGATACACAGAGAGAATATCCGGTGTAGTCGTGAACAGCACACTTGCCAAATCGTCTGGATGGAGTCTCGGATTGGCCTCCATGATGGCATCCAGAAGCCGCCTGGTCGCTTGAAGCACGATCTCCGCTTCGTCGGTGGGTACATCTATGGCGCCACGAATTCCTCGTATGGACATGGATTCTCCGTCGATCTTCTTAAACCAATAACGCGAGGCCGATGGCCTCGCGTCTAAGACATCATCCAGAACTCTACAACTGTTTAAACGTCCTCGTCGGCCACCGGCTTATGGGTGCCCGTAAAATAGTAGAAATAAAAGGAGCTGCAGAGTGAACCTAGTTTCATATTAAGTT
>SDBS01007654.1_pt1 | contig 10474 bp, 7 predicted proteins | sample 2277091 | NCBI WGS metagenome assembly SDBS01 (sample SAMN10404972, study PRJNA504765) | marine sediment metagenome | isolation source: marine sediment core GS10_PC15, 163 cmbsf | place: Arctic Ocean: Southern Knipovich Ridge | collected 2010 | reverse complement strand
GACGATTACGCCCTCATCAGTGACACCGCCCGCTTCTACATCGGCGGCCTGCTCAAGCACGCCGATGCCCTCATGGCCTTCTGCGCCCCCACCACCAACTCCTACAAACGCCTCGTCCCCGGCTATGAGGCCCCCGTCAACCTCGTCTACTCCGCCCGCAACCGCTCCGCCGCCTGTCGCATCCCCGTCTACACCACCAACCCCAAGTCCAAGCGCGTCGAGTTCCGTCCACCTGACCCCTCTGCCAACGCCTACCTCGCCTTCCCGGCCATGCTCCTTGCCGGCCTCGACGGCATCGAGAACAAGATCGACCCCGGCCCGCCCCTCGACAAGAACACCTACGACCTCACAGCCGAAGAAGAGGCCTCTCTCAAGACCGTCCCCGACTCCCTCGACAAAGCGATAGAGGCGCTCGAACGGGATCACGACTTCCTCACCAAGAGCAGCGTCTTCACCAGCGACGTCATCGACGTCTGGATCGAGTACAAGCGCGAGGCCGAGATAGACCCTGTGCGCCTCCGGCCGCACCCCTGGGAGTTCTACCTCTACTTCGACGTCTAGCCGCGGCATCAGCCAATCTCACAGAGGCCCTGCGGCCCACCCCCGCTGGACCTCGTCTTAAGCGGGGAGTAGCGGCCCTGCAACCCGCCTGCATCTACCTCGCCTATAATAGGGGCAAGGGCCACAAGGAGGGGCGCCCATGACACCGCCCACGGACAACGGACGCGAAAGCAAGGACTACGTGCTCCAGACCGCCAAGGAGCACGACGTCAAGTTCATCCGACTCTGGTTCACGGACATCCTCGGCTCCCTGAAGAGCGTCGCCATCACCGTCGAGGAGCTGCCGGAGGCGTTGGATGAAGGCATCGGCTTCGACGGCTCCTCCATCGAGGGGTTCGCCCGCATCGACGAGTCGGACATGATCGCCATGCCTGACCCCACCACCTTCGCCCTCATCCCCTGGCGACCCCAGGAACGCGCTGTCGCCCGCATGTATTGCGACATCCTTCACCCCGACGGCACCGCCTTCGAAGGCGACCCCCGCTACGTTCTGCGCCGCAACCTCAAGCGCGCCGCTGACCTCGGCTTCACGTTCTACGTTGGGCCGGAGCTCGAATACTTCTACTTCGCCCGCTCCGACGGCACAGAGCTCCTTGACCACGGTGGCTATTTCGACCTCACACCCCTGGACGCCGCCACCGACCTCCGCCGCGAGACCGTCCTCACCCTGGAACAGCTCGGCATCATGGTCGAGGCCTCCCACCACGAGGTCGCCCCCTCCCAGCACGAGATCGACCTCCGCTACACCGACGCCCTCACCATGGCCGACAACACCATGACCTACCGCCTGGCCGTAAAAGAGGTGGCGATGAAGAACGGCGTCTACGCCACTTTCATGCCCAAACCCCTGGCCGACCAGAACGGCTCCGGCATGCACGTCCACCAGTCCCTGTTCAAAGGGGAACGCAACGCCTTCTTCGACAAGGCCGATCCCTACCACCTCTCCGCCCTCGCCAAGAGCTACATCGCCGGCCTCCTCCGCCACGCCTGCGAGATCACCCTCGTCGCCAACCAGTGGGTCAACTCCTACAAACGTCTCGTGCCCGGCTTTGAGGCCCCGGTCTACCTCTCCTGGGCCCGCCGCAACCGCTCCGACCTCATCCGCATCCCGGAGTACAAGCCCGGCAAGGAGAACGCCACCCGCATCGAGTACCGCGCCGCCGACCCCGCCTGCAACCCCTACCTCGTCTTCGCCGCCATGCTCGCCGCCGGCCTCGAAGGCATCGCCAAGGAGTACCCCTGCCCGGAGCCGATTGAGGGCAACGTGTTCGAGATGAGCGAGGAGGAGCAGCGAAAGCGCAACATCGCCCACCTCCCCGGCAGCCTCTGGGAGGCGATAGAGCTGGCCGAAGGGAGCGACCTCCTCCGCCGCTGCCTGGGCGACCACCTGTTCGATAGCCTGCTCACCAACAAGAAGATCGAATGGTCTGACTACCGCCGCCAGGTCACAGACTACGAGCTGAAGCGCTACCTACCGATGCTGTAGGGCGCGGCGAGCAGGCCCCTACGGGTGGCGGCAAAAGTTGCGGCGGACGCCTGAAGGTAGTTCCGAGCTAGCGGCGCGGTGTGTGGCGGAGTCGCTCGATGTCGGCTTGCACCGTCTTGGTGGGATCGAAAGCCGATCGCAATCGCAAGCCGAAGCAACGATACTCCTCGCGCCTAGCCTTTTCGGCTTCGCGCCAGTTCCCGCGCGCGGAAGCCCGGCGCTGCACGTTCAGCCGCTCGAGTCGTTAAAACGACCCGGTCACCGGCCCGAGCGGATGTAGGAGCATACATGACGGAAGACGTCCTGGATCGACACGAGCAGCGTCTTTCGCCCTTTAGCCACGAACGGAAGGTGCCTGAACCCGCCGATGGACATCTTGTGCAGCGCCACAGCCAGTGTGTCTTCCTCGCGGAGGATGACCGGGTCCGGCGTCATGATGTCCTTCGCCGCCAGGGCGCTGAGGTCAATCTTGTCGCCCGCAGCCTTCATCAGCACGTCGCGTTCGGTGAGAATCCCCTGAATCCCATCCCCGTCCGTGACGAGCACGCACTCCGCCCCATGCTGGCGCATGAAGTGAACGGCGACGGTGACAGGATCGCCGGGCGCCACGCTCAACGCCTCTTCCGCGCCGATGCCGCCGAGCCGGTCGGTCATCAGGTGTTCCTCGAACTCCGTCTCAGCCCTGGGGAGGGCAAGGTTGCGGAGGTCCTGACCGCAGCTCTCGCAGAGGTCGGCGCCGGAGATGTTCTCCGCCTTGCAGTCCGGACAGATGATCATGCTAGCTCCTCGCCCCTCACTCTACGGTCCACGTATCGCCCTCCGCGAGGAGGGCGGCGAGGTCGCCTTCGCCGCTGCCGGACACAGCGCTCTTGATCTGCTCCTCCATCAGCCCTTCGTAGGTGGGGCGCTGGACGGCGCGGAAGACGCCCAGCGGCACGGCGTACTGGGGGTACTCCATGCGGGCAAGTATGGAAGCGATGGCGGGGTCCTCACGAGTCTCGTCGTGGATGAGGAGGTCGTCCTCCGTCACGCCGTTACCTAGCTTAAGGACCTCCGGCGTTGTTCCGTTCAGCCTGATGCCCCGATCCCTGTCCTTGCCGAAGATAAGAGGCTTACCGTGCTCCAATATGATCGTCCGGTCAGGACGGACGGCCTTGTCAGCGAACTCCGCGAAAGCGCCGTCGTTGAACACGTTGCAGTTCTGGTACACCTCCACGAACGAGGTTCCCTTGTGATGCGCCGCCCGTTCCAGCGTTCCGACGAGGTGGCGCACATCGATATCCAGTGAGCGGGCGACAAACGTCGCCTCGGCGCCCAGGGCGACGCTGAGGGGGTTCAGTGGATAGTCGATGGAGCCGAGAGGCGAGCTCTTCGTGCGCTTGCCCAGCTCCGAGGTGGGAGAGTACTGCCCTTTGGTGAGGCCGTAGATGCGGTTGTTGAACAGGACGATGACGATATCTACGTTCCGCCGCATCACGTGGAGCAGGTGGTTGCCGCCGATGCTCAGCCCGTCCCCATCGCCGGTGATGACCCACACTTGCAGCTCCGGCCGGGACGCCTTCAGGCCGGTGGCGATGGTCGGGGCACGTCCGTGGATACCGTGGAACCCGTAGGTGTTCATGTAGTAGGGGAGCCTGCTGCTGCAGCCGATGCCCGAGATGAAGACTATCTTCTCCTTGGCGATGCCCAGCTCCGGCATGAGCTTCTGGGTCTGCGCCAGCACCGAGTAGTCGCCGCAGCCGGGACACCAGCGCACCTCCTGGTCAGAGACGAAGTCCTTTCGACCCAGTGTAGGGGCGCTGTCCGGCTCTGCCGTCGTCATGAGACGCCTACCCTTGTGCCGACCAGCTCGGCAATCTTCTCCTCGATCTCGCGGATCAGGAACGGCCTGCCGCTGACCTTGTTGAGCCCGAAGGCGTCGACGAAATAGCGCGCACGGATGAGCATCCGGAGTTGACCCAGGTTCAGCTCCGGGATCAGCACCCTCTCGAAGCGCGAGAGCAGGCCGCCGAGGTTCGGGGGGAACGGGTTCAGATGCCGCAGGTGGGCGCATGAGACCGGCATCCCGCTGGCCTGAGCGCGCTGCACCGCCGAAAGGATCGCGCCGTAGGTGCTGCCCCAGCCGACTACGAGCAGGCTCCCTTCCGGCTCGCCTACGACTTCCACATCAGGGATATCGTTCGCGATTCTTTCGATCTTCTCCGCGCGGTAGGCCACCATGCGCATATGGTTCTCAGCGTCGTAGCTGACGTTCCCGGAGACGTCCGCCTTCTCAAGGCCGCCGATGCGATGCTCTAGGCCGGGCGTGCCCGGGACGGCCCAGGGCCGGGCCAGCGTGTCCTCGTCCCGGGCGTACGGGCGGAAGGTATCCGGGTCGGTCGCAAACTTGACCTCTATCTTGGGCAGCTGTTCGATCGAGGGGATGAGCCATGGCTCGGAACCGGTACCTAGATAGCCGTCGGAGAGGAAGACGGTGGGCACCATGTACTTCAGGGCGATCCGGAAGGACTCGATCGCCATGTCGAAGCATTCGGCCGGCGTCGCCGGCGCGACTACGGCGACCGGAGCCTCACCGTTCCGTCCGAACATCACCTGCAGTAGGTCCGCTTGCTCCGTCTTCGTCGGCATGCCGGTGCTGGGGCCCGAGCGCTGGATCATCGCCACGACGATGGGGAGCTCAACCATCACGGCCAGTCCGAGCGATTCACTCTTCAGAGCGAGACCGGGCCCGCTGGTCCCGGTGAGACCCAGCGACCCGCCGAACGCCGCGCCGATGGCGGCTCCTATAGCCGCGATCTCGTCCTCCGCCTGGAAGGTCTTGACCCCGAAGTTCTTGAACCGCGCCAGCTCGTGAAGGATGTCGCTGGCGGGCGTGATCGGGTAGCTGCCGTAGAACAGCGGCCTGCCGGACAGATGGGAGGCCGCGAGGAAGCCCAGCGCCGTCGCCTGGTTGCCGGTGATGTTGCGGTAGCGGCCGGGGGCCAGCCGCGCCTTCGGCACGCGATAGTGAACGGGGAACATCTCCGCCGTATCGCCAAAGTTGTACCCGGCCTTCAGTGTGTCCGCGTTGGCCTTGGCCACGTCCGGGTTCTGGGCGAACTTCGACTCGATCCAGTGAAGCGTCGGCTCCAGAGGGCGTTCGAAGAGCCAGAACATTAGGCCAAGGGCAAAGAAGTTCTTTGACCGGTCAACCTGCGTGGTCGATAGGCCGCTCTTCTTGAGCGCCCTGGCGTTCATGCTGGTGATCGGAACGGTAATGACGCGATACCCGGCCAGGGTGTCGTCCTCCAAGGGGTTCCGCTCATAGACGGCCTTCTTTAGGTTTGTCTCCGTGAATTCGTCCGAATTGACGATGATGGTGCTGCCCTTGGGAATATCCGCCAGATGAGCGCGCAGCGCCGCCGGATTCATGGCCACTAAGACATCCGGTGCGTCGCCGGGGGTGTGAATGTCGTAGCTGGAGAAGCTTACCTGGAAGGCGCTCACGCCGGGTATGGAGCCGGCCGGGGCGCGGATCTCGGCGGGGAAGTCCGGCATCGTACTGACGTCGTTGCCGAACACCGCAGAGGTGTTGGTAAACTGAAGACCCGCAAGCTGCATGCCATCGCCGGAGTCACCGGCGAAACGGATGGTAACCCGGTCGAGCTCCTCGATGTCGCCTCGTCCGCTACTCATCGCCCCCCCCATCTCATGCTCCTTCAGGTGTCTTCATCTCCTGATGCGGCCGTGGCGGCAGGTTCATGACCTGCTCCGGGAAAGACTCTACTACGTAATCGATGACGTCCTTGATGCTGAAGACGGCGATCGCCTCGCCCGTTTCGGCGCTGACTATAGGGATGTTCCGGAAGTTCTCCTGATCCATCAGGTCGATAGCGTCGCCGATAGTACGATCGGGTGTGAAGGTCACCGGGTCTGGGGTCATGAACTTTTCGACGGGTTCCTCGCTGGAGACGTCTCTCGCCACAACCTTCAACAGGACGTCTCGTTCGGTCATGATGCCGACGAGTTTGGGCCCATCGCAGACCAGCACGCAACCGATGGTGTGGCGCTGGAACTCGTTGATGACCTCTCCGACACTGGTGCCGATCTCAACACAGAGAGGGGCAGCCAGCTTTAGGGTGCCGATCTTCTCATTTAGCAAGACTGCTGATCACCAGTCCTTCGATATTAGAATCGCCCTTCGGCGTGGGTCCGCATTTGCCGAAGGTGACCTACCCCCCATCAACGGTACCACTTCCTATGAAGTGTTGCCACGGTCTCCCGGACCCAGCGGGGCCGCCCGGTCACCGACTACGAGCTGAAGCGCTACCTGCCGATGCTGTAAGGCGCGGCGAGCAGCGCCCCCTTCTATGACCCTCTCCCCTGGCCCCTCTCCCGCACGCGGGAGAGGGGTAGAGCGCAGGTCGGGGTGAGCGGCGCCCCTACGTGACGGCGGACGCCTGAACGTCAATCCGGGCGAAGGGCGCGGCCTGGCCCTGACGGCGAGCGTTGAGGGCTTCGAGCTCGTGCATGGCCTGGTAGAGCTGCCGGTTGAGGTGGGCCTCGTAACGGATGATCTTCGCCAGGTCTGCGTCGGTGGGGATGATGCACTCGAGGAGGCGCCGCTCTACCTTCTCGTCGCTGAGACTGTCCTCCCTGGGTATGCCAAGCGTTCGTTCGCCGTAGGTAGCGGCATCCGACATGGCTTTGAGGGCGCTGAAGGAGCCGCGGATGACGGCGGCGCGTTGGAAGCGGACGAGTCTCTGGTGCTGCCATAGGGTCAAGGCGATTCGCTCGACGAGGGCTTGTTCGAGGGCGCCGTGTGGATCGAGGTCATCAAACAGGCGGGTACGATGGGCCTGCCAATCGTCTTCGGTCTCAAACTCGGGGATGACGGGGGTCTGGGAGAGGACGGCGTGGCGGACGGCGTTGAGGCGGACGACGGCCTTGCCCTGGTCTGTTTTCGGTCCTCGCCTGGGCATTTGGGGTATATTAGCACATATCTTCTAGAGTTACTGAAAGGGCAAGGCGTCAGTGGGAGGGGGCAGGGGGGTAATTTGTTTGGTAAAAAGAGGGTATTGGGGTGCGCCTGTATTCGAGAATGGTTATACGGGAATACGAGGGAGGCGATGGTAGGCTGGGGCGTTCAAACCTTCCTCATGAACTCAGCGTATGCGGCCTTGAGTTGCGTCTTTATCCGGTCGCGCTCGGGGTAGGTCACAGATTTAGTGAATCGGTTGTGCCGGTCGTCCATGGGGTGAGATGCCAAATTTGTGTTTCGCGCTACCCTACAGGCATCGAATGCGGCGGCCATAGTGGGGAACATGTTCTTGACGGCCCGATTCGGGAGCTGGCCCATATAGTCTTTCCACTTCAGCGTGGTAGACACGAGGTTGTGCTTCCGCAAGGCGAAATGCAGAAGCACATGATTAAAGTTGTGAATGTGATTCACAAAATAGGTTGGCGAAGTGTCCACGTACCACTCTGCCATTCGCAAGTGCTTCAGAGCTTGCGTATAAAGCCTGGCATCCATACTTCCAAGAGTAGATCGGAAGTTGAAGCCTGACTGTATCTTCAGCTTGAGCATCTCGCGGAGGAGAGGGGCAATCTCGTCGGTAGATTGACTATGTTGTACTTGGCATACGTTGCTTAGAACTATTCGGCTGTACGTTGAGAGCGGGGCCGGCAGCGTAGACATGTCTGCATTGCCGAGCTTCGAGCCCGCCAAATATGAAGCCACCAGGGATGTCTTCTCGTTGACTGACGTGATAAGCCGCCTAACAATAGCGATCGTCGATTTCTTTCGGCCTCTCGGCCGGGAACGCTTACGCAGGATTGGCGGGAGCCAAACAGCCACAGCCACTGCGCTCTCCGACACGGGCCTAAGCCAGTGTGCTGCCGGCCTGCGCTGACCCGACGTGATCAAAGCGGCTGCAGCCTGAGCCTGTGCCAAAGGAAAGCCGTCTCTCGCCAAATACTCACATAGCGTCTCCACCTGCGTCCCGGACAGGCGTTTAGCCAACCTGATTCGCATTGCGGTGTCGATGAGTCTTGCGGATTCCCAATCCGTCGCAGGTGGAAGTCGCAACCGGCGCCAGCAAAACCTTTGCACATGCCGATCCGCTTCGCAATCAAGCAAATAGAGGAACGCCAATTCCCAAAGGTCGGGCCGATAAGGGTATACGCTCAGGAGTCGACGGATAACTGTTCGGTCGGGCAACATTCGCGACAAGCTTCTACGAATCAACAACTCGTCTCGTGGAGAACCAGGCCTTCGTCTGAGGTACCGCATGAAATCGATCTTGGCCCGAAGATGCGCGACCTTGGCTGCAACACTGGTTTTCTTCGAGCCCCGTTTCCTTCGCACTTCGCGAAACGCTCCATAATCGAGCTGGCGTAGCCAACCAGTGGTTCTTCTGGTATCCAATATTTGTGTCTTCGAGGAATTGGGCACGAGCCCCAGTCTCTTCACGGAACTCTCTAACTTCACACCCAGAGCCTCGCACTCACGGCGAGATCCACTGAATATACGGATATCGTCAACGTACCTTAGGTATGAGTGGCTCGACCCGCTCTGCAGCTCGTCGTCAACTTGGAACAGGAACAGGTCCGCTAGGAATGCGGAAGCCTCCGGCCATTGTGGAAGACCGTGACCAATCGTCGTCCCAGTCCAACGCTGGGGCATGACTTCTAGTAGTTCCAAGGAATAAAGATCTTTCATGTATGTTCGGATCTTGGATTGCAAGAGTTCATGGTCGATCAAGTCATAGAAGGCAGTCAGGTCACACTCAAGCAAGAACGGGTGCTTGTCAGACGCTCGTTTGGACGCCTTGTTGAACCGGCTGTATTGAGTCTCCCACGGGCGGAAGAACCCTTCTGGGCGCCGTCGTGCCGAGCGCGGCCGGTTGCTGAAAACGGATTTGTTGTACCGCCATTGTTCGGGTGGCATCACGGCCTCGGAAACCAAAGTCACAAGGGCCGTATATACGATCCAGTCGGGCAGGGTTAACAGTACGAACGTCCGTGTAGATAATTGGCCCTTCGGAACATCTACTCGGTCAGGAATAGTGGGAGAGTAGGTTTGAGCGCTTACCTGCGCATATATCTCATCCAGGAGGTCCGCGTGGCAAGTTGCGAAGGCCTCGATCTCTCTTCGTTGGAACTGCCGATAAGGTAAGTTACGGGACATAAGGACCCGCCTCCATGCGTTCCTAAGTAAGTCCCGATTTGCGATTAAAGACAATGTAATCTCCGGCGGCTATCCGAGGTCGCTGACGCGGCTCAGGGAAGTCAATTCGGCTCGATTCTACACCAACAACATGGTCAGCTAGCTGAGACACTGTTTAGAGGGGTCGTCACGGCTGCGGTGAGAATATGGACGACCTACCTGACGCCAACGGGGGACGCGCCGATCATGACTCCCCGATCAGTGCAGGCTCGCTTCACGATGGTACCGAATGGGGCGCCTCTGGTGCCCACCCTACGGCGGCGCGGTCACCGCGCCGACGGCCTCCGACGCCGTCATCATCGCCACCGCCCCCTGCTCCACCAGGTCGAATACCGGCTGGGGGTACAGCCCCACGAAGAAGACGCCGGCGATAAGCAGGGTCAGCACCCCGTACTCCAGCCAGGGCGTCGGGAAGCGGGTCGGCTCCGCCGGCTTCCCCAGGTACATCTCCTTGATCACTATCAGGTAGTAGTACAGCGAGACGAAGCTGAAGAACACGGCCAGGCCCGAAAGCCACAGCAACCCCTGCTGCGCCGCCGCCTGGAACAGGATGAACTTCGTGGCGAACCCCGCGAACAGCGGCATCCCGGACAGCGAGAAGAACGCTATGCTCAGCGTTAGCGCCAGGTAGGGCGCCCGCTCCGCCGCCCCCGCGAAGTCCGATATCTCTTCCTTGCCCGTCCAGTTGTAGTAGATGATGATCGCCACGAACACCGCCAGGTTGCTGACCACGTACCCCACCAGGTGCAGCACCAGCGCACTCGCCGCATCGGCGTTCTCCGGCGTCAGCGCCGCGATCCCCATCATCAGGAACCCCACCTGGCCGATGCTGGAGTAGGCGAGCAGCCGTTTGAGGTTGCGCTGCTGGATCGCCACCAGGTTACCCAGCGCCATCGTCATCGCCGAGAGCACGGCGATGAACAGCCGCCAGTCGTCCACCAAGGGGATGAACGCCTGACCGAACAGCTTCAGGAACAGAGCGAACCCGGCCGCCTTTCCCAGCGCTGAGATGAGCGCGGTGATCGGTAGCGGCGCCCCCTCGTAGGCGTCCGGCGTCCACATGTGGAACGGCACCGCCGCCACCTTGAACCCCAGACCGGCGATTATCAGCACCAGCCCCAGGAACACCGCCATGTCGAAGCCTGCCGTGTCGCCGGACAGCGAAGCCGCGATCTCGCTGAACCGGGTCGAGCCGCTGACGCCGTAGATCATGCCGATCC
>SDBS01007652.1_pt1 | contig 10475 bp, 7 predicted proteins | sample 2277091 | NCBI WGS metagenome assembly SDBS01 (sample SAMN10404972, study PRJNA504765) | marine sediment metagenome | isolation source: marine sediment core GS10_PC15, 163 cmbsf | place: Arctic Ocean: Southern Knipovich Ridge | collected 2010 | reverse complement strand
CATCCGAGCATACAACAATACACCGCGAAAATGCCTGGACTTCCGAACACCAGCGGAACTATTTTGCGATCATGTGTTGCACTTCAAATGTGAATCCACCTTCCCGCCTGCGCGGGAATGACAGGAATAAAGAATTGTCGGGTTTCTCATGTTCGCTCCGCTCACATCGGAATCCGACCTACCGCTGTGGCTGGCGTACGTCCCACGTGGCATGGCCGTCCCGGCCATGAACATCATGGGCAGGATGCCCATGCCACGGTATGGAGCATTATGCTGATAATCCTGATGATTGATTACGCACACGGGAATAAACTTCGTCAACTTCCCGCGCCGTCAGGAATCCTTTCCTGACGGTATCCGTAATAACCCGGTGACCTCAGCATACACCTCGTCAACTTCGATAAGTTCCAAACACTCCAGCGGTTTGTCTTCACGCCAACAGTAATTCTTGTAACAGGGTTTGCAGAAAATATCTTTGGCAATGGTGATCGCCTGATCACTATACGGCGCGACTTCGGTTTGATCGCCCGGCCCGGAGAGGATAACCGATTTTGTTCCCACTGCTGCCGCAACATGCGCCAGCCCGGAATCATTGCCGACAAAAACCGCCGCCCGCCGGATGACCTCCGCCGTAAACAATAATGAACCCGCGCCAATGAAATCGACGATGTTTTCACGACCGACCAGCTTGATAACCTGACCGGCTAAACCCCGTTCGGCGGGACCGCCGACCAGCACCACCGAGGTCTCATTGTCAAGTAAACGTTGCATCAACTCGGCAAATCGGGCAAGCATCCACATCTTGTTCGGTTGTGCCGCACCGGGAGCGAGGGCCACATACGGTTTTGCTGCATCAATGCCGCGTCGTTCCAGTTTACCGGCAACCTCCGCCGAAACATCGTCCGGGATAGTCAACGACAGCATTTTATCGTATGCCGGCGTTTTAGTAACCAGCTCCAGGAGTTTCAAATAGTATTCGACCCGGTGCGGACGTTGTCCTTGTTTGGGGAAAGACCGCGAACAAGTCAGCGCGAAACGACGCCAGTCACCGCGATAGCCGAGCCGTTGCGGAATCCGCGCCAGAAAAAAAATCAACGCCGCCGAGAGAGAATTGGGTAATGAGATCGCCAGATCAAAACGTTCCCGGCGCAACCGGCCGGCGTTATGCCGGATGGCTTTCCGGCCTGAACGGCCGTATGTTTCATCGAGTTCAATGATATGATCGATGTTCGGGTTGTAACGAAAAATATCAGCTACCATCGAGCGGCATAAACAAGTGATCGTCGATTTGGGAAACGTCTTACGCAATGAGGCCATAAACGGCGTGGCCATCACCGCATCACCCACCCAGTTGGGGGCGCGCGCGATGATCGAATCGGTTTTCACCAACGACATCATGGGGCGTATTTCCAGCGGCGGTGGGTCCAGAGCCATTGTTCGGGAAAATCGCGAATAAATTCCTCGAGTTTACGAGTGTAGGCCTGCGTCAATGATCTGATATCGTCATCTTTATTGCCGCGCGGAGTAAATTCAAGCGGCCCCCGACATATCGCCCGGTGACGATTGTCCGGCTGCCGAACCAGGACACCATAATAAATCGGACAACCTAATTTCAGCGCGATGGCCGCCGGCCCCCGATGGGTTGCCGTTTGACGTCCGAAAAATTCGACCGGGACCCCATCATGGCCCGCGTACTGGTCGGCCAGGATGGCAAGCAGTCGGTTTTTCTTGAGGGAAACAATGATCTGCCGGCTGGCCTTTTGGGTGGGAATGATCCCCACCCCCGTGGCGCGGCGCAGGTTGTTATAAAATTCATCGGCCGAACGGTTGCGTTGCGGCTTAACCACCACATCGATGGGATAACCCAATGCCGCAATCCATGCCGCGAACATCTCCCAATTCCCCAGATGCGCCGAGAGCAAAATGGCGCCTTTTCCCCCGACCTGCACCTCGGCGAACATCCCGGGATTATCACAATCGACCTTGCGCAAAAGTTCATCCTTGGGCAATGTAGGAAACCGGAAAACCTCAATAGCGGTCTTGCCAATGTTTTCGAATACCTGTTTGACGGTTTCATTAAGATCGGTGGCGGAAAGATTTTCGCCGAACGCCCGGCGCAGGTTCTCCGCCGCCACCTCGCGCCGGAATCCGGCCAGATGGTAGCCCATAAAGCCGAGACTGCGTCCCAGCTCATACGCCGATTTTTCCGGCAGCGCCCGGGCCAACGCGGCGGCGGCCTTCAAACCAATCGTCTGTAACGTATAACCAAAATTGCCCATCAGTTAAATCCAAAGCAGAAAGCGCATAAAACCTGACCCGAGCTACCCGCGATCCGGACGGTCACTCTCTCCCCGTTCTTTTGCCGGGTAAAAGATATCCTCCGCCGGGGCGGCGCGTTCCCACTCCTCAACTTTCTTTTTCATCCGATGCCGTTTATACAGATACAGGAGGATCAACAAAAATACCAATCCCATCCAGAACAATGCACTATCGGCAAACAACGCCGCCCAATTGTATTTACTTTCGAGGAAACGGGAATATTCACGTTGAAAACCATTGTAATCCAATCCGACCGCCACCATGAACGCGGGGTCGAGTTTGTTATGGCTGCGCAATTTATGAATGAATAATAGAAATGATTCCCAGCCGTATTCATCGAGAAAAAATGTCATGGCCAGGTATGATTGGTTATACGCCAGCCGCGCCTTGCCCTCGGCAAAGCGGTTGAGACCGTCAATTTGCCGCAACGGCAGGGCTTCACCCATCAACACGGCGCGACCGACCACCCAGTCATCACCAAACCGCCACTGGTGACCGATGAGCATGGCTAAGCCCTCGTCCATCCATCGCGGCAGGCGCGCCCAGCCAACCAGGTTGTGCAGATATAAATGCGCCAGTTCATGGCGCATGACCTCGGGAAGACTGACCCGGTGGGGGTACAGGGACGGGGACAAAACAATAATAGTATTCCGTTCGGGTATGGCACATCCCGCACCCCAGTCCGGGAAATGTCCCCCGACCGCCGAGTCGAATTGTTCACGACGGGTGGCGATAAGGACAATAATCGTGTCGGGAACGATGATACTCCCGAAATCGAACAACTGCCTGTTGGTAGCGGTCAGGATCGAATCGATCGCCTGCTTTAGTTGTGGCGGGGCGTCACGGATATCGAAATACGGGCAATCGATCGCTGACGAAACTCCACCCTCCCCTGGGCGGCTGCCCAGCCCGCAGAACATCAACAAAGAAAACCCGAGTACCAACCATCGATGATGTATCGTTTGTCGCGGTCCCATTTATTTCCGCCGCAGTTGCTCAAGGAGGTCCCTGGCTTTATCCTTGAGGTTCTCCTCAAAACGTTTGCGGTTGTTTTTTGTGTCCAGCTTGATTACCGGGTGCGTGTATGTTCCGGTTAAGGATAGATCCAGGGCGATTCCGCCGCCGCCGCCAAACAAATCTCCCAGTTGGGATAATAAGCCCGAACCGCCTTTAGTTTTCGGCAATTTGATGTTAACCCGATAATCGAGCGAGCCGTCAAAACCCACCGAACCGGCGAGGCGGTAGGTTGTACCATCCGAAGAGAAATTCCAATCGTTACAATAGAGCCGCCCCTGCTCGATCCAGAAATTGCCGGTCATGTCTTTGATCGGGCCGGAATTCTTGATCTCAGTAATCGCTGCCTGGTCGGCCAGTGTCGAGAGGATTGACAAGCCCTCAAACCGCCCCTCGGTCATCGAAACCGTGCCGTTGGCGGTCAGCGAGCCAAGAATATCGATAACTTCATCGCCCCGGCCGGCAAACGAACCGGTCAAATCAATTTTACCGAACAGATGTCCGCCAAAGCCGGTGAAATCGGTAAGGAACTCATCGGCCTCTATCTGTTTGCCTTTGGTTTCGATCCGGAATTCCGGTCGCTCAAAATCGGTGAAGTCAACATTCGCTTTACCTGTCACTGTCCCGCCGTAGGCCCGGCCGCGTATATCGGAAATATCCAGTTTCCAATCCGCATAATGTATGTTCCCGGTCAGGTTGCCAAACGGCACGTCGCAATATATCGCCGAATCAATATGCATCGTCCCCTCGGCAACCAGATCGATCAGCGGCAACGGCGGCGGTTCGTCAACTGTCGTGTCGCTCTCCGGGAACATTCGATCCAGATCGACAAACGGTGAGTGTAATTCAAATTCAAATCGCGGCTTGTCGACATCCTTCCCCCCGAGCATAAGATAGGGGATCAAATCCCGTATTTGCCCGTTAATTTCCAGGGTCGATGGCCCGGACCGCAGAGATAACCGTTCGACATTCACTCCCCGGCCGGTAAAGCGTAATCCGCCGGAAAGATCATCAATGGCCATCGCGGCCGGATCGGGAACGCGCCAGCGAAAACCGGACAATTGCACATTGCCGTTCACGCTCATCCCGCGCCAGTTTTTCACCGCGCCGAAACCCGAGAGCGCGATGTCGATCTGTCCGCCCGTTTCGACATCGGGTGAGGATTCCATCAACTCCGCAAGTTGGGACACCTCGACCGTCCCGTTGATACCGCAGGAAAAATTCGGGTTATCGAACTGATCGATGGTCAGGTTGGCGTTCAATGGTATACCGCCGATAGTCAATGACTGCGCGGTTAATGACGCTACGGTCTTGTTCAGCCGAATATCCAGGCCGGCGATATCGAACGGAAGTTTTTTCTCGCCGTATTGTCCGCTCAGGCCGGAAACGAGAACTTTGCCTTCAGGATATGGATACTCTACCCCCGGCGGCGGCGATGATAGCTTGATCTCGGCTTGAATCTTCCCTTGCGGGGACCCGTCGGGAAACGAGGGTAACCATAACGAATCAGGTAAAAACTCAAACACCGGGGCCAGAGATGTCGGTTCGATTTTAATGTCAATCGCATACCGCGCCGTATCGCCGAGGTTTTCCACCGTACCGGAGAACCCCACCGGGATGTCGAAAATCGTCAAGGTCGATGTTTCCAAATCGATCGATTTATCCAACAAGTTCATCCGGAGATTAAATTCAATACGGGGCCGCGCCTGGGCGAGATCCAGATCAATAGTCTCACTTTTGTAACTCCCGCCACCGACTTGGAATTCTCCGGTTGCCCGAGCACCGATCTCCGTTTCTTGCGGGGTCAATTCCAGTGCGCCTTCGATGTCGGCCAATTCGATTGATGAACCATCCCGGTAATCATCAAATGACACCGTAATACCGGTGAACTCCATTTTGCCCAGGACGGGGATTTTCGGTAACGAGGCAATGGCGCTGTCGACGGGCGTGAGCGGCACGGCGGTCGTGTCGGGTTTGACAATGCCCGCCCAGTTGTTGCCGATGCTGTCGATTTCCAGCCGCAATTCACCGGGGCCAAGCAGCACACGGTCGAAAACAATATCACCCGAAAGCAGCGGCCAAAACCGCACTTTGATATCCAGCTCATCCAAATGGAGAAAGACCGGACGATCAAATCCCGGCGCATTGCCCAGAGTCACCTGCTCCAGCCGCACGCCGAGGCCGCCCCAGAATGACAACTCGGCGCTTTGGATTTCGATTTCACGGGTGAGCTTTTCTGTCAGTTGCGGACGTACCGTGGCGAGGATTTTCTCATCGGTGAAATACAGCCGCGCGAAAATCAGCGCCAGCACCAATGCCGCGATAAGCGTACCGGCCAGGATGGCCAGCAGACGAACCAGACGTTTCATGCGGCCTTCTCCGGGAGAGCTGTGATCGGGTTAAAACTCGTATTCACCCCCCACTTCCAGCACGACGGCGTTCGCGCCGGTTTTCCTGGCCGCAGTGGCGAATGCGTGCGGATCCTGCTTGATTAGCCCGAATGTATCATAGTGCATGGGAATAACGGTCTTTGGTTTAAGTAATTCCGTGGCCTTGACCGCATCGGCCGGTCCCATGGTGAAATTATCGCCGATCGGCAGCAATGCCACATCGATGGGGTGCATCTCGCCCATGAGTTTCATATCGTAAAAGAGCCCGGTGTCCCCGGCGTGATAGATCGTCTTGCCGTCGGCAAAAACCAGAAATCCGCAGGGATTACCCAGATACAGGGTACCGTCATCTCCCCCGCCGGAACCATGATGAGCAATCGTCAGCTTGACCCGGCCGAAATCAAAATCCCAGCCCCCGCCGATATGCATCGGGTGGACCGTCGCGCCCTTGCTTCCGCAGTAGACAGCCAACTCGTTGGGCGCCACAATGGTAGCCCCGGATGACTTGGCGATGGCCAGCCCGTCACCCAGATGATCCCCGTGCCCGTGGGTCAGCAGGATGTAATCGGGCTGCAGGATATCCGGATTTTCCTTAGCCAGCGGGTTCCCGCTCAAAAACGGGTCGATCAGGATTTTTTTGCCTCCGGCCTCCAGCCAGAAGCAGGAATGCGACAGCCAGCGAAGTTTCGGCATATTTCCCTCCTTGCTCTATTATACGCTAATATACGCTTTCCCCCGCCGCAATATATCCCCCCGGCCGGGGAAGGCAATAGGGATTGGAAGTGCATTTGGCGGCCAGAAAAGGGATTGTGGGAATAGCCGCCGGCGCATACCTTTACGCCGTTGCCTTAGGCATAGGAAGATAAGAGAAAAGTGGCGGAACCATGAATCCTAATCAAGAAGCTCTTTTCCCCTACGATAACAAAGCCCGTTTTGGGGAAAATCGCCGCCGCCGCAATCTATTCCTGCCAAAATTGTTAAAAGACGCCTCAGGCGATTTCCGGTTGCGGGATGAAGCCCAAGCACAAGCACACAAAATAGTAAAAAAATGGGCTGATCTAGAAGAAAGCGGAAAGTTGGGCAAAAAAAAGGAGACGGCCTTAGAAGCGGAATTCTTGACCGAAATATTCGGACAAGCACTCGGATACACGTTATTCTCGGAAAATCTCGACATCTGGAACCTGGAGTATAAATATTCTATTAATGGCGGTGAGGCAGATGCCGCCATCGGGCTTTTCTCCCACGAAGCTAAGGCGCCACCCGTCGCAGTCATCGAATTGAAGGGTCCCCAGACAAATCTCGACCGGGATCGATTCAACGGACGCACGGCTATACAGCAATGTTGGGATTATATGAACGCTATCCCGGATTGCCAGTGGGGAATTGTCTCGAATTACGTTAGTATCCGGCTCTATCACCGCGCAAATACATCGAGAGTATACCAGCTTTTTGTATTGCAAGAGCTTTGCAATAAGTCGGAGTTTTTGCAATTTTATTACATTCTTGAAAGAAGCGGTTTGCTTCCCACACCTGACGGGCGTCCGCCGCGGGCAGAGGTGCTACTCAGGCAAACAGATGAGCGGCAACAGGAGGTGGGTGATGAATTATATAACGAATACGATCGTAACCGTCGTGAATTGATAGTCTATCTCTCGGGGAAAAAACACAATAAATCGACTGACAAGGCAATTCGAATCACACAGAAAATATTGGACCGTATCATCTTTGTCGCGTTCTGCGAAGACCGTGATCTGTTGCCGGCAAATTCCATTGCCCGGGCTTACAAACAGTTTCGAGCTTTTGAAAGGGTAACAAACCCACGGTGGCAGAATTTTCTAGATTTATTTCATAGCATCGATAAAGGAAATCCTGCACACGGCATATCTCCGTATAACGGAGGTCTGTTTCGCACGGACGATGAAGTTGACAAATTGGATCTTGGCGATGAATGGACAGGGTTTTTTAATAACATCGGTACTTTCGATTTTCGCGATGAAGTTGACGTGGATGTACTAGGACACCTATTTGAGAAATCGATCAATGATATCGAAATAATTCGTCGTGGTGGATTATTTGAGCCCGGGCCGGGGGACGAGCAACAGCCCAGAATGCAAAAATCTGCCGAAAGGAAAAAATACGGCGTTTTCTATACTCCGCGGCAATTTACCAGATTTATCGCGTTCAATACCGTAGGCAAACTCATTGAAGAACGGCTGGACGCTCTGGCAACTCAATATGGTGACAAGCGAACCGAGTTCGAAGTCGGCGAACCTGATAAGAAGAAAGCTGATTATTGGGCAAAGTGCCTGAAACTTCTGCAGAAGATAAGGATTGTTGACCCGGCCTGTGGTAGTGGCGCCTTTCTAATCGCCGCCTATGAAATCTTTGATGAGAGATACCAATATGTCATTGATCATTTGTGCTATCATATGGGCAAGGATAATCCTGTCCTGGCGGATAACATCCCCGACATCATTGTAAAAAACAACCTCTACGGGGTAGATCTCTCAAAAGAGGCGGTGGAAATTACCCAACTCGCGCTATGGCTTAGAACGGCGCGTAAAGGTAAATCCCTTGCTGACTTGTCGCAAAACATCGTACAGGGTAACAGCTTGGTATCTGATCGAGATATCCACCCGCTGGCAATGAATTGGGGAAATGTCTTCCCCTCGGCTTTCAACCGGAAAAATCCAGGATTCGACTGTGTTATCGGCAATCCGCCGTGGGAACGTGTGAAACTGCAAGAACGTGAATTTTTCGATATCGGTGCTCCCCAAATTGCTTCCACGGTAAACGCTGCGGCGCGCCGTAAATTAATTGATAAGTTGAAAAAGACCAATCCGGAACTATATCAGCGTTATGCCGCCGCCAAGGAATTCACAGACTCCACCCTGGTCTACCTTCGCTCATCTGGGCGATATCCTTTAACCGGAAAAGGGGATATAAATACTTATTCTGTCTTTGCGGAATTGGCTAAGAATATCATTGCTCCTGATGGGCGTGCCGGATTGTTGGTCCCGAGCGGGATTGCCACCGATCATACGACCAAGGAATTCTTTGGCGAATTAATTGAACGGAAATCGTTATTAGGGCTATACGACTTCGAGAATAAAGTCCCCATCTTTCCCGATGTCCACCGTTCATTCAAGTTCTGCGTTTTATTGCTGGGTGGCTCGAAGAAGCAATGCGAATCCGCCGACTTCTTCTTTTTCGCGCGTCAGATTGAAGATTTGAAAGACAAAAAACGACATATTTCACTAAGCCCCGACGATATTGCGTTACTCAATCCTAATACAAAAACATGTCCGATCTTCCGTTCGCGCAGGGATGCGGAAATTACGAAAGCCGTCTACCAGCGTGTACCGATTTTGGTAGATGAACGGAGAAAAGAAGGCGGCAATCCATGGGAAATTAAATTCTTTACAATGTTCCATCAAACCAATGATGCAGAATTATTTGAAACCGCTGAAAAACTGAAATCTACAAAATATAAATTACATGGATCGCGATGGAAAAAGGGGAAAAAGGAATACCTGCCCCTTTATGAAGCCAAAATGATTCAGATGTACGACCATCGTGCGGCCAGCGTCGTAATAACAGATGAAAACTGGTTTAGACAAGGACAGACCCGGCAAACTCCATTGGTTTCCCATCTAAATCCCGATTATTCAGTCATCCCCCGTTGGTGGACGCAAAAAGAGAATGTCGAGAAAGCCTTGGCAAAGAATACTTCGCCCGCTCTGTTGGCCTTCAAGAATGTGACTAGCCCCACCAACAAAAGGACAATGATAGCGGCCTACATCCCGCGATACGGCGTTATTAATTCCGCGCCGCTTATACTTTTTAATAAAGCAATGGAACCCACTATTCAGTGTTGTCTGTTAGCAAATCTTAATTCATTTATCTTAGATTATATCGCTAGACAGAAAATCGGAAATGTCAATCTCAATTTCTATCTGATTGAGCAATTTCCAATGTTTGGCCCGGACTTCTACGCCGAACGCTGCCCCTGGGATCGGCGGCAGACACTAGAAAAGTGGATTTCCGAGCGTGCCCTGAAGCTGACGTGTACCAGTCAAGATATGCAACCGTTGGCTGAGGCAGCCGGTTTTGACCCACCAATTCACAAATGGAATCCGCGAGACAGGGCTAACCTGTTGGCCCAACTTGATGCGGCCTATTTCCTGCTCTACGGCATAACACGTGACGATGTGGAATATATCCTTTCCACATTTAGCGGATTAGGCAAGACTGACAAGGATTTATTCGAGGCAGCCGGAGTGGTCCCCAAAATCCTCAGGCATTACGATATATTAAAACAGAAGTCTAATTAATACATCGAGTTACTTGAGTTACTTCGTCGACAGGCCCAGCTTGGCCAGGGCATCCGGGTAGTGGCGCTGGAGGTCGGTGCGGATTTTTTTGCGGGCACGGTGGAGGTACCAGCGGACCGTCGCCTGCGGCATGCCCATGATCCGGGAAATCTCGTCGATGCCCAGCCCCTTGACGTCCTTGTATAAAAAGGCGTCGCGCTGCTTTTCGTTGAGCTTCTCCGCGGCCTCCATCACGTACTTTTTCAGCTCTTTAAGTTGAAAAAGCTGCTCGGGGTTCTTGATGTTGACTTCCTTGGATTATTTAATATCATCGAGCTCCTCGAATACGTTCTTCCCGAACTTGCGTACATAATCGGTCGAAACATTTACCCCAATCCGATACGTCCATGTCGAAAACCGCTTGTGAGTGTCGAAGCAC
>SDBS01007651.1_pt1 | contig 10475 bp, 2 predicted proteins | sample 2277091 | NCBI WGS metagenome assembly SDBS01 (sample SAMN10404972, study PRJNA504765) | marine sediment metagenome | isolation source: marine sediment core GS10_PC15, 163 cmbsf | place: Arctic Ocean: Southern Knipovich Ridge | collected 2010 | reverse complement strand
TTTATTAACATGATGCTTAATGAATTCTACAATTTCAAAAGGAGTCCGAATTTCACTTAAGTTTATTTCAATGGATTCATCAATGGTATAATATGTGCGCAATTCTCCGAAAATTTCTGCTTGTTTTACAGTGTCGATTCCTAAATCTTCTTCCAAGTCATAGGAATCCTCAATATCAATAATGTCATAACCGGTGATGTTAGCAATAATCTTCTTTACTAAATTATTTATTTCATTAACATCACTAGTTTCTTTAATTTCTGAGCTCTCACTTCCCTGTAGAATGTTAGTATCAGGTTTGAAACTCATGTCTTTAAGAAATCCTAGAATTTTACTAGTAATATCATTAATACTTTTTAATTCTACTAGGTTAATTTCTGTATTCTCGGGAATCTTTAAGTAATCTCGCAATTCTCCAAAGATTTCGGCTTGCTTTACAGTATCAATACCTAAATCTTCTTCTAAATCAAAATTAACATCAATATCCTCAATATCATATCCAGTTTTCTCTGAAATGATTTTAATTAATACATCTTCAAGGACTCCCATATTTATAATAGGAATTTCATCTTGAGAGGTAGTTTCAGAACCTAAAAACTCATTTATCATATGAACAATATCGTTTATTGTTCGGTAATCAGCTAAATTGAATGATTCATCTACTTCAATTTTCCACTTTTCTCTAATTTCTCCGAATATCTCTGCTTGTTTAACAGTATCAATTCCTAAATCCTCTTCTAAATCATAAGTTTCCTCAATATCTGCTGTATCATAACCTGTGATTGTGGAAATAATTTGTTTGATATCACTTAAGATATCCCCCCTTCCAATTGTACTTGATTTTTGGGCAATTTTTGATGTTTTTAATGAGAGATTTGATGCGGGAGTCGTGGAAACAAGCTCCACATTCATTTTTAAAACGCGGCTATCCATAAATAACTTACTCTCACTCCCACCCACACTTTGAAGCCAATTCTCATATTTAGAATCAGTAAAACGATTTTCAAATGATTTTAATCGAAATAATACAATGGCCACTTGCGAACCGAATCCAGCAGCGAAACGTAAGGCGTATTTTTTCCTCTCTTTGGAACCTTTGGAAAAGTTAAATTTTGAATAATTAGGATCAATTCTATCCAAATTTGCTATAGGAGGAATTATACCCTTCTCCATTGATTTTATTGCGACTACTTCTTCGATCCCTGCACCCATCGCATGACCTGTATATCCTTTGGTATTGATTATTGTCATATCATAAGCTTTTTCCCCAAAAACCTCTTTTAGAGCATTTAACTCTGATTCAGCACTACCACCTCGGGCAGGAGAATAGGTCTCATGACTTACAAACATTCCTTCTTTAACTAATTCATCTCTAGAAATGCTGTGCTTTTTTTCCATTTTTAGAACAAAATCATTTAATTTCTGATTTATATCATTACTATCTAATCTGGTTCCATGATAGGCACTATTAGTAAAACTAGAGCCGAGAATTTCTACTATTGGTTTAACTCCTCTCGCTTTGGCTTCTGATCCTTTTTCAATCACGAATGCACTTGCACCAGCACCTAATATTATACCATTTCTCCCTTCTCCAAAAGGAAGTACTGCTTCTTCCCATTTTGATTTTGTTGTTGCTGCCCCACTCGCTAGAAAACCAGACCCAATCCATTGAAAAAGATTGTTACTTGTTACATTATCAGCTGTTATAACTATAACGCGCTTACATCTTTCAGTTCGAATCCAATCTTCTGCTATACCAATTGCTTGGGGAGTAGAGGCACAAGCAGCATTAGTAGCAGTATTAGGGCCCTTAGCTTTTATTAATTGAGCAAATTGAGAATGTCCCATCGAAAGAACTCTAAACAAAAATGTTCTATCAAAATTCTCGTCCTTCGGCTTAGATATTTCTTTAACTAAGTTATCATATCCTGGAAAAGCAGATGCAAAAATTATACCAGTATTATTTTGCAATTCTTCTGGTAATACCCAATCACCTGATAAAATTTTACCAGTTGAAGTTTTAATTTTACTTCGAATTAAAGGTATTCCCGCATCCTTTAATGCTTCGAGACCGGCGCAAATAGCTAGCTGAAAGGTGATATCTAAAGCGTTAAGCAATTTTGGATTAATTTGATAATCATCAATAGGATTAAAATCACCTAATTGTCCTGCTAAATGAATTACTTTAGATATATCATCCACTGGCATAAACTTAGCATTGCCATTTGGTGATTTTTCCAAACGTGTTATATTCTTCTTCAATAACTGGTCTTGATATTTATCGTTTATCGTCTCAATGAAGTTTATTCCTTGCAAAATGTCATCAATATTCTTATCATCGAAAACTTTTCTATTCTTCCCTGGGAGTCCAATGCCTACCCCAGTAACTACTACGGAATCAGTGTCGAATTTTTTTCCATGAATAGAATATTGTTTCTCAAGAAACGGTTGGTATTTTTGAATAAAATTATGAAATCCATTAATTAGAACAGTAGATAATAATTCTTTTTGCTCTTCCAAGAATGTGTTAAAAAATGGGAGCTGTTTTAGCTTGTTTAATTCATTAGGTGAACTTACAACCGAAAGTTCTACTTGTTTTGATGTCTCTATTCTTTTACTTGATTTTTGGGATCTACGAGTTGGTGAAGGACGTTCAATTATTTGAGGTGTTATATGCTTAAACTTCTTAATTATTTTATTTATTTGTTCTCCCTCAGGAGATTTAGGTGATAGTGAAAAATTTACTTCAATTTCTTTATACTGCTTCAAAATATCCTTCGTAAAAAAGAATAGAGCCTTTTTCGGTCCAATTTCTAAAAATTTTCGTCCTCCATAACGATATATGTTTCGAACCTCTTCAACCCACCTTACAGGCGAAGTTATTTGTTTAAGAAGGATGGACTTTATCTCATCAGGATTTTTAGGGTAAATATTACCTGTAACATTACTAAAAACAGGTATTTTAGGGGATTTAAACGTGATTGATTTAAGAAATATTTTCAACTTTTCTTCAGCATGAGCTACAAATTTCGAGTGAAATGCGTTCGAAACATTTAACTTTAACGCGCGTATTCCTTTGTCTGAAAAAATTTTAACTGCATTTTCTATAGCTGAAACTTCTCCAGATATAACAATCTGAGAAAGAGAATTATAATTAGATATTGAAACATCTTCACTAGAGATTTCATTTAAAGTATTCTCTACTATTTCTGAAGAGGTAAAGATAGCTGCCATAGAGCATTGAACTCCCGAGGGTACTTCTTTCATCGCCCTCCCTCGAGTAATAACGGTTTTTAGTCCATCCTCAAAACTTAGGACTCCGGCTGTTGCTAATGCAGCAACTTCTCCTAAACTATGCCCACCAACAATTCCTGGCTTAATTCCTTCAGCTTTAAAAAGATCTACTAACGCCATTTCAACTGAGTAAATTGCAGGTTGTGTATATTCAGTTTGTCGTAATCTTTGAGAGTTTTCTTCTTGAGATAAATTCGAAGACCCGAAAATAATTTCTAATAATTCAAAATCTGCAAAGCTCTTACAAATTTCATTAGCTTTGTCCAATGTATTCCTTACAATTTGATAGTTTTGATATAAATCCTTTGCCATTCCAACATATTGGCTTCCTTGACCACTAAATAAAAAGGAAAGCTCAGTAGAAGGTTCTGAACTTCGGGAAAAAGATTCACCATATAATTGAGGCAAAAATTCTTCAAGAATTATGTGATAATTAGTTCCTCCAAACCCAAATGCAGATACTCCTGCTCTTCTAACCCCAGATGAAGGGGAAATCCAATTCTTAGGTTCAGTATTCACATAATATGGACTTGTATCCCAATCAATAGAAGGATTAGGAGTTACATAATTAATAGAAGGAGGTATAATTTTATTATGTAATGCTAATACTGTTTTAATGATTCCAGCTATTCCAGAAGCACTTTTAAGATGCCCAATTTGGCTTTTAATTGACCCTATAGCAAGTTTTTGATCAGAATTTCTATCAGAGAAAATTTCTTTTAATACATTCAATTCTGTAGCATCTCCGACAATTGTAGAAGTTCCATGACATTCGAGATATTGTATATCAGAAGATTTTATGCCAGACGCTTTCAAAGCCCGTTCAATAGCCAACCGTTGACCTTCAGGATTAGGGGCAGTAATTCCTTTTCCTTTTCCATCAGAAGAGCCTCCATATCCACTAATAATTGCATAAATCTTATTTTTATCATGTAAAGCATCCTCAAGGCGTTTTAATACAATAAAACCTGCACCTTCTCCCATTACAAAACCATTAGCCCGAGCATCAAAAGGATAAGTTCCGTCTTCAGATAAAGCACCTATCTTAGAAAATTTAATAAAAGATTGTGGATCCATCGAACTATCAGATCCCCCCACCAGAACAGTATCATAATCTCTAACAAGTAATCCATTTACAGCAGTATCAATAGCAGCCAAACTTGATGCACAAGCAGCATCAGTTGACATACTTTTACCTGTCAAATTAAAAACATTTGCCACTCTACCAGCGATGATGTTTGATAATTCCCCCGGCATTGTGTCTTCATTGATAGCTGGAATTTGATCAATTATCTGTTCCTCAAGATACCTTATTAGATTCTCCTTTTCGGTTTGGGCTAAAATATTATGAGAAACAGCCTCATTAATTCTGTATTTAACTTCACTGAATACAACACGCTTGTTACTAAGGCGTGCTATGTCTCCCCCAGAGGAGTTACCAACGATTACAGCAATCGGTAATCGTTCCTTCCCATTAGTAGAGTACCCTGCATCAGCGAGTGCCTCTTCTGCTGTAAGAATAGCCCATTTTTGAACTTGATCCATTTGTTCAGCCATCTTTGGTGGAATTCGATATTTTATAGATTTAAACTTTAAATCTTTCACAAACCCACCAATCTTAGAATATGTTTTATCGATACTAGAATGATTAGAATCATAAAAGATCTTAGGTTCCCACCTATCTTCTGGAACCTCTGTAATCGAATATTTCTTATTTATGATATTGTTCCAGAATTGCGAAATGTTTTCTGTATCCGGAAAAATGCCACCTAATCCAACAACTGCAACCTTCTTACCATATGACATGATTTTTTTTTCTATTAAATCATCTTCTCGTTTTATTTTTCGACTTGAGATTAGTTTTAAAACTTGATCTGATGTAAATTTAAAGGAGTTCCATCCCTCTTCAATGACATCATGATGAATTTGGTCAACACTTCTGATAGTTTTTTGTAATGATATAGAATCACCAGTCATAAAAATACCGTTAGTTAATTGGTGTTGATTTGAAGTTGGAATAAATTGTGTAGAATTTGTCCCTTCAACATGGGCATCATTCCATATTTCAGCTTTCGAGGCAATTCTAAGTGCTCCTAAATTATCTTTTTCAATCATTTCCTTTCTTTCAGATATGCTAATCCCCTGATTTTTTCGTAAAATTTCATTTTCAATTGTTTTATAAGCAAACTCTGAAGGAATTACTCTCGCGCGAGTGTTGACAGTGGTTCCTATAATTTTTGAAGTAGAATTATTAAGTAAAAGTTCTTGATAAATTGGTGATAAAGCTTTAGTAGTGATAATTTCTACGCTTAACAAATAAGCTGTACCCATTTGAATTCCAGGATTTATCATATCCAAGTGGTTTCCAATCATACTAGCTAACATTGCTGTACTGATTTCATTTATAATACCACCTGCGAAAATTATATTAACTTTTTCTGATATATCTTCCTTATTCTTTTCCAAATATTCTAAAATACTTTCCCATAGAATGAATGATGAAAGCATGCCTATATGTCCCCCACATTCGTTGCCTTCTAAAATAATATATTGAAGTTTCTTTTTTATTGCGTCTTTAAACATGGCTAAAGCGGGTGTATGGATTAATGTTGTGTTACCCGATTTTTTGATTTGAACACCTTGATTAATGGATCCGGCGGCAAGTAGTGTAATTTTAGGACCATATTTTGATATTGATTTAAGGTGTTGTTCCCTTCTGGACTTTACTACTTCTAAACCAATAATTCCACACCCATATGGCATCTCAGACAAATTACTTGTTGATGCTTCTGATAACAAATTGTCAGCTTCTTCTCCTAATAAACCACCGAGGGCAAATATCGGAAGAGCTCCTTTTTTTGCAACAATTTGTGCAAATTTTAGTTGATCAGAGATATTTGCCATTGGACCTTGAATTATCGGAAAAGTTATATTAAGTTGTTGAGCAAATTTCGAATTTTTGGCAAAGGGCCAATTATCTTCAACATTTTTAAGTTGATCTTGAATTAATTTTGGGATATTATCTAAAAAATATCCTAGGTTATTGAAAGTGTTCAGAATATAATGAGCAAAACATATACCTTGATCGCTGGGCAACCAGGAATGTTTTGGGTCTGGATCAGAATATAGACGAAATTTCTTTTCTATATTATTTATTTTTCTATAAAAATTATCCTTGAGAGTTTTAGGTTCAGTACTTAATTCTCCCCGTAAATCTGTTAATTCTTTTTCTTCAATTCTTTTAATTGTTCGAATTGACTTATTGGCCAATTTTCCGATTAAGCGATAATTGTATCTTGAGGTTTCCAATACTAGATAATTATCACTTTCTTTTATTGTTTTAATGTATTCTTTGAACTCTTGACTTAATTGACATTCGGGAAGTAAAAATAATTGGCTTTCTAACACCACACTTAACGCTCCCCCAATAAGAGCAGAAACTATGTTGAAAACTCCTAATCCTCCTTGAATAATAAAGGAAAGTCCAGCTTTTTGGAACTCTTGGATAAGGATAAAACTATTTTTCGTACCAACCATTCCACCAGCTTCATTTCCCTTCACAAGAAATAGATCAGACCATTCTGCCTTCTCATAAGCTTCTTCTAGATAACAGACTTCAGAAAGCAGTAAATGAGAATTTTCTTGCATTCTAATAACATCGGGAGAATCTGGGTAAAAAGCACAGATAATAATTGGCACGATATCACTAAAATCAATTAAATTGAGAATTTCGTGATTTGGTATTCGAATACCCCAGATATAATCAAGTGAGAGTGATGAATATAATGTTTCAAGAACATTTTTATATTGATTTGAATCTAATCCTTCAAAATCTACTAAACCAATTCCACCCCCTTGGCTTAGTTTAATTGAAAGTGATGAGTCAACAAGACCTTTTGGTGAATAACCCCAAATAGGAGTTTTATTCGTTAAAATTTTTAATATATCATTTTTTTGTTTCATAAAAATCAGTATTTTTTTACAATTTATTACAATTTAATTTAGACAGGAGAAATACCATGTTTTCTTCTAGGAGTTTGTTCACGTTTAGTAGTAAGGAAATTTAATCCTTTAATAATTTCCTTACGAGTTTCATGAGGAAAAATTACATTATCCAAATATCCCTGCTCAGCGACTTGATAGGGATTTGAAAATTCTCGTTTATATTGTTCTGTAAAGTTCCTTAGCATTTCTCTAGGATCATCCGCGTCTTTTAAAGAATTTCTAAAAAGGATTTTACATGCACCCTCAGCACCCATAACAGCGATTTGTGCAGAATTCCACGCAAGATTTATGTCAGATCCTAAATTTTTTGAACTCATTACGATATATGCTCCTCCATATGCTTTACGAATAATGACAGTGATTTTCACTACAGACGCTTCTGAATAGGCAAAAAGCATTTTAGCGCCATGTCTAATAATCCCAGAGTTTTCCTGTCTAACACCTGGCATAAATCCTGGAACGTCTACTAAAGTCAACAATGGTATATTAAATGCATCACAGAATCTAATAAATCTTGCTGCCTTGTCGGAAGCGTTATAATCAATCGCACCACCACGATTTAGAGGTTGATTCGCAATTATACCAATAGTATGATTTTCCATCCTCCCAAATCCAATTATTATATTCTCAGCCCATTTTGGAAAAATTTCAAAAAAGGAATCTTGATCTAATAATATTTCAATTACTTCCTTCATATCGTATGGTTCATTCTCATCTTGGGGTACAATTTTGTCTAATAAATAGGAATCCATTGCAAGGGCTTTTTGTGAAGGGTGAGGAGGATCATCTAAATTATTTGATGGTAAATAGGATAATAATTTCTTGGCGATTTCGAGCGCATCTTCTTCTGTGTCCGCAGCTCTATGACATAAACCTGAAGTTGTGCTATGAATTTCTGATCCCCCTAATTCAGCAAATGAAATATCCTCTCCCGTTACTGAATTAACTACTTGAGGTCCCGTGATAAACATAAAAGAATTTTTTCCGCCCATAATTGTAAAATCTGTTAAGGCCGGGCTATAAGCAGCACCTCCAGCAGAAGTACCCAATACAACAGAGATTTGAGGAATAACTCCAGAAGCTCGAATATTGCGGCAAAATATATCCCCCAAACCTGCCAATCCATCAACTCCTTCTTGAATTCTGGCTCCTCCTGAATCTATAATGCCAATTACAGGACATCCCATTTTTAAGGCTAAATCCATTATTTTACTAATTTTTTGAGCATGAGCTTTTCCAATTGTTCCTCCCAATACGGTAAAATCTTGGCTATAGATGAAAATTTTCCTACTGTCTATAGTACCATATCCGGTTATAACACCATCTCCAAGATATTTTTTTTGTTCCATCCCAAATTTCGTGCAATTATGAGTAACAAATGAGTCAATTTCAGTAAATGAGTCAGTATCAACCAAAAGCTCAATTCTTTCTCTAGCTGTAAGCTTACCTTTTTTATGTTGAGCTTCAATACGTTCTTTTCCTCCACCTAATTTGGATTTAATTCTTAATTTTTGCAGTCTATTATTAATATCTATGTTATCTTTCGATTTATTATCATCTAAAATCATTATTTTTCATTACCTCTTTTGACTCATTCCTTATATTAAAGATCAATTAATTAATTAATAAAACAAACAATTTGTTATTCTAACAAAAGCTTATTAATAAAATTTATACATGAATACAGATTCTCAAAAGTATTATTTTCTTGAAGCTTTTATTAAAAAATCATCGATTTTTTATTAAAATAAAAAGCTGGTATTATTATGTAAAGATAGATTAAATTTTATCAAATATTTAATTCCGTTTCAATTTTAAACTAAGTTTCCAATAACGTTCAAAACCGTTAATCAAATTTAAGAAATAATTTATCCAAATATTTATTCAACAAAGGTTAATTTAACGACATCTTAACACATATTATGTTTTCTAAAGTAAAGATTATTTATATAGAAAGAACAAAATCAACCCAAGATGCTATAATTGGTTATTTAAAAAACGATTTTTACCCATCATTATTATTAATTGCAAAAACCCAATCAAAGGGAAGAGGAAGTAAGAAGGATGACTGGGTTTCACAAGATGGAGGATTTTGGGCAACTCTTGGGACCTCTCTTTCATTTTCATTAAATGAAAAACAATTAACTTTCTTTCATTACTTCACAGCATTATTATTGGTACGGGTTATTAAAGAAGAATATGATATAAATGTTCAAGTTAAGTGGCCTAACGATATTTTATGCGAAAACAAAAAACTTGCAGGGATATTGATAGACTATGTAGTAGGCTCTAAAAATAATTATTTTTTGATTGGTTTGGGAGTGAATTTAAACAATTCGAGTAGTGACATGCCAAAAGAGTTAAAAAAAAACACAATTTCAATAAAAGACCTATTAGGGAGATCAATTTCTATTGAGAGATTTGCTCGTAAAATATGTTTTCACGCAAACCATTATTACATGCCAATAATAAACTTTGAATTAAAAAAGATTCAGAGTTTAATCCAGGAATATAATCTACATTCCAGAAGTTATAGAAAAGAAGTTATCCTTGATGATTCAAAGAAATACATATGTAATGGAATTAACATTAAAGGATTAATGGAATTTACCAAGGGTAAAAATAAATTACAATTAACTATAAATGATTTAATGAGAATTAAAAAGATAAATTCTCTCTAATTAAAAATAAAAGAGAAAATGAAATTATATTTATTTTTAGTACTCAGTTTCTATTTTGGGTGTTCATTTTTAACAATTGTTGCTAAGGCCATACCTAGTCCTACGCACATGCTGCTTATGGCATATTCTTTTCCTGATTCTTCTAGCTGATGAACATTTGATCCAATTAGCCTGCAACCAGTAGCTCCAGTGGGATGGCCAAGTGCTATAGCGCCTCCCCAAGGATTAAATCTCTCGTCTTTCCAATCTAATCCTAAATCATAGCAACATGCATGGATTACAGAACTAAAGGCTTCATTAATTTCAATGAAACTCATGTCATCGAATGTCATCTCTGCTCTCTTTAGAGCCTCAGGCATTGCTTTTATCGGGCCAGTTAGTTGCAAGACAGGATCACTACCTATTACAGCAAAATTCACGATCGTAGCTCTTATTTTAAGACCCAAATCTTCAGCTAATTCTCTTGTCATCCATAATTGCGCAGCAGCTCCATCA
>SDBS01007650.1_pt1 | contig 10475 bp, 11 predicted proteins | sample 2277091 | NCBI WGS metagenome assembly SDBS01 (sample SAMN10404972, study PRJNA504765) | marine sediment metagenome | isolation source: marine sediment core GS10_PC15, 163 cmbsf | place: Arctic Ocean: Southern Knipovich Ridge | collected 2010 | reverse complement strand
CTGTCGTAACGCCGGTCGCATACGTTGATGAAAAACTGTGCTTTCTGTCGTTTTGCTCTTTAAATGCGCTAAATACCGTTGGTACATACTGCCTGTTGGTACATAATCCGATTTCTTAGGTTTGTTTAGATATTGTGATCCAACTTGCCAGGCGGCGGCAATATACGGAAGTGCTTTTGTTAAGGCTCCTAATATTGGTGCGGGCATTATCTTTCTCCCCTTAGTTTGATATCAAAAGATAATCCATTGATAACAGTTGCATTAAATATTGTTATTGACATTTTTCTGCCTCTTTGATTTTTCAAAGCTAATCCTCTAAATTTATTTGGTGCTACGCTGAATTTTATGTCTTTTAGTTCAACATCGCTACCGTCCACTTCTCTAAATACTGTTGTTTCTACATCAACATCCGAACCTTCAAAATCAACCATCCATCGTTGGAATACGCCCTCTCTTATATAAAAGTCCTTAGTTGTTATACTGGCTTCGATAGTTGTGTCGATAGTACCTGGATATTTTAGTATTTCTTTATCGCTGTCTAGCCATAAGTTATAATTTTCATCTAAGGAGCCACCTGAAAGTATAACCGGAACATCGGATATATCAATTCCTAAAAATTTCATCCACTTATCATGATCGATCTGATATACGAATGAATCGATTGCAGCAAATTCCATACCCCATATTTGTTCAAATCCGTCATTGGTGCCTGATTGTGCATTGTTACATATCACAAGTCCACCACCTAGCGGTGCGCCGTGTGCAGCAACCACAGTGCCGGTATAAAACACTGTTTTAGTTTCCTCGTATAACTGCATAACAGTATCACCACCGGCTCCAAATACCGCCGTACCATCATCAGTGTTGGCTTTGTCGGTATAGAACAAATAAAACCCGGATGCGCCTCTATTTGCCAGTCCAATCTCCGGATAAGCGGCTTGGTGTAATCCGGCGTAAGTATTTATGTTGCCTAAAGTTAATTCAATCCCATCAATCAGCGCCGGTATTAATTTTATATCATTGCCGTCACCATACGCCATAAATAATCTTTGTTCGTGCGGTGAGTTTAGTGCTATAGTTTGATAGGTGCCTCCTAAACTTTGCGCTGCGCCAAACGTAAGTACACCATTGGCGAAAGATGCTAACTGAACATAACTCGCCGAGCCAATCTGCCTATACATTAATGCTATTTTATTGGTTTCTACTTGCTCGGTATGAAGCGGCTCTACAATGTGAGTATTAATTCTTACAACTTCATCGCCGACCGTAATTGTGGTTCCGTTTATTGTGCAAATTCTATAATGTAATCCAAATGAAGCATTGTCCGTACCATAGAACACAACAAAAGTAGAACTATTTAATTTTTCTATTCTAAAGGTTGTCGCATTTCCGGTAATTGCCGGTATTATTGCCGCCGTACCTAAAACAATAGCGTCACCGGTTATAGTGCCAACATAAATGCTATAATCGCCGGCGTTAGGTAATGTTGAATCGTCTACGCCACAAACTACCTGGCTATCGCTCATTCTGCAAACCGATGGCTGACTTCTACCTCCGGCGCCACCGCCCGGCTTCATTGATACTTGTGTGCCGTGCGTAATCGCCTTTGTATCTCGATTAATTGTGGCAACTCCAATCCAAGAATCTCTATTTGTTCCACTATTTGATTTCCAACCTACCGTAACGGTGTGAGTTGCGTTTAAATATTTTATTTGCGCGCTCGAACTAACGCCACTTTCCGGATTGACTGCATAATCTACCGGTGTGCCAAAGGTCGCTAAAAATACACTACCGCTACTTTCTTGACGGTGTAAAATATATTGATTTCTGATCGAACAGTAAAATCCAATATATTCAAAATCTCCGGCATCCGGCAACGTAATAATTTTGTCGCTAATTAATCTAAATCCGTCCTTATTCCATTTCCACGCACCTTTTTCGCTTAATCCGAACAGTGTGTCTCCGGCAAGTACAAGCGTTTTCGCTTCCATTAATCCATAGTCTTTAAATTCTTCAATAAGATTGTCGGTTTGCGCTCTCCATTGTCCTGTTTCTACGTCTGCTTTTAAGATAAACCGGTTAATTGTGTTTCGTGTAAACAGTAAGAATGAATTATCATATTTGAACTGTAAGAATGACGGTGCCGGAATTACTCTGACAATCGGCTCTTTTAGGTCCTTAAAATTCAAGTCTGGAACTGCAATGCCGTTATATCCTGTCCATCTAAAACGATGTGAATATTCTTTATAGTTTGGTGATTTTGTTTCGCCAAAGGATATGTTTTCATTAAATAAGAAGTTGTTGGTTAATCTAACATCTACTAGCCATTCATCGTGTAAATGCACAAATTCACTAATAAACTTCTTAACTCCACCGGTATCTACAAGGCGAGTATAACTATCGCGCAAGTGTACTGTTTCGCTAATATTAAATGAAAATCCACTGGCATCGACGATAATAAACGAAAGATCGTCGCGTAGGTGTACAAATTCACTGATATATTTAACAAAAGAATCACTGTCAATATCCGATTCGACGGTATCGCGTAGGTGTACAAATTCACTGATTTCGTGAGTTGTGGAATCTAAGCCACTACCCCAATTATCGTGTAGGTGTACAAACTCTGATATGACGACTGTTGGCATTAGCTAACTTCGTGCGATATAATCCATTCAATAGTTAGTGTTTCTGTATTTAAAACTGCCTGACTGGACCAACTTGACGGTAGTGCAATTATAGTAGTAAACGGCGCTTGATAGTCGTGTCCTAAATTGACATCTGCTGCTGTTGCAACCGTTATGCCTACGCCAGTAAATGTGCCAACAAAGGTTATTCTGTCGGCTGATACAACCGGCGTTGCCATAATCATTTCATACCATAAACCACCGTTATCTTTAATTGCTATTCCATCTTCGCCGGTTGTCGGTGGATTGACGTTTCCGTTAAACAGATTATCTAAAGCATAATTGGTTGGCGATTGAAGCGCATCAACTATCTTTATCGCATAAGCCGCTTGAATTGCATTGTGATCTTCAAATACCAATTCCTTAAAACCGTTTTCTCTTGTAATCCAAACCCTTATGTGTCCTCTTATTCCTAAACCTTCTGCTTTCATTGTATAATCCTCGATTAATGTTCTGTAAATGTTATAGTCCAAACGATAGTAAGAGCCGTACCGGTAGGCACATCTAATACACTCCAACCAACGTTTGTTGATATGTAAAAATCGTTGAATCCTGAAGCGTTTGCATCTGGCGCACCTACCCAACTTTTCCCTATGTGTGGAAACGAGACTCTAACAGTTATGCCGCTACTATTGGTATATACTCCGGTACACCTAAAACTTTGTGCTGCCGGTTCGCTTGTGACGCTTACCATCGCCAAAAATTCAATAAAAGCGTTTGTGCTTGTATTTAATGACATAAATGCTATTCCATCGTGATATTGTTCCACAACATCTGTCGTAAATAATTCATCAAGTGCAATATTATTATACGCCAACAACTCGTTTGCTAGTGCATTATAAAATTCAGCATTAATAGCGTTCTTTCCCTCAAAAACCTTTTTTTTGTTACCGCTTTCGTCTGTTAAATATGCTGTTACAAATCCAGTAATGCCTTGTTTTCTTTCCATTTTAATCCTCTGTTGTTATTTTTTGACCTAGTGCCGTTTCAAATCCCGGCATAAAGTTGGCAATATTATACATAGCCGTTAAATCATCGTCGGCGGCTGCGCTATAATATTTGTTAATTGTTAATTGAAATTGACTTATTCTAAATTCTAGTGTTAGTGGCAGCATAAAAGCAAATAAATTATTATATCCTATTGAGAACGCATTAATATTTTCATAAAATTTCTCTATTCCATCTTCTTCGTGTGATTCAGTAATCTCCCAATCATCCCAATCTACCTCTTGATAAGTATAGCCACCGGTTAATAAGTTGCCAATAAATAGCGATGCTCTTTCATTTTTATCAATAGAAACGCCTAAGAATACATCGCCAGACTCAACATTTGATATAGGAATTTCATCAAATATTAATTTTGAATATTTAATTTCCGCCAAACCCCACCCATCAATATCGTGTGTAGTCATTAACGCCCAATAATATTCACCGTTTTTTACTACAACACCTAAAAATATTGCATCGTGTTCGGTTGTATTCCGAAAATTAAAAATCGGTATATGTCCATCACCAATAAGTCCGTTACTAACAATGGCTTTGTCAATGTCTACATAGCTTATTCTACCCCACATCGCGATTTTGTCAGGAAGTAGTTCAAACGGCAGTTCACTATACTTAATTTCCGGGAACTCTGAATTGACGTTACCATCTTCATTTTTAAATAAAAAATTGCCAGAACCAAGCGCATTTTGCGTAAACAGTTGTTTGGTTCCAAGCGTATCGTCAAACCCGCCAGTGTCGCCTAATATCTCGCCCGGATTGTTGTCGTCTGCAAGATTTATCACCTCGTCGCCTTTCAAGTAATCCATTGGCGAACAAATTACAGTTTTGCGACTTTTAACCCTCTCGGTGTCAAATAAAGACGAATCAGTCATTTTTGTAAATTCACCATATTCAGCAGTTTTTCTGTCGCCTATATCAACACCGCTTTCAGTGCCGGTAGATGTATTAAAACATAAATATAAGGTTTTTAGCTGCCCTGCCGTCAATAACGGAACCTTAACATAAATGTCAAGAAATGCAGCGCCACCGTACGTCACATAAGACACTTTTATTGGCGTGGTTAAATCTTCATCATAAATTCTAATTAAATCAAGGTTTAACATCTTAGTCGTGCTAGTGTCGTCATAATAAGTTAAGTCTAGGTCGTCAATTAAATCTGCTTCGCCGGAGTTTTTATCAAACAATCGCACATGAACTATCGCATCAACAAAATTCTTATTATTGACATTGTTAATTTGAATCGGACAATACTTCTCAAAATCAAACGGAAATCTAATTTTTTCTCTGATATTGGCAAATCCCACTATTCCAGATATTTCGGCAGCATGTTTGGCGAATGGCGCAATGTCGTTCTCGTAGCTTAATAAGAGACTTTCATCTTGCGGAACCGTAATAAGATAACCGTTTCCCGTATCTCCAGTATTGTTCTCTTTATCAACAATATCAAATCTTTGCGAGAAATAAAACGGTTCAGCCGCCTCGCCCTCGCTGTATCGAATAACTCTGAAATACACATTGAAATATTTTAGTTCTTCTGTAAGGTCGCCGGTTAATACCGGTACGCTTAAATTGGTAATTTGAAAATTATCGATCCACCGTATATCATTTTTATCGGTAAGGTCTTTTTTAAAGAACTGCATCATCCGAGTATTGGAAATTGGCGCCGGATTACTCTCGTCACCGTCTTTAGTAACCACGGTATAAACACATTGAACTAAACCACAATCGTCTAGGTGAACATCGTCGGCATCTTCCTCAAACTCTGCTGAATCATACTCCGTGACCGGTTCCATTGTGGCTTTGTTGGTAGGCGATTTTATTGAAAATAGTCCGGTGATAAGTTCGCCGTCTGCATCTATCTTAACATAGTGCGGAAAATTCGCGGTTTCATTGTAGGTGTCGGTAATGATCATCTTATCATCGCCAACAAAGAACTCTAAGTAGGTGTTGGATGTATACTCAATTCCGGTAATATCAACTTGTGTGGCAGTCCAAGAGTTAGAGGTGTTCTCATAACATAAGTACAGTTTAAAGTCAGTTCCGGACAATCCATATACCAATATAATAAATTCACCGTCCATGATCCGCGTGCCGGTACCGTCTACAATTCTCTTAACCGGGTATAGCGGTGGTGATATTTGTAAAATCGAACTAGAAAATATCGCATCAAGTACGGTTTTTAAACTATCACCGCTAACATGATCGCCGTATTCTTCCGGCTCTTTGCGTAAAGTTAGCTTGTCGTCGCCAAGAATTTCGTAGTTTTGACTGGCTTGTAGCTGACTGTCTTTAAGAGTTTCAGCGTTGGCCAATTCATTAACTCCACCGTCAAGTGAATTTATTTTATTTATCGGCATTAGTAGCGGTTGCTCGGTTTCTGATATTTATACTCTTTATCATAACTAATCGAATTTACATCCCTGTTAATTTCTAACACATTCAAATCATTTAACGCTTGAAAATAAAACTTCTGCATTTTATCGCGCAATTCCATGTTGCCGGCGTGTTTAGGCCTTGACAACATGAAATATAAAATACCTTGCTCCATCAAAACTTCATATTGCTGTGGAATGTCAATAACGGTCGCTAGCGTTGTGGTTGTTAATTCGGCAATATCCGCTAAAATCTTAACCTTAATGGTCCCATCTTCGCTTCCAAATATAGAACTGGTCAGCTTAACTACCGATCTGCCAATTTTAGTATAAAACGCTTCGGCATCATTAACAGAAGCAAATACAGTATCATGGTCTTTTCTCGTTAGTGCTACATCGTTCACAAACACATCGATTAATTGATTAACTCCGGACTTTAACACAAACTCTTTCTTAACATTGTTCCACGAATAGCCCGTAAGCACCGTAAAACCTTCAAGTGTGCCTTCTATTGCCGCATCGTTCACAATGGTCTCTGTTACTACAATTTGGTCGTTTGTGGCGGCATCGTTACCTATACTTGCAATCGTCATTTCGGTTACGTTGAGCGCGCCGGTTCCATAAAACCACAATTTTTGACCGGCTACAAATCCATAATCTGCCGTGAAGTCGCCAAGTCCATCATCATTAATCGTTTTCCCTGCGGATGCAAAGGTAAGTGTAAGCACTTCACTATCGGTTTCTTGAAGTACCGGAGTTTCGGTTGTTTCAATTCCGGGTATTTTAGCATTGATATCACGAATTACCTTATTTACGTCTTGAAATAACTCATTCAATTCGGTAAGTGTCGGTACATCGCGCGTAATTCTATTCCATAATCCCTCTACTGTTACACTCATAGCTGAACCTCGTCTAATAAAGTTTTACTAGCAATGTCGATACAAGTACGCATAAAAGTATATGATAGTTGAAAACTCGCGGCAGCTTGTAGATCGGTAGCATCTGTCCAATTATTATCATCAATATCCTCAATATACTTCATATTTACTACCGTAAATCCCTCTAATACTCCGGCTATCGCCGCATCAGCTAAGAGGGTTTCCGCTACTGTAATTTGATCGTTTGTGGCGGCATCGTCTTGAATACTAACAATAGTCATTTCGGTTACATTAAGCGCACCGCCTCCGACAAACCATAATTTTTGTCCAACTGCAAATCCCATCGTTTCAAAGTTCCCGGCGGCATCATCGTTAATCGTACTACCGGCAACCGCAAAAGTAAGCGTAAGTGATTCACTTGCGGCGGCACCAAATACGAATATAGGCGTTGCACCGGTAAAAGCATATAAAATACCTCCACCGCGATATATAAATACATCATACATTGATGGTTGCAGAGTTTCCAACGCTGATATTTTATTCAATAATGGCGTTTCTTTAAAAGTAATAATCACATCTTTATCAATTCCCGGCGACATATAGAAATCTAATATCTTAAAAACTTTCAATGTGTTAATATCCTCAACTCCGTTAGGAAAATTTAAGTTATCCTTAATTTTCACAAATCCGGATATGTCGTTTTCTGTGTATTTGTCCTCATTGATTAACATAGCAATAGCGCGTAGAAAGTGGTCTTTTGCGCGCTCCTTATAGGTATCAAGTTCAGGATCCGCTACACGACTACAAATATCAGTCAATATTTCTAAATAAGTCATTAATTATTCCTTATACTTTTTTGCTTCGGATTTGGCTTCTGTTGCGGCAATTCTGATCTCTTTGGATATAATTCTCTCAATCAATATTAATTTTTTAGCGTGTAATTCCGTAAACGAAAAACCTAACTTTCCACCTATTCTTTTCACTTCGCCATATTTTAATTCCGCTAATTCGTGGTGGCGTTCGGATTTGTTTACAGCAAATTTTTCTTCCCACTTTAACACGTGCGGGTATTTTCTCAAGAGTAGTCTTGCTTCCGCGTCCGGTAAGTTCAACGGCTTATCATGTTTAAAAAGATAGTTTTTCCGCCCTGTTAATGAATGTGGATATAATTTTTTATATTCTGCCCTCGTTAAAAACAGCGAAGTTGGCGCAGATGGTGTTGTGTTTTTGTCTATTAGTAACATATTTACCCCTTTTTTATGTATTCAAAAAATTCTTTTATTGCCAAACTTACCGACAAGACTGCTGTTCCACCTAAAAACTTATTAACCATATTCTTCCACCGTTTATTATTTCTAACATCGCCAACAAGTCCTAAATCGTTATTGTTCTCCGGGTTGCCAAGTAAGCAATGTTTAATGATTTTCACATCAGAGGCAGATTCGATAAGTCTATCTTCCATTCCTCCAATAACGGTTTTTACATCATGTATGTCTTTTATGTCTTTAGCGTTCATTTTATGCCGTTGTGTTCAATAGAATAGTGATTGCCGTCTTTACCGTCGCCTTTACCAGGTTCGGTTTCGCTAAATCTTCCACCCCACGTATTCCCTAAACTTTCCCAAAACAATCCTAATGTAAGATGGTCAATGGTTTCTGTTAAATAAACGCCCTCTTTGAATAAATTTATCTCTTTGGCAAGTCCGATAAAATGCAACGAATCTTTAATGTGGTTTTCGTGTTCTGCCGGAAACGTAACCTCATAGCCTAGCGCTATCGCATATTGTATTAATAGTGGAAAATCCTTAGCAAATTTCCGTTGCTTTTTGCCTAAGATACTCATTTACGCCAATCTGCCTCGTTTGGATACGCCGGCTCTAACGAATACAATCGCTAGCGCCGCCTTTAATTGCATATACTCCGGTGATTGAAGAAAACTGGCTATTGAAACGTCGCCGGTGAAAAATGCTACAACTATTTCAACAACCATTCCTACTGCGAGCAAATAAGCCTTCTTGCCTCGTAAAAACTTCCTTAGTGCTTTCCATTTCTTAATCATAATAACCCCTTTTTATTCGTTATAAAATGCTGTTTTAGTATTAAAATCCGGTACTAATAAATGTTCGCCTAATATCTGATAATAATTTGAATCGTGTATGCCTCTCACGGCTTGATCTTGCGGTGTCATTTCAGAAACATTCTCAATAGCCACTTTCATACTACGCCTGTCGCAATATGCGGTAAAACTTGAAGATATAACCTTGCTTATTATTTCTCTATTTTTGAATGTCCGTTTTAATGCCCTTCCCCACCACGCTTTATAGAATGGCAAAAATCTCAATTTTTTCATTAACCAATTAATGTGTTTGCTGTCGATTGCTGCTCCAAGAGCGCGCCAATAATCATACGGTACGCCCTCCATTTCATCGCAAGTCTTTTTAAATTCTTCGTCGTTAAAACGTGATCGAGCTTCGCCCGACAACGGACACCAATAAATATTAGTACCGTCATATTCGTCGGCTACAATTTCAATCGGCATATATAATACTGCATATCTTACTTTTTCTTTCCACTTACCCCACCGCTTGATAAGTGCAATATATTTATAAATGCCAATAACATTTAATTCCGGTACACCGTCTTTTTCTAGCCAAATCGCCTTTGCTACATGATCGGTCCAACTAATTCGTTGAATCCACCAGTGGATATCGTTGATTTTCGGTTTTACCTTGTGAAATAGAAAATCATCGCCATTTTTAACTGCGGCATAAGCGTTTGAATTTGTTATTTTTATCGGTCTTAATCTTGGCATTATTTTCCTCTGCTCTTTTTTTTATGCTTTCTAACTGCTCTTTTCTTCTGTTTTTTTGTCGGCTTTTTACCACCGTATCCTGATTTATGTGCCATTTTTATTAACCCTCCGGTAATGCGATTGAATTATATTGTATATGTAGCATAGTAATAATTCCTGCGCCACTATAAGTGTCTGTGGTAACATCACGGTCAAATTGTATTCCTACACAATCTTCGGCAGTTAAAGGTTGGTCTGCGTGATTATAGTCAAGAACAATCTCTGTATAATATAATTCTTTATCTGTCTCTGATGCGCCGCCCGTAAGTGTGCCAGAAGCAGTTACAGCAGTTCCATTGTCTACCGCTTCGCCCTCTGCAATACTTCTATATGTAATATCCCATTTAACCGTTTCACCATTTGCTACTGCATCGCCACTAGTAGGATACCAATGAACGTGTGCCGTCATATCGCTCACTCCATCCCAATCAGTAGGAACGTCAAAAATGAAGTTCGCTACTTCATTGTCAGCATTAAATCCTAATCCTCTAAAGGTTCCTACCGTTGTTGGACTTGGAGCAGTTGACCCTACTACTGCTGATCCTACTTGTAGTTCAATATGTCGAGAGTATCCTGCGGGAAAAGAGATTGCACCAGCACCTGATATTGTCATCCTAGTAATGTTGTTTGTAGCGAGATTTAGCTCAGCATTTAGTCTGTTAATAAGTGCAATATTATCATCTGAG
>SDBS01007648.1_pt1 | contig 10476 bp, 5 predicted proteins | sample 2277091 | NCBI WGS metagenome assembly SDBS01 (sample SAMN10404972, study PRJNA504765) | marine sediment metagenome | isolation source: marine sediment core GS10_PC15, 163 cmbsf | place: Arctic Ocean: Southern Knipovich Ridge | collected 2010 | reverse complement strand
GTTGACTCTCTTCCAAGATTCTGTGACCAATGTGGAAAACCTTTAGCAATCCGTAAAGGGCCTTATGGTGGATTTTTAGGATGTACAGGATATCCAAATTGTAAATTCACAATCAACCTTAGTAATGAAAACCCCATCGTTTGTCCAAGTTGCAATAACCCTCTAACGGTGAGAAAAGGACCATACGGAGCATTTTTAGGATGTACAAGTTATCCTCGCTGTAAATATATATTAGACTTAAAAAAATCAAGAAGATGAAGGTAGTATTATTTTCTAAAGTTTCAAGGATTATGATTTTAACTTATTCCTAAGGAAAAGATACCATTAGTAAGAGAGCTGAATTCACAAACCAATTATTCAAAATTTAAATCTCCAAAAATTTTATATATAATTAAAGTAGATAGAGTTAATTAAAGGACAGATAAACAAATTATTTTCAAAGTATATCCTATGACACAAAAAGTTTCTTGCCCGGTTTGTAAAAGTCAATTACAAAAAATTACTAAAGAACATCTAAAAACAAAAAAGCATTTGAGTGCATTACAAAAAGCAGGAATTAAAGCTTCTAATGATCCTGCATTAAATCTGATTAAAACTCCCAAAAAAAAGGAACGCAAGAATAGAGATATAGAACAAATTGTAGATAAATTATTAAACTTAGAAAATGTTGTAAATCAATTGCAAATTCAACAAGAACAAATTTTCAATTATCTTAACATTAAAAGTGATAAAGTCATAAAGAAAAAGGTAAAAAAAATAAAACAAGAAGAAATCTTAGATGCTGTTGATAAATGTGTTCAAATTTATAAAGGAAAAAGTAGATGGGTTAAAATAGATGATGTTATTAGTTTATTAAAAATACATCGTGAAGAAGAGCTTAATAGTTTAAATAATATCTTAATAATGATGTTTAACCAAAATGTAATTGATTTAGCAGAGGGTGGAGAGCCTAAATATCCCATATTATATCAAAATCGTATTTACGGAATGGTTGCACATCAATAAATTGAGTAAAATAGATGTAAGTGTATTGAATGAATTTCATAGAAAAAGAAGTATCTAGAAGTAAAGTAAAGAAATATGATTCAAAGGTTATAAACAGCCTAACTCCTTTTTCTACTTTATCTTATGACAGGAACAGAGAAATAGAAATTTTCATAGGCAGGGAACACAATTTAAGACTTCTTACAGAAACTCTATTTAAATCAGTATATAGTAATCGGAGTTATGGAATTACTATTTCTGGTCCAGGAGGATGTGGAAAATCGACTCTTTTTGGATATTTTACTCAATTGATTAATAACGAAGAAATTTTTCAAAAAGAATATTGTCGCCTTAAAAAAGAGAAAAGTCAGATTATTACTTGTTTTATTGATGCCCCTAAAGGAGAACCAACAACCTTAAAATACATATGGACATCCTTAATCGACGCACTCGCTGAAGAAAATATAGAATTTCTCGAAAAATTCGCCATCCTCTTATTTTCGAAGTGTTTGGATGTTTTATGGAAAAAGAATTTTAAAAGAGAAGAATTAAAAACAATTTTATCAGTTCTAATTCCTAATTTTGAAGAAAAAATAAATCATCATCAAGTTTTTGAAATGATAGAATATAAAAAGCTTTTTGATGAAGTTACAACGAATATAGAACTATCAAATAAAATATTTTCTCTGATCAGTGAAGCTTGGAGAATATTACAAAGACATGAAATAATTTTAAGAAGTTATGATAAATCGGGTAATTTAAACCAAAAAAGGCTATTTAAATTTGAAAAAAAATATTTCGATCTTTTATATGATACTCTGAGTTTTGATATTAATAGAAGTACAAGAGCTCAAAATGTTTTTAAAGGAATAGAAGGCGATTTAATAAAGTCGGACAGCAATGTTATTGATCTTTTTAATTGGTTAACTCAGACTTGGGAATGGATTATCGAAAAACCAATTGTTTTCTTAATAGGAATTGATAATATTGGTTATTTAACAGTAAATATTGAAGATAGGGAAAATGCATATGTTCCATTTGTACAAACACTCTTGCAGATGAGGGAATCATTAAAAAAGGCCTTGTTCGTTTTAATAGGAACCAACGAGGATTGGAGATTATTTAATGAATATATCAATTTACACCAAGATTACAGAACACAACTTCAAGGTTTTATCATAAATAGATTAGATTTAACTCGTCTTACTTTAAATGAAGTTATTGAAGCATTAACACTAATTATGACGAAATTTTGGTCAAGAACAGGTATAGTGAACCCCTCAAATCCCCTTTATCCATTTAGTAACAACCTCTTCACATATCTATACGAATATTATGCCCATGAATATAGAGAAATATTAAATTTTTTAGATTCTGTGTGGTCGTATTATAAAAGTACTACAAATGTATTTACTTTGATTGATCCTTTCACAATTATTAAATTTGTAAGAATTGACATGGTTAAAAGCTTTAAATATCAAAAATCTCCAGATCTTGGCTATTTAAGTGGAATGTCTTTCAATAATTTAATCAATTGGGAAAAAGAACAAATTAAAAGATGGTTTGAAAATGTAAAGTCGCGCCACATAGGTAAAAAACAATCAAGCTTAGTAGAAGAAAAACTTACTGAAGCATTAAAAATTCTCCAAGAAATAGAAATCCCAAAACAAATCAGTTGGGCAGAAAAAACATTTCCAATAACCATTGCTTCAGATAGTGGCCCCAAAATAAGATATCCAGATGTCTATGTAAAATTGACAACCCCTTCACTTTCAGATAAAAAAAAAGCATTCGAAATTCAAGTTAAAATGTACGATAAAAATCAATATGTGAAATTGAAGCATATAAAATCTAGTTTGGAATTACTTGAGCGTGCTTATATTGATGCTTTACTTCTTTTAATGACGGGAGCAGGATTGGAAGATCAGGCGATTGAAAAGATAAAAGAACTAAATTTGCACGATCGTATCCTATATTCTCGTCCATTAGACGATGATCAATTTAAAGCCTTAGCGTTTTTAGTAGCCTATGAAGGCTTAACTAGAAAAAAACCGGATGTAAAAGTAATTAAAAATATATTTGAAATATTATTTGATCAATCCTGGGATTCTTTAATAGGGAAAATAAGAAACATCGGTTCATATCGAGGAATAAGGATAGCGGAAGATTTAAAAGAAAAAGCTAAATCTACTTTACTTGGATATATTGAGCCTGAATATATTTCTCAGATTAAGATTGAAGATAGTAAAGAAATATACATCACTGAAAAAATTCAGCCTGATGACAAACAAAAGAAGATAGAAACTTCTCAGGTATTATCAATTAGTAAAGGACAAGATGGAAACATTGTAGATAAGATTGACTCAATAATTGGAAAATTAAATTTAAATGAAAAAAAAGAAATTATTAAAAGAGTTTACTACCGTTATGAGGATTGCGAAAAGAACTTAAAATTTATCATAGATACAGCTAATAGAAGGATTGATCGTTATAAAGGAAAAACTACAAAAGATTTCTTAAAGAAAAAAGTTCCTCCAAATCTTTCTGATGAGGAAATAAATGAATTATTTCTACGACTAAAAAATGAATTCATTAAAAACCAATTACCCAAAAATGAATTAATTTTTACATATAAGGGAACATCAATTATCATTACAGATTTAGGAAATAATATTTCGAGGCTGCTAAACCATATAATTCAAAAAGTTTAAAATATTCCAGATTCCTAAAACTTCGTGAAATAACCGATTTTATTTAATCATATACTCTACACTTTAGAAGTTATTCTATAAGAATTTAAAAATAATTTCGAAACATAATTAAATTAAATTTCTAATAAACATCTTTATATTAATCCTTTATTTTGCCTTTAACAGATAATTAAAAATATCTTTGTATTTAATTAATCATAAAGATAAATAGAGATTTTAATTACGATGTAGAAATTTACCGAAATTATGAAATTTGAAACTTTAATTGAAAAAATAAAGAATTTAACAATCAATGCAATAAGGAATGAAGATTGGGATTATTTATTTCAAGTCCTAGAAAGAGAACCTAAACAGTTGATTTATTATAGCGAAGAAATTGAAAAAATATTAAAAAGGAGTAAAATTTTAGATCGTTATCCTTTCGAGTTAATTACTTATAAAGATAAACCTAATGATGACAAACCAAAGTATTATAGATTTATACCTGGTTTGCAGCTTATTTTAACATTAATTAGAGATTATAACAGGGAATTTAGTAAAAAAATTAAACAGCATATATGTGATATCTTATTTCCTAAACTTAAGGATGAGTTTGGTTATTCTTCCACTTTAGATCTTTTTTATACTTCCCTTCATTCAGAAATTATTAGCGGTCATATTAATGATATCATAGAATACCCCCAAATTATTGAAAAAATAATAAAATTTGAGCCAGATAAAATAACCCATCTTTATCCCCAATTTATTTTAAAAGACAAGACGAGATATTATAATAGTGCTTATAAGCTTGTAGTTGAAAAACCAGAACTTATTAAGAATTATAGAGCTGAAACAATACAATTATTAGAAAATATTATTTTATATGAAGAACAGTATACTGATTTTTTAAAATTATTAGAAATAGAAGATCCTTCACTAATTCCATTTATAGAAAGAAAAAGGAAGGATTTAAAGAGTTTATATTATAATAAACTAATGCAATCCAAGAAAGATTCCATTGATTTAATCTGGTTTTCAAAGAATTTTAACATTTTTCGTTATACTCTTTATCTCTATAGTGACGAAGAATTTAGTAATATCATAAAAAAAATAATTGATTTAGATTTTCATTTCAATCATGATAATAATGATGTACATTGGATAAATTTAGTACTATTGACTATTATCTGGTATAATAGAGCGAATCTCTTTCAAGATTATTTGGAATCTTTAATTCAATTAAATCATATACAAGTTGTAAAAACATTTTTCATGCGGAATCCAGAAAAAATTAGGCAATCACAAGAACTCATCTTAGGAGCTCCAAATTATTTTATGTTAGAATTATTAGAAAAACACTATGAATCATTTGATTTTAAATCTCCCGTTACAATTTTTATAAGTCTTCTTAAAAATAATATTGGATACGTGGATAAAACTATTAAAATTTTCTTTGATAATAATGAAGATTTAATTCATGAGTTTAAAAATGAGATTCTTGTTTATATTAAGGAGATTATTGAAAAAGATAATGAAGAAATAAACGAGGATAATAATAGGTATTTCTTTCAAATGATCCAAAAACTATTTGATTATGTATATATTCAGTATCCCGAAACTCTACCTAAATTAGACTTAAATTTAATCCAGAATTTTTATAATTGGATGCTATCGAGACCTTTAATAAATGGTTACTTTAATATTGGATACAATTTCTTTTTACGTGAAAATTTTAAAGCGTTAGAATTTCATATACAACAAAAAATCATCTCTCAGCTAGTAAAAGATGGAGCGATCCCTATTATTGAATTTTATCTAACTCAAAATCTAGAAATTTTTGCAAGAGAAATAGATATATTACTTACTTTCAATGAATCCAGGGATAACGATAGCGGAATAATAATTAGACCTCTTGAATACATTTTAAGAAAGACGTTCACAGACACTAAGATCTTAACTAAAATTCTGGAAAAGGTGAATAAATTAAGATCAACTAAAAGAAAAGTTGAGTTGTATATATTTTTAGGCGATCTTTACCATTCTGAACAAGTACTCGTTGATTTAATTAGTGAGGAGTTTATAATACCAGACTTAATAAATTTATTTGTTGAATATAAGCTAGTAGAAATAGAAAGACTAATTGAAAAACACGTTTTTATAGATATAAATAATGATTTAGTTGAAATTCCTAAGATCGAACAGATTTTCGAAACTTTTAACTCAAGAAATCACAGAAAGCAAGAATTTTATGGGAAGTATCAAAATTTAAAAGCTAGATTGTACTTATATGATGGATTTGAATCATTAAAAGATTATCACCACGATAATGCAATTTCCGCTTTTCAGGAAGCATATTTAATTTATAGAGCTTTGAGCGAATTAGATACGATAACAAAGATAAATAAATCATTATTTAGGTTATATTCTCAAATTTCTGCTACATTTAATAGAATAATACCTTTAATCAAAGATTATATGAAAGATAAACATTCAGCGGATATAAACAGAGCAAATTTAATAATTAAAAAACATATTGAAATTATAATAAATGAAGAGAGAGTTAGCAATCCCCAAATATTAAGAGCTTTAACACATTTAAAAAATCTTCAAATTAATCCAGATTCAAATACTCTTATTCAGATTAAAACAGAAATTGCTACTAATTTCTGCCCAAAATCTCCAGAAGTAAGAAGTGTAAGATTGATGGATGAAAACAGAGATGTGATAATCGAATGGGAAAAAAATAAACTCATATCTGAATCGAAAGGACTAATAATCCCTGAAGTTCTTAGTAAATTATTTTTGGAAGTAAGATTTGCCAATTCTGTTAAGGCTTATGATTTTAAGGCATATTATCAAAAAAAGCCTTTTATAGAAATCTTAGACATCAAACAAGAAAACTCCAAAGGTGGTATGGTATCTTATGAGATATGGTTAAGAATAAAGAGATTTTCCGGAGAAAATTATTTAAATCTATATCTAATAGAAAATACTATTTGTGGATTCCAAATTCCAATTAATTTACCAATTATTTATGATTTATCTATACTTGATGAGAAGGATATTATTTTAAGAAATAAAATTAAAAGGATGGATAGGAATATTAAAATGGACATAGATATATTGATATATTCACCTACTTTTGAAGAGTTAAAAGAGATTAGGGAAATATTACCCAATTCCAGACTAGATAATTTAGCAACTACTTCATTTCCTTTGCCCTATGATATTGGTACTATAATAATAGGTGAGAATAAATATACAATCATTGTTATTTCCCCCCATATCGCAGGTCAAAGAAAGGCTCAAACATTTATAACCAAAGCTTTACAAGTTTGGACCCCAAAATATGTAATACTCACGGGAGTAGCCGGAGGGTTTAAAGATATCAAGATAGGTGATATTTTATTACCTCGGAAAATTTGGATTTTTGATTTGTATAAAAAAACATCAGAAGGTCAGGAACCTCAGCCTGATTCAGTAGAAACTACTGAAAGTTTAGTTTTACTAGCTGAAAGGTTCTTTACAAATGGTGATTGGGGGAATGAAATAAGTGAAAAATATTTTCAATATTTATCAAATCGACGATCAAATGCTAATTGTTATGCTGATGGTAGTATTGTATCAAGTATAGAATTACTAGAAGAAGTATTAGAAGATAGTGATGCAATATCTAAATATAAAAAATTTGATCGTAAACTATATGGGATTGAACAAGAAGCTGCGGGTGTTGGAGAGGCGTTAAAGAACACAAGTATTAGTTGGATTGACATTCGAGTTGTAATGGATCTTGCGGATTCTACCTCAAGATCATATTTTAAAGATGAAAATAAACAACAAGCAGCGAAACTTGCAGCTGATTTCAGTTTAGGATTCATAGAGTTTTTATTAAAGCAACAAAATAATTCCCAAGACCAAGAAGAGGTTTTTAATTTAAAGAATTCAATATTAGATATTACTAATCTACATGAAGTTTCTTTAAAGCTAAGAGAGATCTTAATTAAAATAGCAACGGGAGGTAAGCGAGACAACGAAGTTAATAGAGAATATATATATCTAAAAAATATTTTAATGTCAAGTGATATCCCGAGCAATAGAATACCCGCTTTTGTAAGAATTTCCGGAAGTATACAAGAATTTTGGTCATTTATTAGAAATGAATGTGACAAATATGCTGAAAGAAGAAGCCTACTGAGAGAAAATTTTAAGGAACTAATCGAATTTTTAGATTCAAATTAGGAGATGTTTTTGATAATAAAAAATAGTGAATATGAATCCTTTCTTAAGGAATTTAAGAAGAGACAAAGTACTTTTAATAGAATTCTTGAATGGCAAAAATTAGCTGAAGAGGAACCAGATGAAATAAAAAAATTTATTTTTAGGTGGATTTCGTTTAATGGGCTCTATATGGCAGTTTATGCGATGTATCAAGGTCCAGATGGGCAAGAAAAGGTTGAAAATGAGCCCGAATGGAAAGTTATTAAGTTTTTTTGTGATAAATTTATCTTAACTGATGAGAGATTAGCACTGAGAATATATTCCGAAGAGAAAAAGGATGATCTTATAAAGCTTATTAAATTAAGAAGTAAGTACATGGGAAGTTATCTCCAAAATCTGGAAAACTATCAAAAAATAGAAGAAAAAGCAAAATTCATGGTATTGATCAGTTATAAGATTAGATGCAGGCTTTTTCATGGAGAAAAGAATCCTCTATTGGAAATGAATCGAGAAGTAGTTAAAATAGCTGACGGTATAATTTTACCTTTATTAACCTTTATCCTAAACAATGATATTGAAGAGTAATAGATCGTGAAACGGTTATTGATGGATTACTAATAACTAAATTCTATAGAGCTCATCCTTATTTAAAAGTTGGTGATACATTAATTACTACTAAAGTTCAAGATAACGTATATAAATTAGAGATAGAAAAAAAAAATGTCTAATTGAAAATAATTTTTTAAAGAGTTTGAATTTATAAGCTTAAAAACTAACTTAAGAGAGAATAATATGAATAATCAGGAATTCAAGCAGTACCTAATCAATATTCATGGAAAGTACGTGATAAATAAAATATTGGAGAAAGATAGGCTTGAATATGTTCAATCTGATGATTTATGGGATTTTATGATGCAATATTCTCGAAAAACTGATAACAGTAATATTTGTCTAAAAACCCCTGTAAGAAACAATAATTGTCCAAGCCCTAAGAATCTTAAAAACCAAGTATCAACTGATATTAACAAGAGAGTTATAGAACTTCAAAATTGGGCGGGAGTGTTGGATCTGGAATCAAAAGATGGAGCGATAAGGGATATTATGGTACTAGGTGAGAGTACCACTAATGATGTAGGTCAATATCATAAGGAACATTATAAACATTATAAACGACCAAGAGCCAAACTAGAACACATCTCAGAGAATATCGTAATAAATCCATGTTGGTGTTTAAATTTATATTTTAGATCTTGGAAGAAATTAAAGAATGAAATGGATAGACTGAAATCTATTAGTAAAACACCAGCAGGGTGGGCATTTTGGATATACTTGGGGAGACTTTTTAACGATAATTGGAATTACATAGTAAAAAATATTTATGCAACGGATCTTGCTTACTGCAGTGCTAATAAATTTCCGGATACCTTAAATAATTGTGCTAAACTCTATTTTAAGGAAGAATTCTTAACTATTAAGCCGAAAATACTTATAATTTTGGGTCATACAGCTGGAAAAACCCTCATGGGACTAAAAAAAGATATTGGATTTCAGATCGAAAAACCAGAAGTCTCTCTACGTACAGATTATCGATTTTATAATTATGAATATCCACAAGCTGGTACGCTTCAGATCGAGAATTTCCAGACAAAATTTTTAGTCATACCTCACCCTAGTCCGACGGAGACTACTTATAAAAATAAACCAGATTTTTGGAAACAGCTTAGTTTATGGTTTACCGAGTTTTTTTTTTAATGATTAATTTTTTTTTTAAAATAAAAATAAAAATTTTATAAAAATTCTATTAAAGTAATACGAGAGCTAAATTCTAACCTTTAACTTATTTTTCAATTTAAGAATTATAGTCAATGTAATTAATGATATTAACGAATAAACAAGAAAGATTGGATTAAATCCAGAAATCACTTTATTAGAGGGAACTTGTTTTTGTATGGATACAACTTTAATGGAGATGTATCCTTGAGAATCTTCGATAAAGAATGAAATTTTGACGATTCCATAGCTTACATTACTCCAAGCGGATTGGTTAATTTTACCAGTTGTAGATGTAAAGAAGTATTGTGTAGATTCATTATTTAATGAATACCACATAGTAAAAGGGAAACCTTCAATAATAATAATACTAAAATCTGGAGAATCGAGCTCAAAAGTTGTATTATTAATAGGAGAAGTAATCGAAAATAGAGGAGAATCCCACCAAATTGGATAAATATCAAGTGATCCTGCGATTCCTTGAATAATATATGGTGTATCACCAAAACTATCATCATTCACATCTTTACCGGTATAATCGTTCCAATAATTACCAGTAGTTGCATATTCCCAGTCATTGTTAGCACCATCATCTTGAGCTTGAACACCATTATCGATTAATCTATTTAGATAAACTACATTATAATGGCTATATTGATCAAAGAATATGCCTATACCCATATTGTTACTGATATTATTACTCAGAATGATATTATTTTCACTGTGTTGCTCAAAATATGATGAAATTCTTATTCCATCTTGGTTATTATCAAACACTCTATTGCTGGATATTGTATTATTATTTGTGTATTGA
>SDBS01007647.1_pt1 | contig 10477 bp, 16 predicted proteins | sample 2277091 | NCBI WGS metagenome assembly SDBS01 (sample SAMN10404972, study PRJNA504765) | marine sediment metagenome | isolation source: marine sediment core GS10_PC15, 163 cmbsf | place: Arctic Ocean: Southern Knipovich Ridge | collected 2010 | reverse complement strand
GCTTCCCGCTCCGCTGTCGAGAGAGTTGTAGCGGGTCTTAGGTCATTTCTTAAAAATTTGATCGAGAGCTTCGAATCTCATTTCTCCTTGTTTTTAAAGCAAAATTGAGCGCTTAAATCAATTTAATTTGTTGAATAAGGCGCCCTTAACCTACCATGTTTAGGGTAAACGTGGGAGGTACCCCACCCGTGGGCAGTTTAATATATGATTAAAACTACTTTATAACTAGCCAGAGCTACAAGATAGCTCTACCCGTCAACATATCAGACGGAGTAATAAAAACTATCAAGGTGATAATCATAGTTAAGCTGACAGCGCAACAGATCGCTGACAAATGGGCCAGAAAAGCGGGGGCAAGCCAACAGGACTATGTCGCAGGCGTCCAATCCGTAACAGAGTCGCCTATGGAGAAAGCCGTCGCTGCAAAAACCAAATGGGTTGCTGGGATTCAAAAGGCCGCCGCCGACGGAACTTGGGAAGCTGGACTTCGTAAAGTCTCGCTTACCGATTGGAAAAATAAGACGGCTAAAGTAGGCGGTGCCCGCTACGTCCAGGGTATTACAGAAGGAAAAACAGCCTATCAGATCGCAATGGCAGAGCAGATTCCTTATATGGAGCAGCTCCAAGCTCAGATCGACTCTATGCCATCCGACACCCTCGAGGATAACATCGCACGCTCTAACGCGTGGATTCGAGGTATGCACGCATACGGTGAGGCCCGAAAAGGAGTTTAAAGGAGGTCAAATTATGCCAATCCAATATCAAAAGCGGATAGCCTACCAAGACCTATCTCTAGCCGATTTTGAGCTTGAAGCTGAGTCTGAAGAGGCTCTGATAGTTTTGAATATCATGACCCGTGGAGGGGGCGTCGAACAGCTCCTTACGGTCAATATCGGTGAACGAAATGTATTTTCCCGCTATATGGACCAAGATCAGGCGGAATACGGCGGCGTCCCCGGCAAGGATGCCAACTACTTCTTTTTCGACAGTTGGGTACGTTCTAAATATCCTAACGTTCCTACTCTTAAGGTTTTACCGGGTAAGAAGCTTATTCTGAGCTCCAGCTTATCAGGGGGCGAAGTATACGTCGAATACGTCACTGTTACGGGTGGAGACATACCCAGAGCAGATGAGCCTGGAGCTCACTTCGCTACGGTCAATCTCCTGCATTCTAACGGCCGAATTACCGAAGAAATCGGTATCGGGTTAACAGAGAGCTTTTTTATAACCGACGCTCAAAATCCGGCGGGTATGTCAGATTTCCCATATGGAACGCCTGCCCCGGCCGATTACAAATATGATTGGCTTGGATTCAGTCTTGTCGCAGCTTCTACGAGTGGAGCAGATGTCGTAATCGATGGAATAAAGGTGTGGCTTGATAAAACGTCGATTTTGGCCAAAGATCTCGCTTTCGTCGATCCCGATCTATTCCCGTTTGCTCCAGCTAATACTCAGGAACGCCCTTACCTTTTCAATACCCCTATCGACATTTTAGAGGGTCAAACTCTACAAACAGAGGTTAGGGCTACTAATAGCGGAATAGGGCTACAAAATGTTATCGTTCTCGTAACACATCTATTCATTAAAAGGAGGCTCTAAGTAAATGATAAACATAGAGACCTACACCAATACCTCGACGGGAATCGAGGTTGACAATACCATGGGAACTGAAACTGTTCCTAAATTGGAGACTTGGAAGGTTCTCGAGATCGGAGGGCTTATCCCAGCAGATGCGACAGTTGACGTCTATATCCAAGACAAACGCTTCATTAGATTTAAGGGTGGGGCATCTTGGGACATTAATAAACGAATTCTGCTCAACTGGGAGCTTGGGGGCGGAAATAAGATCGATATCAAGCATACAACCGGGTCTGTGCAGACATCTTGGCTTGTTCTCGTTATAGATAAACTCCAGAGGTGAATCGATGGAAAGGACAAACAAACGGGTGAGGAGAATTCTTCGCCCCATTATTTTTGATACGTGGCCTATTGCCAAGAAGGGTGAAATCGTTAAGGTCGATGAGGGGCACCTTATAACCGATACACCGACTGTCCCACCTATAGTAATAGATTACCTCGAGAATCTGGTAATTAAGGTGTTGGCACTCCAATACAGGTGGGATGACGCTCTTTTGGTTTGGGTAAAGCTCACTGAGGCCGATGTTGTAGAAGCTGTGATTCAAGCAAAGTTCTGGCTCACAGATCCGAGTGATTTAGTCGTAACGGGCGATGATAAAGTTAGACTTAATGAACAAAGGGAACTACACACCTTTGTAAGCACCTTCGAGGAGAAGGAAGAATATACAGAGGAAGGAACTACTAACCCATGGATTTTTAATACTACCTACACAGTAAAACACTATGTCTACACGAGAGTTCAAATTTATATCGATACGCCCTCAGACGGAGGCGGTTGGCTTAGAGTTGAACAATATATCGATTCTGTTGGTAGTGGAGGTCTTTCGACTAAAGGCTATATTAGTTTGAGTCCTAGTGGTCAGTTTATAGACGTAGAAGTGAAATCAAGTAAAATCAGACTTAGATGGAATGTTATAAATCCCTCAATCAATCAAATTGAAGCTATGATACTTCTTACGAAAGCTAGTAACTAAATAACCAAAGATATAAAAGCTATGGATGGAATCGAGCTTATAATCGTATTTATAGTAATCTACACAGCAGGTAGAATACTTGACTTTATCTTGATAAATCAGGGTAAGGATGGAACGCTTTTAGAGATGCTTAAGGAATTTATAACCCTTAGAATGGGAGAGTGAAATGATGAGTTTGGCTGAACGTATACAGAGTAAAATGAGAACACAGCTGGAAAGTGGAAGAGAGCGCATGGCATTAGTCGTTATAGAGCGAAACAAATTAGCCTCTGTAGGTGCAGACACCACTAAATTAGACGAACAGATCGCACAGATGGAAGCTCTGATAGGTAAAATAAATGACGTCTACGGATTGATTGTATAAATGAGTATGGTTTGGGATCCACTGGGTATGGTTCGGGATATAACCGATGGGGTCTTAGGTATAGGGCAAGGGATAACTGACATATTTACAGAAACAGGTGAGAACATTGAAGAATTCTTGGAAGATCCGACAGCGGCATTTGATTCAATATTTAAGGAGACAGGCGCCGCTATCAGCGGAAGCGCAAACAAAGTTATCGAACAACTTAAAATCGTTATCGGACAAGGAATGGCTGCGTTATCAGCAGAGCTCGGGGATATAGGGCTGGACCTCGGTAAAATAGGGGGTTATCTGAAAGACTTGGATTTTGGAGAGGCTTTCGCTGCCGTGTTCGAACAGATACTCAGAAAGATGACTAAAAGCTTCGAGACTGCCATGAGCAAGCGCTCCTTCAAAGGGACGGCCACATTTAAACAAGTCCCCGTAGGTGAGCCTATAGAGGGTTTACCCTTCTATATGGATCCGGAGAAGCGTATGTCATTTGGAGGCTCTTCTTTCAATATCGGAAGTTATGAGGGGACCTTGTGGGAATTAGGATTAGATCAACCCCTTGTAGGGTATGAGTACAAGGAAACGGATGGTGTAGGCCCTGTTGTACTCGCCATGCTTATGACAATTGGACAATGGGCCATTAGAGCTATGTCGAGTGCAATGTTTTTTATGAACGCTCTCTCGGGTATAGGAGAGATATATATAGGGCGCTCGATGGAATATTGGGCAAACTGGGAAATGCAGAATAAACTGCTGGATACAAAAGATTATATAGATGCTTATAGATATAATCTCATTCCTAAAAATCGTATGCAGTGGGCTTTAAAGGCGCAGGGTTTTTCTGAAGGACATCAGGACCTTATGGTAGAATTAGGTAAATATTTTCCTTCGGCAACCGAGCTCGTCGAATTTGCAGTCAAGGAGGCCTTTGACCCACGTGAGACTCTACTTATACACGATGATAACGCCCTACCAGTTGATTTTGTGGCATATGCACCCAAATCAGGACTCTCCATAGAGTGGGCTGAACGATATTGGCACAGTCACTGGCGTCTGATGAGTTTACAAGATTTAAACGAATTATGGCGAAGAGGGTCTATTTCTGATAAAGAATATGATCGTAGACTACGTTTACTTGATTTTGACAGTAAAACAAGAGGTTATGTCAAAAAACTTCAACGTGTGTTGATCAATCGTGTAGACTCGAGACGATTATTCGACGATGGAATAATTTCACCCAAAGAACAACTTGATCTCTATGCAGCGCAGGGTTACAATAAATCTGACTCTGCTATGATGCTTGAGTGGGCTAAGAATCAGAGATCCGTAGATCCTTCAACTATTAGAAAACATTGGGAGAAGGCTTATACCGAGGGCTTCATAAACGAAATAGAATACGTTTTTGAGCTCATAAAGACCGGATTAACACGTCAGGAGGCTTTAAAGATCCTGTATTGGCATAACAAAGAAGAAGAGCTTAATAACGCTATTAATATTAAAAATCAGCTAATTGGAAGGGCTAACAAAGGGCGAATTACAATTTTTGACTTGGACGTAAGACTTCAGGATCTGGGAGTCGTTAAGGACGAGGCTGATAGGATTAAAGCCTTACATATTGAAGTTAGGGAGACTAAAGAGGCAATTCCGACCAAAGAGGATATTAAACGTTGGCTTAAGGTCGCTTTGATAACCTCTGATGAGGCTAAGGAATTTTTAAGGCAAAGAAACTATGACAGCGAAGTGATCGAGCTCTATTTAACAGAGTGGGGCGCTGTAACGGAGTGAAGTGAAATGGTAGGTGAAATGAGAACGTATGAGTTTCCTATGGATAAACGGAGCGTCGAGGTGTTCAGCCCCGGATATAATGATCAATGGAACGATGATGGGCAAGAGTTGTTAACCTCTACTACAGAGGTAACTATTTGCGAGCTTGCTAAGAGTAATCCGTGGGTTTACTACGCTAAAGAGGCCGTTATTAGCGCAAGATGTGAGGGAGCTACTCCCATCAACGATACAATCATTTGGCGCCTTAAGATATACGCTGATCATGCAGACTCGAAAACGGTAAGAGTTTATCCCATGTCAGTCGCTTATCAAGTGGCTTTCGACCCCGGGGTAATATCTGCGCTTATAATTATACCCTTGGATTTTTTAATAACTCTGCATAAGGATTCCAACGTTTATATACGGCTTACAGCGCAAAGAGCCGTTGCCGTGGGCGTAATTACTGCAGTCGGGGCTATAAACGGATTTAAGGTAATTCACGCTTAATCTATAAATACAAAACGCTCTATCGAATTGTTAATCCACTCTAAGAGTGGGTTCTTTTCTAATTTTAATTCTAACTGTCTTATCAATTCTTAAAATGTAGGTTATTCTGCAAAAACATTCGAACAAATCCGACTTTGCAGAGCAGACTGACAGCGGATATATAAGGCAGAAGCTCCACTATGATTTTATACTTAGCGGTGTTTTGCCGCTAATGGTGGTGTTTTTATGTCGTTCGATGGATGTTTCTGCTGTGGTAGTGAAGATCCTGCTCATTTTGTCCCTATTAAGGTGTGTAATGAGTGCGGGAAGTCTATGCAGCAGCTAAACTTAACTTTAACCCTAGAGGAATTCAATATGCTCCGACGGATAAGTAAAATGAGGGCTAATGAATTTTATGGGGTACAGGCAGAAAGAATTACTCACGCTCAACCAGCCTTATACACAGAAGATGACTTTGAGGCTGAATTCGGCAGAGGAATTAAAGATATTATTGATAATATAGTTGAAGTCTCAAAAGAAGTTTGTTAGGGCTTAACAGCCCTTTTCTTTTTCTAAAGCCTAACAACCCGACTTTAGGGGTTCCGCTGCCACAAATAGAAGCGTTAGCGGGTTGAAATGTTAGGAGCGCCTTTTGGAGGTGTTAAAATGAGTGAAGAGCTTAGCGATTTTGATAATAATATAACTACAGCAATTTTTACCCTTACAAATTTAGCATTGGAGGTTGAATACGGAAATGAATGGTACGACTTCGATGAATGGCTTCAGGATCTAATAAACAAGTGGTTGCCTCAATTAGAACTAATAAATAAGTGGCCTTGGAATAGGGCGCCAAAACTTTGGCGCTGGAAGTCTAAAATATACAAAGAAAACTTACTTTACTTCTTCGGTGATTTATTGACGTGTATTGACTATCCTCATGGAATCAGAAGAAAGCGGTTAGATGATGCTGTAGGTTATCTGTCTGGATCTATTAACGATCCTTTAATAGTAAGTAATACTGAACAGGAACAATTAGAATGGTATAAAAGAACAGTTCTATTTTGTAAGAGTTATAAATTTGATATCAAAAGTCATGTTTATACATGGAGATCTTAGGAGCTGATAGCGATGGAATTTTTGGATAAACTCCAACAAATGATTGTTACAGAGGTTTCTAACCTCGATAAGAGCTGTTTAGATTGCGATCGCCATGGTCGGCTATTTACATGTGGACACGCCTGCGAGGTCCGATTAAATCTTCTGAGGTATTTGGCTATAGGCCATGCCACAATTGTGGCAAAATCTGCGAATTTGAATACCTACGATGGTTGTTTTAAGAGAATTAACAAAATAGTAGAGCGCTTACTTTAAGCGCCTCATATTTTAACTTTAAACCTCTCCACCTGATAGGTTCCGCTGCCAGAAGTAATGAGCGTTAGCGGAGTAAAGAGAAGAGGAGCGCCTACCTGATACGATTAAAACTCTCAAATTCAAAGGAGAGTCAAATTAATGGTAAGAGAACATGGCAAATTCAGGAAAGCGAAGCGCCCTGCTTCAGAGGGCGATTTTACGAGAGCAGTGGATCTTATAGACATAGACATAATGTTTATGTCTGTTTCGAGCTACGAATTTGATGAGAGAATAGGCTACAAGTGTTTTTTCCTCAAGTGTGCAAGAATGGACAAACTCGGAGAACATATGCAAATTCTCTTCTGGAAGCCGAGCTTAAGGGAAATGATAATCGATGAGGACCCCCCGTTCCATGGATTTTTCTACAAGGACGGCGGCGAACAGATGTCACCTTGGACGTTTGAGGTTATTAGGGGTAAGGATCAATTAGCAGAGGATGGAGTATTCTAAGATAAAATACGAGGGTTTAATCGTATCCGGTTTTATTTTTAGGGAGATCGATAGAAATGGTAAACGAAGAAAGACATTCAAGAGTTAGAGGCTTAAAGGCGCTTCGTTCACAGCTTCCACTTGTATTAAAGCGCATCATTAAGTGGGTAGCTCCGACAGACGATGACTTGGGTCGTGTTGTGCACGCAATGGGAGTGCTGAAGGAATCAGTGAAGAACAGACTCGAGATAATGACCTCAGAAATTAACATTCAGGCGGCGCCGTCCGTTTGGATGCGCAACTTTGCAGCATCGGGTAAACAGCCCACAGAAATGATACTGCCTAAATGTCAATTCTGCAAAGACTCGGCAAATAATCGATGCTGTATTTACTACAGGTGGACCCCCCCTAAGGGCGTCTGCTATATGAAAAGCTTATCGGAGGCCTGTGACGTTGTTGAAGCCATTTAAGAAGCTCAAACCGAGGAAACCTAAGGCTATCAAGTCCAGAAAACATATGGAAACGAAGCTCCTCTCAAAAGCAAGAATTATGATCGATGCCAAGAAGATTCCTGTAATTCAAGTGGTTATCAGTAATTCTAAAACCCCTACAATCCTCGAGAAGCGCTATTTCTTTTCGACTCAGCTTCTAAAGATGTTAGATCATAACCTTCCTTTTAACGAGAGTTTGGTGCTCAGAGGGATTGATGAGTATACCCCTAAGCCACCGTATAAATCTTTACATTTCTACCATAACCTTACAATCCCTTTGAAGTGTAGGCTGATGATTATAGAAGATTATTGGCGAGTTAAGAGTTTAGTAATAACAGTCAACTCAGATTTAGATTGGGGTAGGCTTCTATATGTAAATGTACAATCAACGATACTTGCAGAAGAGGTAGCGCGCTTGAATCAAATCGGCTTGAATCAAGGTTGGTTCGATGCGCTTTTCACTAATACAGGGAAGAGCGGTTACTGCGAAGTTAAAGGAGCTGAGTGAATTGGCTGTTATAGCAGGCGGGATAAGGTTTGCAAGAGGGGTAAGCGATTGGAGAGATAAATTCGGATTTGCCACTTACGATCTGGCAGCAAAAAGTATGGGAAGAGTCTTAAGAGATAGAAGGAACTTTAAAGCTGATCCCTCAGCGGTTGATAGATTCGGAAAGCCAATTCGCCGTTTAAGCGATGAGGCCGAAGATATTGCCGAGGGCGTCAGTCCCTAAATAAATAAACAGGAGTATTAAAAGCTCCAAGGTGTTTAAATGAAAGTGCCTTGGAGCGATCTTATTTTTAAGCCCGATAGAGTGACCTTAAAAAGGGACCCGAAACTTAAAGAGTTTGTGGGCTTCGACACAGAGACTCTATTGGGTAAGGTGAAGCTTATAGCCGACAGTAAAGGCTATACAGCTTTTGAACCGAGTTGGGATGATTGTCTCGCTTTTTTGACCCGTAAACATCTTCATCACTACCATTTGATTTGGTTTAATATCCATTTCGATTTTCAGGCGATGTTGAGGTGTTTGGACGATCGTGAGGCAGTCAAGGATATTTTAAGCGGAGAGGAAATGCTCTACGAAGATTATAAGATCAAGTATGTCGCAAGGCGCTTTCTTATAATCACTACGGGTATGAACGGCAATTCCAGAAAACGTGTAAAGTTCTTTCACTCCGATATAAGCCGTTTTTTCCATACAGGCTTAGACGAGACTGCCTATAAGCTTTTGGGCAGAGGAAAGGACGATGGTGTTGATGTCAAGCTACTGGGGAAACACCAGTGGTACTGGGATTTGTTTAAGAAGAGAATCGTATATTATTGTATAGTAGATGCGGTTTGTACTGCTGATATCGGAGCGGCAATTCAGCAGGCCTTTTTGAAGGGCGGAATTATTCCACCCGCCCGATACGTCAGCCCTGCTTCAATTGCAAAGGCCCATTTCAGGCGAAAGTGCGACTTAGCGCCGAGGGATGTCATTCCTTTGGAGATACAAGAAGCCTTTTACTTAGCTTATGGCGGAGGGCGATTTGAGATCTCTAAGCGGGGAGGGTTCGATTATCTGTGGATAGCGGACCTTGTAAGCGCTTATTGGGGCACAATGTTATACTTACCTTCCTTTCTCTACGGAAAGTGGCACAGAACCACAGAGTTCGTCCATCATGCGAAGGTAGCAGTTTACAAAGTGTCCTTGGAGCAACGCGGGAACTGGAATCCACTTTTCGTTTATAACAAACACGGTGCGGTATTTTACTGCACGGGTTTGATCCAAAAGTGGGTTTGTCAGCCTGAAATGGCATTATTAGGTAAGATGCCTCACAAGATAGTCGAGGGTTGGTATTACGAACCTAATAGGCATGAATATCACCCCTATGAAGAAGAGATCCTCAGATTATTCGATATCAAAAAATCGTGCAGTAAAGACGATCCACTGAGGGTAGCCTGCAAGCTTACAGGCAACAGCTTCTACGGCTGCACGTTTGAGAGAGTTAAAATAGAAGGTAGATATCAGACAGGTCTACTATTCAATCCCGTGGTAGCTGCAATGTTCTGCAGCGACTGCAGAGCTCGATGTTATTCCATACTTCAGCAACACGGGGATAAGGTGGTAGCTGTCCATACGGACAGCATAATAGCGACAGAGCCTCTGGATATATTAGGTCACAATCTCAATATAGGGGATTGGGGCTTTGAGGCAGAGGGGCCTGGTTTAATAATAGGCAGTGGGCAGTATGAGGTAGGCACAAAAGGTGGGCATCGCGGAGTGACGTTTAAGAGCAGTAACGGTCAATTCGCCAGGGGCGGAAAGCAGAACTGGCGTTCGCTTTTACAGGGCTCTCAACTTCAGCCCTTTATTTGTGTAGCTTCGACAAGGGTTTCCAGTGGGCTTCAGACACTTCTTCAAGGCCTTCCTGTAGATGCTATCAATAGATTCGGTATTCACAGATCTGTAATTGACCTTAAGGGCGATCAGAAACGGCACTGGTTTCGGGAGCCGAGCTGCGGTCGTGACCTTCTGGAAAACATATTTGACTCGGTTCCCGTTAGAGGAAATATGAATTTCGAAGGGGAAATTATTCAAGTGGAGGATTTGATATAAATGAGCGATTTTGAGAGTCTGAGCGAAGCTCAGAGCGAAATGAAGGAACGGTGTGTCAATTGCGACTGCCCCAAGCCTATTTGCAGGTGTCTTTGCGAGGTATGGAGTGAGCTACGTAAGCAGACTAAAGAGGCCCGTCTCAAGATATCTCAATTGGGAGAGAGACGTAATTTAAGCCATAATAGAGCTGCTAATGCGATGAATAGATGCTTCTCTAATTGGAGAGCTAGAAGGCTCCTCTGAGCTCTAATTGATTCTAATGGAGTGTGCGAATTGATGCTTCCCCCTAAAGAGGCCAGCGAATTGATGTCTCTCGACAGCGGAGCGGGA
>SDBS01007646.1_pt1 | contig 10477 bp, 25 predicted proteins | sample 2277091 | NCBI WGS metagenome assembly SDBS01 (sample SAMN10404972, study PRJNA504765) | marine sediment metagenome | isolation source: marine sediment core GS10_PC15, 163 cmbsf | place: Arctic Ocean: Southern Knipovich Ridge | collected 2010 | reverse complement strand
CATCTTCTGTCGGTCGATTTATTTTTTTTAGCATATCTATTGCCTTTTCTGTATTCATTCTGCACCGCCTTTTTTAATGGCATTTCTCTTAAACTCAAATACAAAATTAAAAGGATTGCTCGACCAGGGATATTTCGGGTTGATGGAGTCCCATAATGTTTTCGCCATTTCCTTTTGATTGGTATAACCCACAAAGGTTTGAAGGGCTTTTTCTTTTTCAAAATTGGAAGGGCAAAAATCTGCAACCCAATCATTATAACTTATATCCTGCACCTGCTCTACCCTTACGCCTGTAACTTCACAGATAGAACGGGCAGCCCATTCGGGCATAAAGAGGGGCGAAATCCATCTATCTATTTTTCTTATCTGTCCGCCGTTCGCCTTATAAATCAATTCGGCCCAATCAGGCAGACAATCAACCGTGCCAGGATTGTTTATATATATGTGGGTTTGTTTACTTCTCCAATTCCAAGTCTCTTTCACATAGAAAAGGTCGCCGACTTGAAAGCGGGGCTTACCATATTTTAATAGGTCAAGTTTTAATCTGTTCCCATCCTCGCATTCGTAATAATCTCCACAAGTTACTTCCCAAAACCAATGTTTATCTAACCCGCCGCTTGATAAAAAAACTGGTTGTGGCTTTATGACCCTTCTGGTTTGAGTGCATCGGCCTTCATAAATGGCCTGTGCCAATTCTGGCTTGAAAATTAGACCTTTCATTTTCAGCTAACTCCTTTCTCAAATAGTCCCATCTGGCCTTGCTTCTGCTCTTTGACCGAAACGCCGGTATCAACGGCCTTTAATCTCATTCGGGCAATTTCGCAGTATTTCTCTGATATGTCTATGCCGATATATCTGCGGCCTAACATCTTGGCGGCTACGCAGGTTGTGCCTGAGCCGCAGAAAGTATCCACTATTAAATCATTAGGAGAAGAAAACAATTCGACACATCTCAGCATTAATTTGCAGGGTGTTTGGGCTGGGTGGTTGTATCTTTCTTCATTGTAAAAATACCCTTCAAAAGTCCATCTTATATCTTCCCATAGGTCATATACTAATTTATTTGAAGGAACAGTTGTTAGAACAGGACACCATTGCAATCGTAAATTTTTCTCTCGGTTATATGTTACAGCTCCTATTTTGACCGCTATTACTTTTGCTTCTTCTAAGTATCGCCACCAATCCCACAGAAGCATACTGCCTACTACTAACACGATTTTCCTTGCTGATTTTTCTAATATTACACTTAAATACTTATAAATAAACTTATCATATTCTTTTGCAGTTAAGTTATCTTGATAGTTATCATACTTAATTTTCTTATTATACGGCGGGTCAGTCAGCACCAAGTCCACGCAGTTATCAGGCCAGCCCTTCATAACCTCTAAGCAGTCTCCGCAGATGATTTTGTTTACAGGTATCATTGGTTATTCGTCTTCTTCTGCCTCTTCCACTTCTTCTTCGAGCGCAGCAATTTCTGAGTCTGTAAAATCGTTAGAATGTCCACAATCACAAGTTACATCTTCTCCCATAAACAGTTGCCACGTGTTACAGCCGCCGCACATATAAAACTGTCCATCAATTTCCATTTTTCTATCTCCTTATGATTTTGTTTGTGTTCATTTTCCGTAAGTCTCGTGCCCAAGCAATATGTGTCCTATAACTATCCAGCGCAAGGCCACGACAAACGCCTGGCCATTACCAAATAAACCTACACCGGCAAGGATTAGCACAACAACGGCCACATCGAGCCATTGCGGTAGGCACATTTCTATTCGTTTAGAAATACTCAACTTACCCCTTTTAACCAAGTATATATCATATCCACCCACTAAACTCCAAAATATCAATTCAAATAGCCAAGTCATTTTTTAGCTCCTAAAGGCAAATTTATATAAGCAAATTCTCCAAATAACTCTCTTGCTTTTTTGTCATACGCTTTCACCGCTTTGATTTTATCATTGAAACAGCCCAAAAAAATCGCTTTTCCGTGGTGTGTAATTTTCGCTATCCATTTTCTATCTCGGCAACCCCAATGCACGCCCTTATATCCACTTGAATTGTTTGTTTGAGCTTCTCTGTTTTGCTGGTTTTGTGAAACACTACAAGGACGCAGATTATTTTTCCGATTATCCAAGCCACACCGATTTTTATGGTCAAATTGTTGTCCTTTTTTTGCTCCTAAGACTTCACGGTGCATACGAATTGAATGTCGATAGCCATTTATTTTCGGGGATTTTCTGGTAGCATAAAAATTCCGACTGTGCTTTTCTGCGTACCACTTATGTTTAGCAATGCATTCATAATCATCGCCATCAACAATCGCAAACAAGCCCTGTGTTAATGGAATTGGCATAATATCTAAAATCATTATTTCCCTTTCTCATTTCCATTGATTAGTTTATATTTTTTACCCAAGGCCAATCTCCAGTTAAGTCTTCAGAAAACAACGGGCTTTCTAATTTCTTTGTTTGGCCTGCCGCAAAAGCTATTTCTGCCGCCTTGTGTCTATCTACAAAATCTCCTTCATCGGTAACAAATCCTTGGGCACAATTTCTCGAATATATTCTACTCACACCAGTTTCTTTCATTGTTTGATAGCAGTCGGCGTGGCTTCTTCCTATGAAAATTCTCCCATCATTGTTTTTGAGAGCTGCTGATTTTATCTTCATTTCTTTGCCCTTTCAACTTCTTTGTTTTTCGTACATTCGTCTGGCTCGCCCACCCACACCTTATGCGAACAATACTTAAAATGTTCGCATTTCAAGCACTTGCTTGAATTGTTGTGCATTGCTTTTCCAAAATCATCCATAGTTATTTCCCTTTCGCTTTGTTGACTAATTTTTTCATTGCCTTGTTCAATTTTCCGCCGTTCTGCGACCGCTTAAAGGCCTGCTTGCCAATCCAGTCCCGATACATAAACAGCCCAAAGGCGACCAAGCCCAGACCTATCAAGCCGAGCCAGAGCCATTGATTGCTCGCCATCGCCTGGTCTATCCTTACCCAGACCCAGCCACCGACACAAGCGGCGGTGATGCCCAAGCCCTCTAACCGGCCTCTAATGGCTGCGACAACGCCGAGAACGCCGACTAAGATAAAGACAGTAATAAGCCAGTTCGTCTCATAGATTTTCTCGATGATGGCCTTGGTTTTTACAACTTCTGTGACTGTTTCTTTGGCGTCCGCCGATTCCATTCTCTCAAAAGGGTTCCAGTCAAATACCCCTCGCTGACAGCCAGCAAACAGCAGCACAAAGATTAGAATTATGGCCGCTATGATTATCGCCCAGATTAAAAATTGCGTTTTCATAATAAGCTCCTTAGGAAAGATTAGTTTTTCTTTTTGCTCTTTGTTTTTTTTAATTTTGTAATTACACCCCTAAGAGCACTGTTGCTTCTTTTTTGGCATTCCGCCTGTTGTTGTGCATCAGTGGCTCTTGCTTCTGCCGCTTGCAATTTGTCTTTTGTTTCTTCTGCTGCTGCGTATTGTTGGGGATGCCCCTTTGGGCAGTAAAAAATATTTCCACAGTCAAGGAGCTCCTCATAATACTGATGAGTGAACCAATAAGTAATACCACACTTTATACAGCACTCTTCTTTTGGCTTTACTTCCATTTTCTTGCCCTTTCAAATTAGTTTTACGAATCCTTTGATTTGCTTGAAGATTTCACTTGCATCTATTATCCGCCGGCAATATTTCTGGGCTACCCGCCTGCGGTTTGCGCCCTTGCCGCTCCGCTTTGGTATCCGCATCAGGACAAGCTCGATAACAATATGAGGAAAATGCTTGTACATCCTTTGGAATTTCTTATTGGTAGAGCCATCGTGATACCCTTTGCATTCCTGATAGTAAAATTGGCCGTCATCCGGCATCCCTGGATTATGAACCCATAGTTTGAAATCCGGCGTGTATTGAACGGGGGCGGTTTTCTCATTTGGGAAATAAAAAATGTCTGGTTCATACGTCCAGTATTTTATCTCACCCGTCTCTTTCAGAAACTCCAGATATAATGCCCAGTTATATTCAAACTTAGACCGGAAGTGATATGTCCGGCCATTAAACTCAGCAGTAACCCACTGGTTGTTATATTCTCTGACAATCCTTTTGTTGGCTTCAAAGCCCATTATTTCTGTCATTTCGGCCTCCAGAATTTCCACCATTTGCGAAGGTAGTACTCTTTTGTTTCTGGACAAGCAAACCCCTTAAGAGTAGCTTGGCGGTGCATACACACGTGGTGATATCGAAAGAATCTTACCCAAAATGGAGTATGCCAATTACAATCTCTGCATCGTTCCGTTCTTGTCATAGCAACCCCTCCAACTTGGCAATGAGCTTGGCCTCGGCCTTGCGAATGGCTGAGAGATGTTGAGGCTTGAAACCCTTGCTTACCCAGTTCTCAAACGCAATATTTACTTTAGCCCACTCCAGACAGCAGCGTTGGCCTCTGCATTTTTTGTTTATTAGTGGGCATTTCCTTGTTTTTGAATACGAATATCGAGGGCACAAAGCACAATAATTACCGCTAATAACAGTGGCACAAAACGAGGGAACGACATTTTGTCTTCTTCGGCTCGCAAAAATTTCTTTTTCTAACTCCTCGTTGCTCGCCACCATTATCTGCTTATGATGCTCGATTGACATTATGATTGCAGGCCGCTTACCCGCCTTGGCCGCTGCTTTGATTTCTTCTACCTTTAGCCAGTTCATTCAGAGTCTCCTTCCGAGGATTGGCCAAGTATTTTTGCATACCCGCAAGTACACCTTACAGTTATTGTGGTCATTCCGTTTGCCTCTATAATATTGGGTTCATTGTCCGTTTTGCTGTGGTGGTTATTTTCTTTCCATTTCCCGTCAGGTATATAGCACGGGCAATTATCTAAGTGCATACCATATTTTAATGCGGCCTTCTTATACTTTTCCGCTTCGGCTTGAAGTTGCTCGTTCTTCCGAATTAACATTTGCATTTTTGCAATAAAATTACTCATTTTTCTCCTTCCAGCCCAGCGCTCGGCTGGCCAAAAGTTTACATAATTTACATAACTTGCTATGAGGACAGGTCGCAATGTGGAACAAGGCGTGCTCCAAGCTATCGGCCTTCTCGATTAAGCCCTCGTAGTCGGCTTGTGAAGGTTTATCTTTCATTTCACGCCTAACGCATCTTTCTGTCTGTTTACTTTATCGCTTAAACTTTTTGTTTTGACTTCTGGTACGCCTTTAAGTTGCGGCAGGGGGGTGGTAGGTGGTAAGGGCTTCTGGGCTGGTTTGTGGTCTTCGCACAGCCAGTATTGTTGGCCAGTATCGTCCGTGTCTATATAAGCGCCTGTTTTACTACACTTGCGACACTTTTTGGCTTTGGGTTGCCTTTCAAGCTGCTCTTTTTGATGCTTTCTTTCCCAGCTCAAAATAGTAAAATAATGCGATTTGTATTTATACCCTTTTGAGCCGATGCCGTTATTTAACTCTTCTATTCTTTTGGCGGTTCCAGATAATCCGAATTTTCTTATGAGTTTTTCGTGTTCAGTCTTTGTAAGGAAAACGAAGTCTAAAAATCTCTGTTTGTCTGTCTCTTCTTTGTCTCTTCTCTTCTCTGTCTCTGTCTCTGGGACAGCACCGTGCAAGCACTCTGCCTGCATCGTGCTATCATCTTGCTTGCAGAGCTTTATAAACCCCTTATCCGCAAGGGGTTGTAGGTTTATCTTTTTTCTGATTGGTAATTTTGTCTGTAAAAAAGCAACGCTATCTGTAATTTTGCCATTTCCCTTTCTCGAATTGTATAACCACAGGCAAATCAACAATAATTTACTATCATCTTGCAAGCCCGCAAAATCCTCACTGTCAAGCAACTGGGAATGGAGCTTTATCCAGGGTGGGCTACGGTGTTTGTAGTGCTGATATTTTTCCCAGTTTTTGATTTTAATGTAGGCCATCTCAGCAATCCCCGCACCCCTCTATAATCGTGACCTCGTGGCCGAATTCCTTATTGACCTCGGCCATAGTTACTCCGTGAATAAGTGCATCTTCTACTTTTTCGAGGACGAAGAAGGGGAAATCGGTGCTAACACCGTGCGTCTTTGTGCGGAGTCGGATAAATCTATCGAAAACGCTAACAACCTCAAATGTCTTACCGATGAATTTTATCTTGACTTCGCTGCAATCTGCATAGCAGCCCAGTTCATCACTTTTAAACGCCCGTAATACTTTAGCACTATCCCCCGCCTTAATTCCACAATGCTCTTGCAACAACTTATACGCTTCTTGTAAATCCTTCATTTTGATTCTCCTAAATTTTCTGTTTCCATTCTCATTGCTCTGCTTTGGCGATTGCCTGCTGCGATGCTTTTTCTGCGTCTGCCACTTCGTCGCCAGCATCAGGGGCACACGAGCTTAGAGCTGAGAGCATTTTGATACCTGCTGCCAGCAAATCTTCACGCTGTTGTTCGAGTTCCTGCACTTTCCTGATAGCAAAATCTTTCCCACATATACACTTATTCCCTAATATTCTTCTTTCTTTATCACACGATGTTGTATGGTAGATATTTTCCATAAACCATTCAATCAAGTTGAACATTTTCTACCTCACTTTCTTTTTACATTGTTATTTGTTTTTTTCACGCCACAGGGGGTCTGGCTCAGCTATGTTTATTGACCATTGACTTGCAGCGTGATTTCTAATTTGTTCAAGGTAAGCCCCCGCCTGCTCTATGTCCATTTTTGACAGAGTAATCCTCTTGCCGTTCTCATCCCGCACCGGATACAGGTTATAGAAATACTCTTTGAACAGGTCTTTATAGCATCCCACGCCTGTCGGCTTGTCGATATTCAAGAGCATAGAGCTGTCCCAGCCGTTATCGTCAAACGCCTGCACTAATTGGGCTATGGCAAGGCCGAAGATGGTCTTTAGCTGCTGGTTTGTGTGAGAGACGGTGATTTTGGTAATTGAGAGCTTTACTTTCGTCTCGTCCTTGTATGAGGCGAGAGTCCTTTTGTATAACTCCAGTTGTGCCGGAGTCATATTCAGTGAGCCATCCTTGACTGTTGTTTCAAAATTCATTTTAAAAGGGAATCTCGCTATCTTCTGGTTCTTCTTCTGTTATGCTTGGATGGGGGCTTGGTGCTGGAACCTTGCCGGTTATTGCTATCTCCACTAAATCTTCAATCTCATCAAGCATCTGAAGGTCGCCTGCGATAACCCCAGGACTTATACCCGCTTGTAAAACTGCCTGTATAAACCCAAACCGGCACTTGCCCCTGTTCTCTTTGTCGTAATCTCTTCCGGCGGGTTGTGCCTGTCGCTGTGATGCCCGTTGTGGCGGCTGTGCGGCCTGTGGTGCTGTTGTCTGGTTCACTTGGGCGTACTGAGGGTTGAACTTCTTAAACCTTACGCCGTGCTGAGTGTTTGTTACCTCTACGTTAATCGTTTCACCTGAATTCATAGGGTAAATCCCCGACTTCGACCCTATCTGGCCGGTAAACGTGCCGTCTGGGCATTGTATAGTCATCTGAAAAGTATTTATATATCCATTCTGGCCCTGATACCCGCCGTCAGATACTATCTGTACTATTTGTCCTGTTTTAGTCATTTTCTTTCCTTTTCAAATTCTGCTTTAAGTTTATAGGTTTGTTGTTTACGCAATATCTTACGCAGGAACTTTCTTTGCCAGGCAAAGAACTGCTCTTTTTCCTGTATAGTGGCTGAGTCAAGCATCTGTCTCATTTTTGGCCTCTTCTAAATTATCAAGATATTGCTCATATTCCAATTTGCACTTTGCGCACAAGGTCGTCTTATTGCCTGTTATAAGCTGTGCCTCATCACACATTTGGCAGCCCGTAGAAGTTTCTGTCCACATACCATTAATAAAGTCAAGGTCGCCAACTTCATAAACTCTGCGGGTTTCTTCTTTAGTCATTGGTCGGCCACAACATTCTGTTGTTAAACTACCTTCACCCCCCTTACAGGTAGTGCAAAAAGCAAGTTCACCCTCTTGGACTAATATTATTGTGTGCTTTCTCATTTTTTAGCCCTTAACTGTTTCATCGATTATCTCTTCGAGAATTTTACTTTTTGAGGACTTCAAGACTTCGGCATCACTTTTCCCTGATTGAAATTTGCCCATCAAAAACAAGCACTTAATCTTACTTCTTACGACTTGAGCGGCATCTGCTTGTTGAATCTCAAAGCCGGACATTGGTGGTTCAGCTACTTCCACGACAGGCGCAAACTGGTCTACATACAGTTTTATTCCATCACGGGTTTGCTGAATTTCAGCGACAATGATTTTGATTTCTTGGCTTCGTATTAATGGTGCGTATGTCTTAATGTTGACATCGGCCTCCATTTCGCCGGTTTCGTCAAATAATGTAACAGTATGTATCCAGTTGTTTTTAACCTGCGTTTTTTTCCTGGCCGTTTTTATGGTTAAGACAAACCCACCGCCAATTCTTGTTCCGACTGGCATTTTAAGTAGTTGTGCGATAGTCATAGCGTCTCCAATACTCCCTTAATTCTTAGTTTCATTCCATTCAAATATCCACGTGCGAAACCTATCTTTATCGGCTGTTCAATCTTCTCATCGTCTAATTGTTTCATTACTTCCTTAATGCCGTCTACGGCCTCTTCAAGCTCGTAAGTTAGCTGGCCTATCTGGTCATTCTTGTTCTGAAGCTCGGCCTCTTGGCCTTCGCAGATATTGAATAGCTCGCCTCGGCTCATATCTGGATTGTCAAGCACTACCATTTTATTGCTCCTTTCGTCGTTGTTTTTTCAGTTTAGGACATACGTTCCAGTGGCAATGCAATAATTCAAAGTGTTTATCGCCTTCTCGCCGGGGTCTGTCTTTGCCTTGCCTATCTTTCCTTTTACAATATAATTGCTCGCTTTCAGGTCGCATATTATGGATGCCTCTATCGTTAATGCCTAAACTAAAGAGTTCACAATTGATTTGCGAAAATCCATACCAATCTTTGGGCTTGTTCATTTTATTGCTCCTCATAATAATAGTTACAGCGGTCGGCGTATTGTTGGCAAAGAAACTTATCCCACGCCTTAGTAGATTCCGTTCCAATTAGCCCGTCAATCTCACCCGAATAATACCCTTCGTCCTTGAGTCGCCTCTGTAATGTTGTTGGTGTTGGGATATAGTTTGTCTGGACTTCCTGGCGCAACTGCACGGCTTCGCTACGCCATTGCAAGCCCCACAACGTTACACCGACCGCCGAACAAAAAACAACTCCCGTAACTATTGCCCGTGCGATTGATTGAATATCTTTAAGTTTCATCTTTTTATCTCCATCAAGCTATTAGCTTTAATTTTCGGCGGCGGGGAGTTAATGTTTTTACCCAGTCGTTTCCGCCGCCATTGGTTATATTATCTGCTCTTCGGAGTCTCCATAAAATCAACGACATTGTGGGCGATGACCAAGCCATCGCTCCGGTTTAAGGATAAAGCTATTTCCTATAAGACCATTTGATTTCGACGTCTACGGGGACGACCATATCCTCGGCGTAAAGGTCGATTGTAGCAAAAGAGTCCTGCGAAATAAGAAGGGCTTTGGGGTCTTGTTGCTCTAAGACATATAATTCGCCAGCATACAGAAAAAAATCGCCTTCGTCTAATGTGCTAATTTCTACCGCCTTTTGACTTACCGGAATTTTGGGCGATACTGTTACGGCTTTCTTCGCTTTTGGTTTCTTTCTCATTTTTCTATTCCTTTATAAATAAGGCTATGATTGCGGTTGGGGCTGCTGCGTATTGAAGGGGAAATTCAAGGTTCAGAGGAGGAGAAGGGAACAGCAGCCCCGTTTGGAGGAGTTATTATGGCGACCGGCGAGCAGGATTCGTACTGTGGCAGTATTAAACATCGGCAATCCTGCAAGCCATCACTACCACGCCGCCGCCGGTCAAAAGCCAACGCTTATGGCACCGAGCTTTTAACTCCATTGGCTTTTAATAATTTCAGGGATTCTTAACTTAACAAAGAGCTTAGATGCTTGTTATAAAACCCAAGCCCACGTTTTTCCAGATTCAAGATTTCTAATGGCGTCATTACTCACTCCGTAGGCAAAGGCAATAATGTATCGCTTAATCTTATCACGAAGCATTTTTCTTATTGTGGGGATATCTGCAATAGACAACTTTGCTTTTGGAGGGTGCATTCTGGCAGATAGTCTGTTGTGCTCAGAACTGCTCATTAGTTCTAAATTCGATATGTTGTTATTGAGCTTGTTATCGTCAATATGGTGTACGACTTCGTTTTTGACAAGCTTGCGACCCAGATAGATTTCCATAATATAACGATGTAGCCGTTCACATTTTTCATTGACCATTATGAATTTATATCCATTTGCCATTATTGTTCCTTTCTATTATCCCTGAAAATTTCATTATAGGGCAGATAGGTTTCGAGCCTATATTTCCAATTTTATATCTTGCTAAAGGATATGCTTTGTGTTGATATGGAGTAGCATTCCGTATCTCAA
>SDBS01007645.1_pt1 | contig 10477 bp, 7 predicted proteins | sample 2277091 | NCBI WGS metagenome assembly SDBS01 (sample SAMN10404972, study PRJNA504765) | marine sediment metagenome | isolation source: marine sediment core GS10_PC15, 163 cmbsf | place: Arctic Ocean: Southern Knipovich Ridge | collected 2010 | reverse complement strand
GCCTCAACCATACTGGAATCGGGCTCGACCATAATAGCTAGGCTGGGCTTTCCCTCTACTACTGGAGGCACTTCGGTTTGCTGACACCCGACTACTAAAACCATTAGAGCTATACCGCACAAAATAACTAGCCTTTTCATTTTTCACCTTCCACTTTATCAGTCCTCCCCTTGAACTTTAACCAGAAGGCCCAGATTAGGCATATTATGCCTGCCATACCCAAGATACCAATGGGTAGTGAAAGAGCAAGTCCACTAGCGCTGGCCCGACTCATCCCCTGTTCCTGCACCATCCAGAGTGCGAGTCCCGTTAGGAATGGTTTGACTACCTGAGCCACAAACATCAGACTGCAACCAATCAAGAGTAGCTTCTCTGCTTTTCCTCCGCCTCGTTTAATCATACGTACGGCAAGAACGATACCAACAAGCCACGCCAAAAGTATAGGGATATTTCCCAAGAAAGTTGGGCCGACTAGTTCAAGGTAGCTTGTCATTTACTACCTCCTAGGTGAACTCGTTGATGTGCCTACCTTACGGTAGGCTCTTTCTAGTCCAGAGATGTACCTTGCCCCGACCTTGTTGGCATTCTGGCTCAACCACTCACTGAAGCGTGTCCGTGCTGTTGGCTGCTCTTCAGAAATGAGGAGGTTAGACATTAAGCCATCGATCTCGTTCTTGGTTATCACCTCATCTTTGACGGCGTAGCCAATCAATCTGGCAAGGAAAAGCGCTAGCCCGGGTCTAATATGAACTATCCCAGCTCGGCTGTTTATCGTGACGGAAATCAGTCTGATAAGCTCGTCAAATGTGAAAATCTCCGGGCCCACAGCGTCCATAATAACGTTATCATCTTTATGGCCGACACTGACGGCTATCTCTGCCAAATCCTCCACAAAGATGGGTTGAATTCGGTAGTCTCCTGAGCCAAAGATAGTAAATACCGGGAACTTCCTGAGGAGCCAAGCGATGTTGTTAATGAGAATACCCTCTATCCCAAAGACTACTGTCGGCCTGATGATAGTATAGGACAGCTTTGATTGGATGATTGCCTTCTCCACGAGTGCTTTCCCTCTGAAATAGGGAAAGGGTGAGTCTTCAGAGGGATTAGTGATGCTGATATGCACGATTCGGCGGATGCCCGCTTCTTCAGCCGCCTTGATGAGCGTTTTACTATTCTCGACGGCCCTATCAAACATGATTTGGCCATGCGAAAAGCGAACCCAGTAGGTGTTGTAGAGAGTGGCCGCCCCTTCCAGACTTTTCGTCAACTGGTTAGGATTGTCAAAGTTGAATGGGTAAGCGCTCACCTGGTAGCCGAACGGATTCTCACGGTTAGGGCGTCCGGTGAGAGTCCTGACTCTTTCCTCTGTAGAAAGAAGTCGCTGTGTTATGTATTTGCCTGTGTAGCTGAAAGCCCCTGTCACCACGCTCAATTTGGCAGTTTCCATGATTATCCCTCGTGTTGGGAAACTCCCACGGCCTCACAACTAGGTATCTTTCTACCATTCAGTGCTAATGGCTTGTAACACCCGATAGACCGGGGCTTCCTGTGCTTTCTCTCACACCGATTGCTGCTAGTACAAGTAATATTGAAACGGGCAGGAAGAATAACCCCCAGGTGAATAGCCCAAGAAAGCTGACCACGAGCACAGCCAGAGCGCTTACCCAGATGAATATCCTTCCTAGATGGAGCTTTCTCTTACTTAACACTATCGCTACAAGTGCTAGCACACCCATCAAGACTACAAAGCTAAGGAGTGCCGGATACCACCAGATTTTCTCGAAAGCCCATGCCGGAGAAAGGAATGCCACCAAGATAGGAGCTAGAAGTCCCCAGATTCCACCTGCTATCCCCAAGGGTAAAGCTATTTTGCGGATGATATTCATTTATTCCCTCTAACGAGAAGTATATAATGATTAGCTTCTTCATGACCCATTTCATTAAGCCTCATGCCACTAACGTGCATCAATATCTAGTTTCAGTCTATTATAGCACGCTCACTCTACATAAATCTTCCTTTTTAGTAATAAGGTTTGACACCTAGCCTTCAGGTGTGAAATTGAGCGGACCTTTTTTTGTTGGTAATTAACCTCACAGTGACGGGCGTCTGTCTTAGTAATATTTTCTGCTATTGAATTAGCTTCCTTTTCAAGTCTTTTCATTTATTGACATATCTAATATAACTGTATAAAGTATTTAATAAGAAGCAATTCTATTATCACATTGCATGTGACGGAAGGTGAACAATGTATAAATCTTTTGCAGTTAAGAATTTTAGAACTTTCTCTAGCATATTAATTGAAAATATGCAACGTATTAATCTTATTATAGGGAAGAACAATGCAGGTAAGACTGCTTTTCTCGAGGCAATATTTCTTCATATTGGCTCATTGAATCCTGTATTAACAGCTAACATCGCCCAATTCCGAGGTATAACTGGTTTTAAAGCTAATGCCGAGGACCTCTGGAGTTCACTTTTCCATAATTTCAACATCAATAAGACTATTGAGTTAACTGCCGTATATCCTGATAGAAGCAAGGCTACCCTTAAAATATCGCTTCTTCCATCATCCTTAGTGACTTTTGACGAAATCGATAAAAGCCATACCGACTATAGTTCTAGAGATAGTCAACTCTCGCTGCTTCCAGGCCAGCATCTTCAGTATAAATACACACATAAATCAACTTCTTTTACCAAAACTGCAAAACTCACTACTCAAGGGTTAAATATAGAACCGTTAGGTGGTACTATCCCGCAAACGGGATTTTTTGTTCCAGCAAGGATTTCGCTTGACCCAGGGGCCACTGCTCAACGTTTTGGTGAGTTGGAAATCAAACTTGAGAGTAAAACAATAGTAAATTTCCTAAAAATTATTGAACCCCGTATAAAGTCATTAACTGTTATTCCACTTGGACCTGTATCATATATTCACGCAGATATTGGAGGAAAAAGGTTAATGCCACTTCAACTTTTAGGCGAGGGCATGGTACGGTTATCTGAAATAGCTATCGATATATCATCTGCTACTGGCGGGATTGTTTTGGTGGATGATATAGATACTGGCATACATCATTCAGTATTGCCTATTTTTTGGAAAGCCCTATTTAAACTAACTAAAAAGCTTAATGTTCAGTTATTTGCAAGTACCCATAGTGCTGAGTCTCTAGAAACAGCGCATCGAGCTTGGAATGATATGAATCAATATGATATGGCTGTTTACCGCCTGCAACGAGTTGGACAATCCGTTGATGTAATATCCTACGATAAACAAACATTAGAGGCTGCTATTGAGACTGGGCTTGAGGTACGCTAACTATGCCCTGTAAAATTGGTCAGACATCAATAACTCAGCCTAAGATTATCATAGTTGAGGGTATTGAAGACCAAAGATTTTTTCAGCCCTTATGTGATTCCATCTCTCTTTCTGGCATCCAAATACTTCCAATAGGGGGTAAAACCTTTTTGCCAGGTCGTTTACAGGCTCTTAGTAAAGAGCCGTCTTTTTTCTCAACGGTGCAAGTACTAGCTATCCTAAGGGATGCTGATGATGATGCATCTGCTGCTTTTCAAAGTGTGTGTACTGCTTTAGGACAAGCGAATCTTCCTGTTCCACCAGCTGTTCTTCAACCAACTGGTACTAAGCCAATTGTAAGAGTAATGATAGTTCCTCATGGCAAGACATCTGGGATGCTTGAAGATATTTGCCTTGATACAGTATCCACTGACCCGGCAATTTCATGTGTTGATTCTTATTTCAGTTGCTTAAACTCCATTCCTGGATTCACTTTACCCAATAATATGCCCAAAGCTAAAGTCCATGCTTTCCTATCTTCTAGAATAGAACCTGATAAAAGACTTGGTGAAGCAGCTGAAGCTGGATACTGGCCTTTCAATAATGCAGCCTGCGATTCTCTGAAGGCTTTTCTTTTAAGTTTGTAACAACTACATGTTATCATTCACTTTTACTATCAACTATTACTGCATTTTGCTAACATTTTGCTAACGAACTTTTCACCACCACGAGTATAAAAGGGTACTAGAAATACAAACTGCAGCTAAATCACCGATAAAAAGGCCCGCTCAATTTCACACCTGAAGGCTAGGTGTCAAACCTTATTACTAAAAAGGAACGATTGTCTCCTAGAGATAACATTACGCTAGAAACTACAGTGTGGTAAAAGAGAGGTCTAAAACTTGAGGGATTTCGCCACTGCTTTTTGCAAGATATTCGCAACGTCAGACGGATGTGTTGATACAGCCCACTGCCACTTACCAAAGCCTCCATGCTCATTCACTGCTCTTACCCATTCATCCAGGAATTCTCGCTTTGTTCTATCTTGTTGAGTGTCTTGCCCTTTCGTCTCCAACACGAGATGACTGCCATTCTTCAACCTGATGATGAAATCTGGGCGATATTTCTGAACTATACCCATGAATATATAAAGAATCTCAAATCCCAGATGGTCGTTCTTAACCCATGCCTCAACATTGGGATTTCGGTCAAGTTCAAAGGATTCCGTAGCTTCCCAGCGACTATCAAAAACACAGAAATTAATATGTGACCGTTTGGTAAGTTCGCATGGCTTACCTGTGTACCAGGTTCTCATATCACCGGTTGAACGAATGGGATTATCGGTATTAAAAACAGGAGTGATGGCTTCCGTATTTTTAGAGCGGATTGCCTCCCAAATATGTTGTACTACCTTGTTCACGTTGAGCATAATCAGGATGCGTTGTCTTACATCATCCTGACTTAGCAAAGGTGGGAATATCCGAATCTTCCCAGAGGAAACAAAGTCCTCTACCAACCTAACCAACTGAGCTAACAAACTCTCTTTATTACCTGGCCAACTGGGCTTCATCTGGTCATAGACATCTATAGCCGCTGTAAAGATTACTTTTTGCCATCGGTATTTTTTACATAGATTTTCGAGGTCAATCTTAGAAATCTTGGTTATATCGGGCTTACCATCAACAATAGGAGCCAACTCGGCAATGGTTGCCGTATCGTAGGCGTCTAGTTTTAGGGGCTTTACTTGGTTCATATCAAGGGTTAATTTGGAACGGTAAGTGTGCTCTATACGAATTACATTTGGCCAGCGTATTTCATATTGTTGGTTTTCTTTGACAGATTCTATCCGTGTTTTGGGAGTTGTTGGTGGCGGTGGCGGGCCATCGTGCGATTCGTGTGGCAGGAAAGTAAAGGGAATGCCAAAGATGTTTACATATTCGGCATCAAATAAGCCAGTCTCTCTATTCACTTCATAGGATGTCCTGCGTAGGCCTCTGCCAACAACCTGCTCGCATAATAACTGACTGGAGAAAGCACGCAGTCCCATGATGTGAGTGACAGTCTTAGCATCCCACCCTTCAGAGAGCATACCTACGGAGATAACCTTTTGTATGTGCTCGCCTAGTTTCCCAACCTTTCCAATTGTATCAACCTTCTTCCGAAGTTGTTCGGCAAGCTCTTTCTTAGACAGCCGGTGGACAGGTTCGTTATTTTCCTCAGCTTCCTCAGCCTGATTCTCGACTGGAGTTTCTTCCTCTTGGGATTCCGCCATTTCCAGAACTTTAGAATCAATATGGAGTATCCGCTCCGGGACGCATAGTTCATCGATACGGATTTTATTATGGTTAAAAGCATATTCAATCCGTGCCGCGGTTTCAACCCGGTTAGCAACGCTAATCATCACTGGAGGAGTGTCATGACGAGACTCTTCCCATTTTTTAACCGTTTCCAGCCAGTCCTTCCCCAGGAGATAGTAGCCATTAGTTACTAAGTCAGGTAGCGGCTTATATTCTTCGGCTTTTCTACCCAAGTCCGACTTCACTTCCGGGTCATTGTAAATATGGTAAAGTCGGGATTTGTAATCTTTGCTTAGCCTACCGTCGTCTCGTATCACTACACGGGGTGTCTTGACCAATCCCGACTCTATAGCATCATTCAGGCCAAAATCGCTAACTATCCAAGGGAACAACGCTTCTTCATAGACTTGCTTTCCTGACGGAGCAAACGGTGTAGCTGAGAAATCATAACAGTTGAGGATGCCACGTGTTTGATGAATTCTGCCTAGACCACCTATCCACTTGGTAGCTTCTTCTATATCTTCTTTTCTCAAGCCCTTAACCTTTGATTCTGCTGGTATACGCCAAGCATGATGAGCTTCATCGTTGATTACTATTATATTGCGGGCACTTGCTATGTCTCCCAATACCTCACGGACATAGGCTTCATTGCTCTTGGCCCCGCGCTTATCTACGGTTCTCCTCTTGCTGAGTTGTTCCTCAGTCTCCCATTGCAAGGCATGCCAGTTACGAATCAGCACTTTACCCTGGCGCAATTTTTCGAAAAGTCCGGGAGGAATTATATTAAATTCGTCATAGTAATTCCCGATACTGGACGGAATTAGCACCTGAAGGCGGCTTTTCACTGTTAATCCTGGTGCTACAACAAAGATATATTTAGAAAAGCGGGTATCCTGTGGATAAGTAACCTTGTTCAATACCTGCCAGGCAATGAGCATCGCCATGACAATAGTCTTGCCAGAACCAGTAGCCATCTTGGAGCAAAGACGCTGGAATGAGCCACCGTCTAACAGAATATCAATACCAACCTTTTCTGCCTGTGGGGCTTCAGTTAGCCAGATAAGTGTTTCTATCGCTTCAAGCTGGCAGAAAAAGAAGCGACGCTCTTGCCTTTCCTCCAGGTCATACCAGTGCTCCAACAGTCTCTTAGTAATACCGGTAACGCCGGCATAGGGGTTGGTGGAATGTTCACGCCAAGCTTTAACACGAAGGCGAATCTGGTTCACTAGCGGTATCTGAATGAATATACCCGGGTCATCAAATGCCTTTGAACCTTCGGAGGCGACTACATATCCGGCGGGTCGGCGGCCAGCCTCTTTTGTGAAAGACCGAGTCTCACGCTCATACTTCCAGTAATGTTGCGGCTCTTCATAGGGGGAATTTATGATGAGCTTGTCTATTTTTGCCTCTACCATCACTCCACCTCTATAAGCTTCAGACTCTCGATACCACGGTCATCCACTATTTTTACAGCAATACGGCGGTTATCACCCATTTGGAAGGGTAAAGAAACCGTGCCACGGTAAGCCTCAATGAGGTCTTCATCAACCTCAGCCTTGAGATTTCTCGCTAGCTGTGACCAGCCTTCCTTCTCACTGGCCATGCGGAAGAATACCTGCTTGGGGAACAGGCTCCTGCCGTCATAGTCCGTGTCCAGCAGCCACATGGCAATGTTGTCAGTGCCTCCAGACTCAATAGAGCCAGTCTTGGTGTTGTAGTAATCAAAGCCAAGGACTTCTACCTGATACTTACCTTTATCCTTACCTTCTGTAATCTCTCCCAGCCTCACATCAGGCTGGCCGATAAGCCAGAAACTCTCACTGCTGGCTCGCTTCTTCTTCAGGTCTTCGGTAAGCAGGTCAGCGTTCATCTGTGCCTTGAGTAGGGTAACGCCGGGCCAATCCGTCTCGTCAATATCCTTGGCTGCCTCGGGGTCAAACTGGAAGGAGGCAAAGACAATAATCTTGGGCTTTGGAACTAGTGTTTGTGCCTCCTCAATAGCCAGTGCCACCTGTCGCTGTTCCAGCGGAGCGTACACCGGTCCAAAGGAAATGACCACCCGTTGCGGCTCTCCATAAAGTGCCCGCTCTTCCTTAACAGAATCCGCACCCTTGTCATTGGGCTTGGTCTCCGCTTCGGCATGCAGCCAGCGAGTGCCAGGGAGCGCTTCTACCCGTGAGAATATGATATATTGCCCTCTCTTACCCCTGATTCCTGTCTTAAGTAGTTCATCCCGCCATTCCGCCTGGCGCAATGTCTCACCGGAGCGGCTAATGGACTCATCAGCCGACGGAGCTTCCTCTTCTATCTCCGTAAGCGGCTTGACTATTGGCGCCGGCACCGCTTCCACAGTAAACGGCCCGCTTACTCTGGCTTTAGAACTATCTACAAAAGGCTGGTCATAGAGGGTTTCCTGTCCTGGCGGTTCATTATTGGCAATGGATTTAAGGGTGATATGAGGAACATTCTTATATCTAAAGCCACTGTCAACACCTTCTTCAAGGTGGGCAATTTCATAGTAATTATATAAAGCAGTCATCAGCCGCTGTTTCGCCAGAGTGAGCGCAACGCGAGAGGTATCACAGGTAATCCAGCGCCTGCCCCACTGCTCCGCCACGTAGGCGGTGGTGCCAGAGCCGCAGGTAGGGTCAAAGATAAGGTCGCCGGGGTCGGTGGTCATGAGCATACAACGTTGGATGGGTAGCTCTGATGTTTGTACTACATAATCCTTGTTAATTTCTGGTCCTGTATCATTCCAGCTAGAGACCAGTTCAACATACGGGAAATCATCAAAATACGCTATTGAACGTAAGACGCTTTTACTTTCAATGACTCTATTACTTTGTAATAGCCTGGCAAATCCTTCATCTGAGTGCCGCCAGTGCATTCCTGTCGGAATAGACCATAATTTATTGTTGAAATTCCTCTTTGCATTATTGCCAGCTCCTTTCGAATGCATTGGCAAGGTGGAAAAGAAGCGACTTCCCTCTTCCACAAGTTTTAGGTTTTGCTTCTCTTCATCTGACAATGGCCGTCGTCTTCCAGTTCTATCTTCGATTTGAGAGAAAATGGATGTATCTAATTCTTGAAGAAGAAAAAACCGTCGAAACTTAATATTCTGCTTTTCTCTAGCATACCAGACAAGGAAATCTGTCGTTTGTGGAAGACCGTGAGCCTTCTTTGTTCCCCCGGTTACTTTATACGATATCATCCCAATAAAATTCCTCGCCGCAAACACCTCATCCATCAACTCTTTAACATGATGCACATTCTCGTCGGAAATCTGCACAAATATGCTGCCGCTTTCAGCAAGAAGCTCCCTTGCCAGCAGCAGCCTATCCCGCAAGTAGGTCAGGTAGGAATGTATCTCAAGCTCCCAGGTATCCCTGAAGGCTTTTATCATCTCCGGCTCGGCAGTTAAGTCCTCGTCTTTACCGTCCTCTACATCCCGCTTGTTAACGAACGGCTGGAAGTTAGAGCCATACTTTATGCCGTAGGGCGGGTCAATGTATATCATCTGCACCTGTCCCGCCAGCCCTTCTTTTTCAATAAGCGAGTTCATCACCAGTAGGCTATCACCGGCAATAAGACGGTTTGACCAGCCGTGTTTGTGCTTGTAAAACTCAATTGCCTCCCGCAGCGGAGGATTTTCCTCTAGTAGGCGAAAAAAGGACGCTTGCTCATAGTCTTTGCCATTTCGTTTGCGCACAGCTTCAATGATGGTACGAGGGTCAATGCGCTCATGGACGTGGAGAGACACGGTGGGAACTTCAAAAGAGGTATGCTCCGCTTTACCAGCCCAGACTAGCTGAGGGTCAAGGTGGGGGTCATAAGAATAGGTCTGTTTACCGGTCTCCTTATCGGTTTCTGGGGTAACTAGGCCGACAGGCGGATTATTGACTCGATTCTTTTCCTTGTGGTCATATTGCTCAATAGGTTTCTTCCTCTTTGCCATAGGAATCACCCCCCAGTCTCAGAATTGTTTCCTATACTGCAGCCAATAATCATAGAAATTTATCACGTAGAATAAATAGCAGCTAACCACCTCTTTACCGCAATTCTACTACTGACTGGGATAGGATACAAGAGAACAGCTGGTTGTGACCTGTGAATTGATTGGTGGAAGGTTTAAGATTTATTGAACAAATCGTCAGAATGTTTAACCTCGAGATTTGTATTCTATAGGAGGTGGCGTCTAATAAACTAAGTGATATGAAATTGAGAGTCCCGACCTTCAACGAGGTTTTCATGATGTCTTAGCTGGCTACTCCCACTTGAAGAACCGCATGGAAATAGCAGTTCCTAAAACAAGCCAGCCCAGCTTTTTATTTCGGTTACTGCACTGGAATCATACTGGCATTTAGCTAACAAATAGCTAACGGAAGGAATGAAACGGGATAATACAAAACGGTACTATACACACAAACTAAGATTTTTGGGGTAGACAGAAAAACACCAAACTGAACGTAAGGGGACTATACAATACACCGTCTAACAGACTTTTAATCAGGGTGTCACAGGTTCGAGACCTGTACGGCCTACCAAAGCTGGAAGACCTTCCCTGTCGGGGAGTTTTTGAAAGAATCAGGGTGTCAAGACACTAGGTCAACCGACACCCTGATTTTATTTCTTCTGTAGAAAAATATCAAATTTTGTATATATATTATTTTTATAGTAATAAGAAAGAGCAGCGGTTTCGTAATCTCCAGCCTGAAGTACCGTTCCATCGTGTCCCATATCGTCTGGGACAGTACCCCGATCTCCGAAACCACGATTGGTGTGGTTGGTTGTAACCGGGTGTGGCGGGGCGTCAACGTCAAAGTGGACGTCAAAGTCAGCTACCTTTTAAGCGTGGACTCATATCTACTGTTGGACGGGGAGACCGAG
>SDBS01007644.1_pt1 | contig 10477 bp, 7 predicted proteins | sample 2277091 | NCBI WGS metagenome assembly SDBS01 (sample SAMN10404972, study PRJNA504765) | marine sediment metagenome | isolation source: marine sediment core GS10_PC15, 163 cmbsf | place: Arctic Ocean: Southern Knipovich Ridge | collected 2010 | reverse complement strand
GCAGCGCCTACGCTGCCTGCTTGGGTTGAATGCGTTTGTACAAAAACGTGGGCTCACCCGGTGGGTGAGTTGAGGCTTTTGTGCAAGCGCAGGCGACCTAATGAGTTGTGCTATTGCGCCGCGGTCAACTGCCGATTCTAGGATTAATCAATGAGATAAAGCTCTTTTTGCGGTGGAGACAAATACTCGACTCCACGTTCGGTGGCAATCGCCTGCTCATGATCCCACCAGAACAAATACTGGTCTTCTCCTTCACCGGCAGGCGAAGGCATATAGAAAAAGTATTCCAAAACAAAATGGTGATTGGGCGGAAGTGGTATATCTTTTTGCCAATCCGGACCAAGAGAACCAACCCGGGGGCCAAAATAATTCTCGTGCGTCCTGGCACGCGCGCCTTTCATCATGCCATGGCAATCGACACTGAGGTGGGTTTCTTCAGGATCAAAACCTGCCGAATAAACGGAGAGATCGTTCTTTGGATTCACCATATGCAATTGGTTATCCCTGACAATAATTCCGGCCTCCTCAAATTTGTGGGTATAGTTTTTGATTATTTCGCGAGCCGTAAGTCCCGACCTGATGGTATCCGCCAAAATCTTATCGATTTTTAGATATTCCGCCCAGAGTCTTTTGATTTCCGGAGGCGGTTCAGTCTCTCCTTCACGGAGCACATAGGCGTACATGCCCACACTTGGCGATGCAACGATGTCGCCCCCCTGGATCACAGCGTTTTCCCAGCCCGTGCTCCTTCCCCTTTGTGACTGTCCTGTGCTCATCCGATGAAAGACAGTCCCTCCCGCCCCGCGAGTTGGCGTTTCACCCGGCACGACTGCTTCAAAAGCCTTCTTTGCACGTTCAGCTCTGTCCTGGCTAATTCTCTTGAGTAGTTCAATCTCGCTCGGCACCTTTCTTGTGATGTATTCCATTATCAGATATTCAGACGAAACCAGCCTGCCGGTGTATTCGTCACCGAGCTCTTCAATCAACAGGAAGTAGTCTGTAAGCGAAATACCGTCCGTTGCACCTGCATAAGTTCCTCTGAAGGTCTCAAACGGTCCCAGATCTTTCTTATAATTTATGGCAATGCGTTTGGGGTCACGTGCTACAACAAATTCTTTGATGCCCTTGAATCGGTGATCATATTCTGTCATCGGACCGCCAACCGGTTGCTGCACACGAACCGAGTCGCCGATTATGTCGTAGGCCCCACATTCTTCAACCAACTTGGTATCCCACTCTACGTCTCCACGATGTGAAGCTCCCCAGCGACGTCCGAGAATCGTCCGTTCGATTCGGTCACCACCACGGTCTGTGAAGATGAACACACCGGAGGTACTGCCCAATTCTTCCGCGCCAAAGGGGTCGGGACTTGCCTCTCTCATCACATGGATCCACATGTCGATATTGCGCTCCCTCATGACTTGTGGCAGGATGATGTCAAACTTGTCCCGGCGAATCTGATTATTCAGTTCAGCGTCCTCTTCCTGAGCCTGTGCCGTGGTTTGAACCCGAGCAAAAAGGCCGACCAACGCGAGCAAAGAAAGGGTTGCACAAAAGACGTTTCGAGTAGACATACGTGGTTCTCCTATATTTGGCCTGTAGTCTTCCTCATCAATCCTGGTCACTGGCAATGAGACGAATCCCTGTGGGAGGCGGATAGAAGTATTCGAGGCCACGTTCGGTAACAATCGCACCATCATGCAATTGTATGCTTAAATATCCTCCATCACGCCATTCCGGCATCGGCACATAGACCCAGTACTCGAGATAGAAATGATGATTGAGCGGAAGTTCCATATCCCGTTGCCAGTCCGGACCTAAAGGAGAAATCCTGGGAGCATAAATCCCTCCTTCTGCGGCGTGCAGATCGAGAGGAACCTGGGTCTTTTCAGGATCCAGATCTTTGTTGAATATCTGCCTGTTGACATAAATGTATCCCGCTTCTTCAACTTTTCGTTTGAGGATTTCAAATGTCTCACCGCCAGTACGCCCCAGCTTGATGTTATCCTCCAAAATCTTGCGGACTTTCATTACATCCGCCCAGGCTTTCTTGATCTTTGGAGGCAGCTCAGCCTCTCCTTCACGGAGCACATAGCCGTATGTAAACTCAACCTCGTACAAATTCCCGAACGGCCAATCGGGATCCATATAGGCGCCGCTCTGGCTGCCGCCTTCCAGACAGATCAGGTCGCCTCCCTGAATCACATAATCGCGTCCTCTCCTGTTTCCGTCTTTGTCCACAATGGAGCGCCCGCCCTCGAGATCGCCGTATCTGGTTACGCCCGGCACGATTCTGTCAAAATCTCTGTCCAAAGATTCTGTGATCCATTCACGGATGTTCTTGAACATCGCAATTTCGCTCGGCACCGGTCTCGACAAAAAGTCTGTTATGAGATGTTCAGCAGAGACGATTCTCTCCGCATATTTGTCGCCGAGAGATTCGACCAACAGGTTGCGGTCTGTAAACGAGAGGCCGTCGGATCGTAACCATGGAATCTCATAGAATATGGGAGACCCCAGCTTTTCCAGGTAGTTGACACCGATACGTTTCGGATCGCGTTCGGCGACAAATTCTCCAACACCCTTAAACCTGGAGTCCAATTCTGTTCTCGGACCTCCGGGCCATTCGGTGCCACCCATTTGATAAAAGTCCGATAGAGAAATCCTGGATTCTGGTAGGGCTGTCAGAGGAATCTTAAGCTGTGGTTTGGCAATTATATCGTAGGCTCGGCATTCTTGAACCAAATCCGAGCTTTGACCAAAACCCGCCCGTTCGATCCTGCCGTCTCCCCGATCCGTAAAGATGAAAACACCGTTGTCGCTTCCCAGCTCAAGCGCCATGGGATCAGGAGTTCCTTCTCTCAGCACCTGAATCCACATGTCGATATTGTTTTCCCGCATGACTTGAGGCAGGATGAGATCGAACTTGTCCCGGCGGATCTGATTCTTAAGATCCTCTATGCTGAGCTCTTCCAGCGCCTGTTGATTGGGCGCCGTCGCCAACGATTGGGCTGTTGCATCGCCACACAGGCCTAAGAACATGGACAGAGCTAGGACTGCACAAAAAATGCGTCGGGTAAACATATATAGAGCCTCCTTAACGTTCTCAAAGAGAATTGAGTTAGGTTCAATTTCCAGGAAAGTCTGCTTCATTTCACCTCCCCAAGCTGTACGATTTGCGAACTTCCAAGAATCTAGTCCGTAACGGTGGAATCGCCGCACCCTGGCTGCAATGATATCATAAACCCCATCCTTTTCCCAAAAGAATATGTATAGCGAACCGCTGCCGCGGCCCCTGCCAAGGGCATTGCTCATTTTCCCACAGCCCTTCGGACAGGACATTGTGGCAGGATCGCTGTTGACTGTGGTGGAAACCTGGACTAGAATCATATCGAGATCTGCTCGTGGTGGTTGCGGGCGGGTTCAACTGCCGATTCCAGAATAAACTAATGTGGGAGGTCAATCGCAATGTCCTTCAAGATGTGTCATCCGTTGTCCCTTGCCCTCATCGCCCTTCTCGTCTCTTCATCCGCTATAGCTGAGGAAGAAGCCAAACCTCTACCCTCGATTGAAGAAAAGATTTCAGGACTTGATTCTTACCCGGGTTTTTTTTCATTCTATTGGGACGCTCGTGAAGGTACCCTATGGCTCGAGATCAGCCGCTGGGACACTGAATTCCTTTATGTCACCTCCCTCGCCGCCGGCCTCGGGTCAAACGACATCGGACTTGACCGCAACCAACTTGGCACTACCCGCGTCGTCAAATTCGAGCGGGTCGGTCCGAAAGTTCTGCTCGTCCAGTCGAACTATCGGTTTCGTGCCGTCACCGACAATCCCGACGAGCGAAAGGCCGTCGAGGACGCGTTCGCTCAATCAGTGATCTGGGGATTCACTGTGGCCGCTCAAGAAGAAGACCGCGTTCTCGTCGACGCAACGGCTTTTTTCATGAACGACGCCCACAATGTTGCCGCCCGTATAAAAACCGGTGACCAGGGAACTGCCGAGCTCGATCCATCGCGCAGCGCTTTGTATTTTCCCCGCACGAAAAATTTCCCGCGCAACACTGAGGTCGAAGCGACCTTGACCTTTACGGTCGAATCCCCAGGACCTTACCTGCGCGAGGTCGTGCCTGATGCAACGTCTTTCACGGTACGTGAGCATCACTCCCTCGTTGAATTGCCGGCACCCGGTTACGAGACACGTGTCTTTGACCCACGCTCAGGCACCAACAGCGTACAGTTTGCCGACTATGCCACCCCGATCGATAAACCGCTGCAAAAAAAGCTGACCGTACGGCATCGCCTCGAGAAGAAGGACCCGGCCGCGCGGTTGAGCGATCCTGTCGAGCCTATCGTCTATTATCTCGACCGAGGGGCCCCTGAACCCATCCGAACGGCCCTACTGGAAGGCGCTCGATGGTGGAACGAGGCGTTTGAATCTATCGGATACCGGGACGCGTTCCGCGTCGAGCTTCTCCCCGAAGGTGCCGACCCAATGGACCTGAAATACAACGTAATCAACTGGGTTCACCGTTCGACACGGGGCTGGTCTTACGGCAGCACCGTCGTCGATCCCCGCACAGGCGAAATTCTCAAAGGTCACGTCGCCCTCGGTTCGTTACGCGTCCGCCAGGATTTCCTCATCGGCCAGGGTTTGGTCGCGCCCTATGCCGACGGTGTGGACGACACATCTGCTCTACAGGAAATGGCACTGGCCCGGCTCCGCCAACTTTCCGCCCACGAAATCGGTCACACAATAGGATTTGCACACAATTTTGCCGCCAGCGTTTCGGACCGCGCATCGGTCATGGACTATCCTCATCCTCTGATTCTTCTTGACGATGACAGTTTCGATCTCTCCCAGGCGTATGATACCGGTATCGGCGAGTGGGATATAGTGTCCGTCGCATATGCCTATCAGGACTTCCCGGACGGCACAGACGAATCAGAGGCTTTGGACCGAATCCTCCAAGACGCTATCGACACGGGCATTCAGTTCATCTCGGATGACGACGCCCGGCCCACGGGAGGCGCCCATCCCCAGGCTCACCTGTGGGACAACGGAGATGACGCGGTTGCTGAGTTGGACCGCGTCCTGGAAATACGCGAAATCGCTTTGAACCGTTTCTCTGAAGCCAACATCGCCCCGGGCGCCGCCATGTCCGATCTTGAAGAGGTTCTCGTACCGGTATACTTCTTCCACCGCTACCAGACCGAAGCAGCTGCAAAAGTTCTCGGCGGCCTTCACTACACGTATGCCGTTCGTGGCGACGGTCAGACGCCGGTACGCTTTGTCGATCCGTCACTCCAGCTTCGAGCCCTCGACACCCTTATCAATACGATTAATCCTGACACACTCACTCTCCCGGAGCATATCCTGGCCATCATCCCGCCGCGGATCCATGGCGCAACCCGCCACCGCGAAACTTTCGGCATCCGGACCGGCCTCACGCTTGACCCCGTAACGCTTGCTGAGTCTGCCGCAGACTTTACAGTCGGACTTCTCCTTCACCCCGAGAGATCCGCCCGACTTCTCGAACCCCATGCCCGCGACGAAAGCCAACCGTCGCTTTATAACGTGCTCGACACGCTTCTCGACGCTACCTGGGGCGCCCGCACAGAGAAGGGTCTCCAAGGCGAAGTCCAGCGCGCCGTGCGATACGTGGTGCTCAAACATCTCATGTCCCTCGCCGCCTCCCCGGACGCCTCACCGCAAGTTCGTGCAACTGCAGACTCAATGCTCACAGATCTCGTCAGACGCCTCAGAAGACGTCTCAACCAGGACGTACGAATCCAAGCCCGGTACGCAGAAAACCTCATCAAACAATATCGCAACACACCCGAGAGATTCGTCATCGATTCGCCCCCGGCTCTCCCACCCGGTTCCCCCATCGGCCTCGCACCAGACCAATTCTGCAGCTTCCGGGCCCCGATATTTTGAAGAAAGAAAACATCTCAGATAAGGATAAGACTGCGACAGGCACAAAACCTTGAACCAGTTGGAGATGCATCAATGAACATCAATGAGCTGTTGGAGCTACGCGGATTGGATTTGACGGCAAATGTGAAGATGGTGCGTCATATGGATGTGCGGTATGACGTGTATGAGTTGTATCGAACAGGACATCTTGAAACGTATCAGAGTTATCAAGGCAAGCAGATATTTGAATGTGACTATATCGTCTCGTTTCTTGGGATGGAACGGAGTTACGCGAAATTCATTGGCGTGTATGCAGTTGCTCATCGACTCGACGGAAGCGACGTACCGATGCTACCGCCCGGGTTTCCACACCGAGAGTTTGCAACAGATGTCGGCTATTTCTATGAATTGGACAAGTGTTCCGGCTTCGAGGATCTTGAGAATAGAGTTGTGATCGATTGGGGCGGATCAGCACGGTCATGGCATCAGCGGCTGACTGAGAAGAAGGTTGTTGAGATTCTGCCCGAAGGGTATGTGAAACCGTTTCCTGGATTTCTTGAATTCGTCCTTGACTATGATGAACTGGTCCAGATAATCAATCATCCGGATGCTAATCGTGAATGGCACATGATGTTGAAGTCTGTAGCCGGCGTGTATCTTATCGTCGACTGTGAAACAGGTCTCCAGTATGTGGGCTCGGCATATGGCAAGAGAGGGATTCTGGGTAGATGGGCCAACTATGCCCAGGCTGGACATGGCGGTAACGAAAAGTTGATAGAACTTATCGGGTCTGACCCAAGCTATGCCCGGAACTTCCAGTTCACCGTATTAAGAACGTTGCCCAGAGCACTGACCGCTAAGGAAGTGATCGAGTACGAGCAGCAATACAAGGAGAAACTTGGAACCAGAGCGTTTGGATTGAATTCAAACTGAAACACACCGGACCTTTACATGCCGGAGACAGGGGGCAAGAATGCCAGTCAGTGAACTGAAGACCATAAAGCGATTTGCGGAGTTCCGTCCCAGAGATGCAATCAACAACATCCCTCCGAACACGAGAGGTATTTACGCTCTCCTCAAATACAGACCTAGGTTGAAGCTGTACGATGTGGTGTATATCGGCATGTCTGGAGGCCGCAAGGTAGGAATAAAAAGTAGGATGTGGTCTCATTCTCAAAGCAAGAGCAAGTCCGGCCTATGGACACATTTCTCGATATTTGAGGTGCACGACAATGTGATGGAAGCTGAGATCAAAGAGCTAGAGGGCCTGTTCAGGCAGATATACAGGAAAGACAGACGTGCCAACAAGTTGAATAAACAGAAACAGTCCAAAAAACTGCTGCGAGTGAGAGAGAATCATCTGGACTTATGGGAGTGACCTACTTGCGGAGAAAGGACAAGCCTATGACACGCGCAAGACTCGGTTTGGTCATTATAGCAATAAACCCGGGTAGCAGTGCGAGGCACCGCAACCTGGGGCTTTGAAATCTAATCACGCTTCCAGCGTGGTTTATTTGATGAACTTCTGCAAACCCACAAATATGTCGCAGGGCCAGCGGCCAACACTATGTTGCTTTTTGTTATGAACTCCTGTACAAATAGACTCTCAGTGCTGTTATGGGCAGGACCATGTCGGAAACACAGAAGAGAGGCATCCAAATGTATCAAGAAATCAAGAAGGTTCTATCGGTAGGACGAGGCGTTAGAGGATTGGTTTTGCTGGCGTTGATGGCTTTGCTTTTTCAGCCCGCAGATCTGGAAGCGAGAATCGGACACAGGACCGAGACGCCGGACGGATTTGAATTTGATTATACCCGCTGGCCCTGGCCTTTGCATGCAGAAATCAATGATCGTCTTGACGAACTTGCACGGAAAAATCCGAAGATTGCGCGTACTATAGATATCGGAAAGACCCATGAAGGCCGAATTCTCAGGGTTTTGGAGATCACCAACGAGGATACGGGTCCCGGCACATCGAAACCGGGATTGTGGATGGACGGAAACGTGCATAGCTGTAACACCGGGCGCTTCTACACAATGTATACGCTCGAAAGAATGCTTTTTGAGTATGGAAAGAATCCTGATACAACGCGATTGGTTGACACACGTTCGTTCTATTTTCTCCCGGTTTTCGATGCCGATATTGGAGAAAGATCGCTTGCCCTTCATCCGGCATGGCCCGGTTTCAACCCGGAATGGGTCTCGGGAGAGGATCTCGATGGAGATGGCTATATCACTCAGATGCGAGTGAAAGATGATTCGAGAGAAGATGGATACCGGTACTATCGTGAAGGGCCGGATGCTGTTTCGGGCCGGTCGCGGCCCGGGTTTGGCCGAGCACGCAACCCGATAACCGGAGAGCGCGAACGGGCTGGCGGCAACCGCAACTGGGCTGGAGAGTGGCTGCCGGAAGAGCGGGGTGCCGGACCGTACCCGTTCTCAGAACCCCGGATACGAGCGGTTGCTGACTTCCTTACCGTATCACACAAGAACATCTACTTTTGCCAGTCAATTCATTCAGGCGGCGCCGAGGGTGAAGGCAGAAGCTATCTGGTGCGGCCAATAATGGACCAACCTTACGATAGCATGAACCCTGAGGACAATGATTTCTATTCGCGTGCAGGCGCCGTCTGGTCGTATCTCAGTCAGGGCAATATGGTTCAGAACAACTACATGGACTACTTGTTCAATGCCAGCCAGGAAGACGAAGATGGCAACCAAAAGGGTTACGGTCCAACCATGGCCGGATTCATGAATGACTGGCTCTACCTGGGGCTCGGAATCCATAGTATGCTTCCGGAGATGTCAGGCTCGACCGAAGACTACGACGGCGATGGCTACCTTACCGCTGCCGAAATGGAACGATGGCGCAAAGAGGTGGGGAAACAGTGGTTCTCGCCGTGGACGCCCTACGACCATCCCATCCTCGGGGAAGTCGAAATCGGCGGATCATGGGGCGTGCCACGTGTCTATGGTCCCAGAGGCAAATACGACAGCGAGATTCTGTACGATTGGCACCTCTATATGGCAGATATCTCACCCTTGCTCAGAATCGAAGATGTGAAGGTGGAGGCGATTGCCGGCGGAAAATACCGTGTTGTAGCCACGGTCAGAAACACGGGAGATTTGTCGACTTATGTGACGCGGCAAGCCATCAAGATCAGACGCGACTACCCGGCTGTTGCACAAATCCAGGTCACCGGAGGAGAAGTCGTTGGCGATGAGATGAAAGAGCTGGGCCATGTTCTCGGCAAATGGGCATACATCCGGTATTGGGTTGAAGGAGAGGACAGATCAACAGCAACTGTCGAATGGACCGTCAAGCCAACAGGTTCCGGGCCGCTTGAAGTGACCGTTGAAGCTTGGGCGCCTAAAGCCGGCCGGGACAAAAAGGAGGTTACAATACAAAGGTAGCGCTAATCCATACGGCAGACGTCGCCGTCAGCGACGTGCCTGTTTAAGCGAACACAAGGTGGACTGAACAAAGGAGGATCGAGCGATGAGAAATGAAAATCGGATGTCAAGACGGGAAGCGGCAGGCATCGTGGCTAGGGCCGCGGCCGGGGCTGTGCTGGCGGGAAGCCTGCACACGACGGCAAGTGCCGCGACGGGAACTCTGAAGCATTCCGTGTGCAAATGGTGCTACAGGGACATGAGCTTGGATGAACTCGCCAGGCAAGCAGCATCCTTCGGCATGCATTCCATAGAACTCATAGGTCCGGAGGATTGGCCTACCGTGAAGGCCCACGGGCTGACCTGCGCCATGCCCGGCGGCCCGGGCGGTATTGCCCGTGGCTGGAACCGTCCCGAACAGCACGACCAGCTCGTGAAGAAGTCTGAAGAAATGCTGCCGCCGATCGCGGAAGCGGGTTTGCCCAACATGATATTGTTCTCGGGTAACCGCGACGGTTTGTCGGATTCCGAAGGTTTGGCCAATTGCGCGAAGGGCATCAAGCGCATTACCGGGCTGGCGGAAGACTTGGGCGTAACTCTTTGTATGGAACTGCTCAACAGCAAGAGAGACCACAAAGATTACCAATGCGATCACACGTCATGGGGCGTCGAGCTTGCGAAGCGGGTAGAATCGGAACGCTTCAAGCTCCTCTATGACATTTACCACATGCAAATCATGGAAGGGGATGTCATCGCCACCATTCAGGAGAACATCGAGTATATCGGGCACTTCCATACAGGGGGTGTACCGGGCCGGCATGAGATCGACGAGACTCAAGAGTTGAACTACCGCGCAATATGCAAGGCTATAGTCGAGGCGGGCTTCACAGGCTACATCGCCCAGGAGTTCATACCAGTCAATGATCCCCTGTCATCACTGAAGGCTGCCGTGGAAGTGTGCAGAGTGTAGCGGCCGGCTGGCCGGCGCTCACACCGCTGCATGGTATCTCGGCGAAGGGCTGCCACGCGAAACTACTATTATCCTAGATTCGGCGGTTGAGCGTGGATGTGTACTTGGCTGCAGCGCCTACGCTGCCTGCTTGGGTTGAATGCGTTTGTACAAAAACGAGGGCTCACCCGGTGGGTGAGTTGAGGCTTTTGTGCA
>SDBS01007643.1_pt1 | contig 10479 bp, 8 predicted proteins | sample 2277091 | NCBI WGS metagenome assembly SDBS01 (sample SAMN10404972, study PRJNA504765) | marine sediment metagenome | isolation source: marine sediment core GS10_PC15, 163 cmbsf | place: Arctic Ocean: Southern Knipovich Ridge | collected 2010 | reverse complement strand
CCGACACAGGCAAACGTGAGCTGGCAAAGGCGATCGAGGAATACCTCTTCAATTGCGGCCGGCTGGTATATTACCTCGGCGTATCTAACAGCCTCGCCGGACTCGACGCTGACCTCAAGGGAGCTTCCGCCGACCGGACGGAGTACCTCCGCCGCCTTGGCGAGATCGCGCACCTATTTACCGATGCGGGTACGATCTTCATCGCTACGGTATCCGATCTGGATGACCATGAACTGGAGTTGATTCGAGCACTGAATAGCCCCGGCGAACTAATCCATGTGAACGTTGGCGAGGACCGTTTCGCTCGCGCCAAGGCCGACCTGCAAATCGACACCGTAGATCTGAGTTCGCTACGAAAGGTGCATGATCTGCTGCAAGCTAAGAACTATCTGCTTGAATACCATCTATAATCAATTGAGCCCGCTTCGTACCCGTCCGCCGCAAAACCCGCCAAGATGGATCGTGCCGTTTGGACTGGCAGCAAATAGAGAGGGTTTGGTACTCACTTAAAAAGCGAATCGCCCGACTCGCCAAGACATCGATAATTGCCAGCGGCCACCTCCGAAGCATACTTCGCCGGACTCTCTACCGCCAGAATCTTGAGCTCTCTGGAGGTCGGTGGCGTTTCTGTGTGATACTCGCTATGGCAATATATCTGTAAATATGGTTGATTAGTTTTTGCCCGACAGATACCATATACTCCTATACCCTATATATCAGATGCGGAAAGGATACGTCATGGCAATGTGCGGAACGGATCAGGACAAGGCTCGCCTTGCGGGGAGACTCAATCGGATCGAAGGACAGGTCCGTGGATTGAGGAGGATGATCGAGAGTGACAATGCCTGTGTTGACGTTCTGGGCCAGGTCGCTTCGGTGTCTGGCGCGTTAAAGGGCGTATGGCTGCAGATATTGGAAGACCACATACACGGCTGCCTGAACCGAGCCGTGCTTGACGGTGGAAAAGATGACGAGTTGGTTCACGAGTTGGTCAGACACCTCAAGAAAATGGCCTGACGCATTCACAAGATTCTAAGGAGATACCTGAGATGTTTGAAAGCCTGTTGATCACGTTTCATGAGACATTGGGAGCAGTGTTGGTGATTGGGATTGTGCTGAGCTTACTGTGGCGGTTGGGACGCCTGAAACTGCGGTGCGCCGGTGTGGGGGACGGCACCGGCATTCGCCGGAGAAGGAATCTCATGCCATCACTCAAGCACCTCGTGATCATCCTTGCCGCTGTCTCCCTGATCGGCTGTGAGGGCAAGAAGGATCAACAAGAGCAGAAGGTCCTCAACATCTACTCAGCTCGCCATTACGGTGGCGACGCCGATCTCTTCGGCGCCTTCGAGAAGCAGACCGGCATCAAGGTCAAGGTAATCGAGGCCAAGGACGGCGCTCTGCGCGAACGCATCCGGCGCGAGGGCAAGGGCTGCCCGGCCGACGTCCTCATCATGGTCGACGCCGGCAACTTGGGCATGGCCGATCGGGATGGGATGTTCCAGCCGACCCAATCGGCGGCCCTCATCGAGGCCCTGCCGGAAAACCTACGCCACCCACAGGGGCACTGGTTCGGCTTTGGTAAGCGAAGCCGTATCATCATCTACCACCCGGGGCGAGTCAAAGCTGCTGAGCTGCCGACCTACCAGGGACTGACCGACCCGAAGTGGAAGGGCCGTATCGTTATCCGCAGCTCGTCGAATATCTATAACCAGTCGCTCCTTGCGGCCATGGTGGCCCGTTATGGTGAGCAAGAGGCCGAAGCCTGGGCGCGCGGCGTGGTGGCCAACATGGCGCGTTCGCCGCAGGGCAACGATCGTGCGCAGATCAAGGCCGTGGCGTCGGGTGAGGCAGACCTGGCGGTCGTGAACCACTACTACTACGCCAAGATGCTCGCATCTTCGGATCCCGCCGAAGTCAAGGCAGCCAATGCAGTCGCCATCCACTTCCCCGACCAGGGCACCGATGGCAAGGGTGCGCACACCAATATCTCAGGCGCTGGTGTCCTGACCCACGCTCCCCACCCGGAGTCGGCTCGGCGATTCCTCGAGTTCATGGCCTCCCCGAAGGGCCAGCAGCTGTTCGTTTCCGTCAGTCACGAGTTCCCGGCGGCTAAGGGAGTCGATGTCTCCTACCCGATGTTCCCCCCATTCAAGGCTGACATCCTGCCGGTGGCCAAGCTTGCCGAGCACAACCCGACGGCAGTCAAGATCTTCGACCGAGTAGGCTGGCGCTGATGCTCCGCTGGCTGAGAATCCTCGCCGATCCCTGGACGCTCGTAACCATCGCAGCCACTGCGATGGTGGCGCTACCGTTGCTACTCGTGGTCGGAGGGGTCTTCCTTGATAGCGACGGGATTTGGTCGCACCTGGTCGAGACAGTCCTCCCGGCATATGTGACCAACAGCTTGATCCTGGTGGCAGGATCGCTTGCCCTAACCGCCCTGTGGGGCATCTCCTCGGCCTGGCTGGTGAGCACCTGCCGCTTCCCTGGGAGTAGCATCCTGCAGTGGGGGCTCCTGCTGCCCATGGCGATGCCGACCTATGTCCTCGCCTACTGCTGGACCGACTCCCTGGAATTCGCAGGCCCAGTACAGAGCACCTTGCGTGATATCTTCGGCTGGCAGCGCGGGGAGTACTGGTTTCCCGAGGTCCGCAGCATCGGCGCCGCGTGCATCGTGATGGCCTTGGCCCTCTACCCCTACGTCTACCTCGCGGCGCGAGCCGCCTTCCTCGAGCAGGGACGCCGTCTTCTCGAATCGGCCCGGAGCCTGGGGCGCGGGCCGTGGGGCGCCTTCTTCGCAGTCGTGCTGCCATGGTCCAGGCCGGCACTCGTCGCCGGCAGCTCGCTTGTGGCCATGGAGGTACTCGCCGACTTCGGGGCCGTCGACCACTTCGGCATCGACACGTTTACCACCGGCATCTACCGCACCTGGCAGGGCCACTTCAACTATGCCGCAGCCACCAAGCTGGCTGCACTGCTCACGCTCGGGGTGTTCGTCATCCTGACCGTCGAAAGTCTGGCGCGACGGGCTCGGCGCTACCACCAGGAAGGGCAACAGTCACAGGCAACCCATCCCTGGCGACTCGGCGGTTGGCGAGGGTGGCTGGCGACCTCCTGGTGCCTGCTGCCACTGACCTGCGGCTTCCTGCTGCCGGCCATGCGCCTGGGATACCTGGGCGCCATGGGCGGCTGGCCGCAATCATCCGCGGTGATGATCGAGGCGGCACTCACCAGCCTGTCCCTCGCCGGACTGACGGCGGTTCCGGCGGTAGCCCTCGGCCTCCTGCTCGCCTACGGGGCGCGTCTCCGGCCGAGCTGGCTGCGGCGGGGCGCCAACCGCTTCGTCTCCCTCGGCTACGCCATCCCCGGGAGCGTGGTGGCCATTGCCGTAGTGGTTCCCTTCGCCTGGTGCGACAACGAACTACTCAGTCCGCTAGGCAGCGCCTTAGGCTTCGATTGGCGGCTGCCGCTGAGCGGGACCGTTGTCATCCTGATCTTCGCTTACCTGGTACGGTTCCAAGCGGTGGCCCTCGGCAACGTCGAGAGCGGCATGGCCAGGATCAGCCTAAATATGGACCGGGCGTCCCGGGGCCTGGGAAGCACGCGAACCGGGACGCTTCTCCGCGTCCACATGCCGATGCTCCGCATCAGCATCCTGACAGGCGCCCTGATGGTCTTTGTCGACGTGCTCAAGGAGCTGCCGGCCACCATGATCCTCCGCCCCTTCGACCTTCGAACCCTGGCTGTAACTGTGCACGACCAAGTTAGCCAGGAAAGTCTCGCGCTCGCAGCATTGCCGGCCCTGGCTATCGTCTTGGTCGGCCTGGTCCAGGTAATTATCCTTACCCGCGCAATCCACCGTCCGAGGAATGAAACCACATGAGACCACTCTCCATCCAAGGCCTGACCCACCGCTACGGTAGCCTCCGGGTACTTCACGGCATCGACCTCGAAGTCCGCGCCGGCCAAGTCGTATGCATTCTTGGTGCCTCTGGCTGCGGCAAGAGCACGCTCCTGCGCTGCGTCGCAGGGCATGAGAAGGACGCGGGAACAGACGCGACAACGCATTGCAGAAGTGATGGATCTCCTCGGACTCACGGGCATGGACCGGCGATACCACGACACTCTCTCCGGCGGCCAACAGCAGCGCGTTGCGCTGGCGAGGGCCCTCGCAACCGAGCCGCACGTCATGCTTCTCGACGAGCCCTTCTCGGGCCTTGACCCGGCCTTGCGCGGCCAGATCTGCGAGCAAACAGTCGAGGCCCTGCGTGCCATCGGCACCACCTGCATCATTGTCACTCACGACGCCGAGGAAGCGATGACGACCGCAGACCACCTCGTGGTCATGCGCGACGGCCATATCGTACAGCAAGGTGATCCAGAGCACTGTTACCATGATCCCATCGATGAGGACGTAATGCGGCTCTTCGGCCGCTGTACCGGCATCAAGGCTCACGTACAGGCTGGGATCCTACACTCTCCCGTGGGCGCGTGGCCGTATCGCGGGCCAGACGGGAGCGGCCGCCTGCTGATCCGGGAGGAGGCATTCCACGTGAGCCGCAATGAGGCAGGCGAATGCGGAGGCGTTACGACCAAGGTCGAGGAGACGCGGAATCTCGGTGCTGAAAGCCGGACCCTGTTCCGCATAGGCGAGGATCTGTCGATAGTCGTTCGGCATCCCCACCACCACAGACTGCGCATCGGAGAGGAGGTCCACCTGATATGTGATGAGGACCTCACATGTTTCTTCCCATCCGAGCAGGAAGGTCGCGCGTGACTGGCGTAGTGCGCGGTCCCAACCGAAAACCTCATCAGCCAATAATGACAGGGTATAATGGCAAGTACTCTTTCCAACACAATCGACTATGATCCACTATTTCTGAGTCATCGATGCCTTGGGTTTGCTTGCTCTGGACGTTCATTAGAGTCTTCTTCGCTCACAGAGCCAACTTGGCTATGGAGAACCTTCATCTTCCATCAATAATTGCCAGCGCTCCCGGCCATCCAGCTCTGTGAAAGTCGCTTGGCCTCGTCGATCATGGCCTGGAGATTCTCCGGCGGCGTTTCCCCGCCGACCTGGTCCCCCGTACCGACGATCAAACGAGGGTTACCGGCGAATGCGTCCATAATCTGGCCGACCTCACGCCGGACGTCCGCCGGCTTGCCTCGGATCAACGTCTCGACGGTGTGGACGTTGCCATTGAAGGTTACCCTACCGGCAAGCTTGTGGGCTACCGATTGCAAACCATCCAGGCCGTCGACATCTCCTCCCGGCGGCCGCTCGAACGGACAGACACAGTCGATTCCGATCTCGGCGAAGTCCTCCACCGTCGTCATGGATCGCCCGTGAAAGTGGACGTGCAACAGCCGGCCGTGCCTGTGAACCTCTTGAGCTGCGGCACGGAGCACGGGCTTATCCCACCGCCGCCACATCTCCGGCCCGATCAGGCTGTTGCAGCTCCAGGAACAGCCAATGAACAGACTCTCGAAATCCGTCCGCTGGCAGATGGTACGGGCAATCCTTACGATGTGATCGATGTAACGTTCCTGAAGGCGACGGAGAATCGGCTCTCGCTCGTGGAAGTCAATTACCGCTGCTTCCAGCCCGCCGGCGCGGGCCGAGGCATAGGTATCGAAAAATGCCAGGCCCAGCTTCGCCTCAAGCAGGTACGATTCACCGACGTCCTCCCACGCGTTGACCATCTCGCAGACGTCCATATTCTCCGGATCGGCGAAAGTCACGTGCTCCCATGCGGGCAGATCTCGGTCCAGATCCTTGATCGGGCGTTCTACAGTCCAGCTCGGTAGCAGGCGGTCGAATTGCTCGGCGCTGTGGAGCGAACCGAATGGCGTACGAACGGTAGTTAGACTCTGGAACGCTCCATCGGCTCGCTCGCGCCGGTGCGTCTCGTGGTGGACATCTTCGGCGGGGATTGTCGCCCCGACCGCGGACCAGCCCTCGCAGCCCAAGGCTTCGAAAACTTGCTTGAGCGCCTGATGTCGAGGCAGTTTGCGATAGGCGATCATATCCATGCCCAGCAACTTCGCCGGGTACAGGGACACAAGCTCTGGCGCGATGGCCACGCGATCGCTGAACTTGCCGCGATAGGCATTCAGCATTCGCTGCTTGGGTGTGAACGTCTCGGGGGGCACGGGGCTTCTCCAATGGCTGAGGAGTTGATCTATCGCTCGCTTCCTTGACACTGCCCCAGCGGCGATTAGTATATCCTTACCGGATCGATTGTGCATCGGAAGGCCGCCAACAGGAAGCAAAATCATGAAGACTTATACAGCGAGCGTCGTCGGGGCAGGTAAGGGAGGCATGCTCTCCATTCGAGCTTTGATGGCTTCGGAGAGATTCCAGTTCCAAGCCGTTGCCGATATCAACCCCGCCGCTTGCGAGGCGATTCAGGCAGAATTTCCGGAAGTGCGAACGTTCTCGTCTCATCAAGAAATGTTCGCCGAGTGCCCTACCGACGTTCTCTGCGTAGCAACCTACGCGCCTACACACAAGCCGATCGCTCTTCAGGCGGCCCAAGAGCTATCGCTCAAGGGCATCCTTGTGGAAAAACCACTGGCCAACTCGGCCGGGGCAGGGCGTGAGATAATCGAGACGCTACGGGCAAAACAAATCCCCATGGCCGTCCCGCACGGCCTGCTGGTAGCCGATCACAGCACCGAGATACTACAGCGCGTCCGCGACGGTCAAATCGGCCAACTGAAACTCGTCGAGATGATCTCGCCCCGCTGGGATATCATCAACGCAGGTATCCACTGGATCAACTTCTTCGTAGCACTGACCGGCAACGAGCCGGTCGAGTCGGTCCTGTCGACCTGCGATACCTCCACACGAACCTACCGCGACGGCATGCAGGTCGAGACCGAGGCCGTAACATATATCACCACTAAAAGCGGTGTGCGGTTCGTGATGCAGACGGGCGACGGTATCACCACCAACCGCAAGGACACCAAGATGCAGTTCCGCCTGGTCGGTACGGGCGGGATCATCGAGTTCTGGGCGTGGAAGCCGGCTTACATCCTGCTGAACGCCGAGCATCCCGAAGGCCAGTTGTTCGAAATCACCCCCGGACCGGCAACGCCGCACCAGCGACACCTGGAGAATATGGCCCTGCAGATCGACTCCGGCAAGCCCGACTATACCGTTGCAGAAAGTTCGCTGACGGCTCTGGAAATCTGCGAGGCGGCGTACCTGTCCAGCAAGTGCCGCTGTAGTGTGAAGTTTCCGCTGGATCAGTTTAAACCTCCTGAACCCACCGACTGGAAACCGGGCCAGCCCTACGAAGGCGTCGGTGGCGGCAAGGACGGCAGTAACTGGTGAGTCTTAAAACGAACCTAGCCGACCAGACGATATTTCTTCAAGGAGAGCAATCAGTGGCCAAGACAACCTTCGGTATCATCGGGTGCGGATGGCGGGCGCAGTTCTATCTCCGCGTAGCTACAGCACTGCCAGACCTCTTTGAAGCGGCCGGCGTAGTCGCAAGGGACGAGCAAAAGACCCGTGCGTTCGCGACTGATTGGAATACGACAGCCTTCGCCTCTCCCGAGCAGATGATCGATAAAGCCCGGCCTGACTTCGTCGTCGTATCTGTCCCGCGAGAGGCTGCCCCGGATATCCTGACGTCCTTAGGCAAGTCCGACATGCCCATCCTTTCGGAGGTTCCACCCGCGGTAGATCTTGACACTCTGGTCGCACTGTATGGATCGCTTGCCAAGTGCAATGCTCGCGTACAGTTCGCTGAACAGTATTGCTTCCAGCCGCAACTGGCAGCGATGGGGAGTTTTGTCGAGACGGGCCGGCTGGGAACAATCTCACAGGCCCAGATCTCCGTCGCTCACGGCTACCACGGAATCTCTGTGATGCGGAAGTTCCTCGGCATCGGCTTTGAGGATGCAGACGTGCAGGGATTCGCGTTCGATTCGCCACTGGTCAAGGGTCCGACTCGGGGAGGACCACCAACCGAAGAAGTGATCAAGACTTCCAAGCAGACCGTCCTGCGATTCGACTTCGGCGATCGGTTGGGAATGATCGACTTCACCTCCGACCAGTATTTCTCGTGGATTCGCGGCCGTCGGATACTGATTCGCGGTGAACGCGGCGAGATCTTAAATGACACGGCGACCTACCTGAGCGATTTTGCCACTCCTATCTGCCTGCCATTCGTCCGCCACGCCGGTGGTATTGACGGGAACCTGGAGGGCAACTACCTCAAGGGAATCCAGGCCGGCGAAAAGTGGTTCTGGCGAAATCCATTCGCGCCGGCACCTCTGACCGATGATGAAATTGCCATCGCCGACTGCATGGCCAAAATGGCTGAGTACGTCCGCACAGGTAAACCGTTCTACTCGCTTGCCGAGGCCTGCCAGGACCATTACCTCGCCCTGGTCGCTCAAGAGGCGGTCGAAACAGGTAAAACGCTGAACACCAGTCAACAGCCCTGGGCCTGACAGGGCTTCAGGCGAGTCAGACGCATTGAGCATACGTTAGCAAGGGGGAGGGAGGATTCGCTTCGCGGCGCCTTCGCTACGCTGCGGGGTCAAACCTCCTTGCGAATCCCTAACGGGGTGGAGCGACATTTTGAGCTACCCACGCCGTGGACCGCGTCAAAATGGATCGACAGATGCCGTAGACGAAGCATTATGGTAGAATGACGCACCAACCCCTCGCACAGAAGGAAAAGTACCCATGACCATCGCCCCGAAAACAGTGACTGGACTCGATGAACTGATGACGGCCATTCGAGGCTTCGATGATCCGCGGCGCGCATCTGACGAATGGAAGCAAGTGTATAGACTGCTACAGAAGACCGAACTGCCGTCCGCTCGCGTAACGCATGTCGTGGGGATGCGCGACGTCGCTGAGCTGGCTGCGCTGATCGAGCAGCTTCGCGACCCCGCGCCTGCCGCCCCTGCCGAGATACCAGACAATGATACCTGTAGGAAAGCATTGAAGAGTTTCCGCAAGCGACTGTCGCTGACGATCCTGGATGAGGAATCGAAACTAGGCCGCGGCCCGTTATCTAAGGGTGCCGCCTCCGGCGCCGCCATCGTCCCACCGAATGAGTGGCCGGAATCTGTCTGGCAGGAACTGGTCCGTCAGGGCAAGCTGCGTTACATCGGCCATCGCCTCTACGAATTGACGAACAAATAGTGGCCGACCGAGCCGTGCGTTCAGGAAGCCGGCGGCCGCGAATTTTCTCATCCGGTCGGTCAGTTGTACGCCCTACCTGCTAATGGCCGGGACAACCACCTGATAACTTGGTCAACATGCGATGATCAGACGGCATAAATAACTAAAACATAGTCCCTTTTTGAACGATAGTGAGTAAAATGGGTTCTTCAGGCATGGAGGGCCTTTTTCTATTCACGAGCTACCAGTTCTTGTGACGCTCTGGCGTCATTTTAGTTGATTAATGTCGAGCGAGAGGAGTGGGCATGTTCCGTAGTGTCTTCAAGCGTGTTGTGTTGTTTGCTGTATGCAGCTTCACTTTTGCGACCATCGCTTCGGCGACAACGATATATGTTGACGGTGGCCTCGCCTCCGATTGTCTGAGCGGACAGTATTCAATCGCCGGCAGGAACGCTTCGGGAAGCGACGGGGACGCCTACAACACAATTCAAAAGGCGATAGACGTCGTGGACCCGGGAGACGTTGTCATCGTCAGAGGGGGAACTTACTACCCGACCGCCATAACGGTTTTCAGGCGTGATGGAACGTCCGCCGATTATATCGAACTGAAAAGCTATCCCGGCGAGGTCCCTGTCATTAACGGACAGAACGTCTCGGGGGCGGGCACGCCCACATGGTCATTTACGCGCGCAGAGTACTGGAAGGTCACCGGGCCGTTAACCCTCACAAACGGCAGGGGTGCCGGCCTCATTGTCGACGAGAGCAGATACCTGGATTTCAGCCGGATTGAGGCCAGCTACAACGGGCAAACAGCCCAGACAGGCGGCCATGGGTTCTTCGTCTGGGACGGCGATGATGTAACGTTCAAAAATTGTGACGCCCACCATAACGCCAATCATCTCTGGCCGAACAGAGGCTCCCCGAACGACCAGGTATGGAACCAGTATCAGCACGGTGACGGCTGGAGAATCTGGGGAGGCAACACTAACATAGAGCTGATCGGATGCAGGTCATGGAACAATCTGGACGACAATTATGACCTCTATGGGGCGACGGATAGCGCTGTCCAGTTGACCAACTGCTGGGCCGCCTACGCCGGCAAAGACGACGCCGATGGGTCCATAACGGGCATTCCCAACTACATTGTCCCTGGAGACGACGTCGGCTCCCAATACGTCTCGGTACGGCTGTGGTGGGGTAACGGATTCAAGATGGGTTATGCCGAGGAACACAACGCCAACAGCACCGCGAACAGCCAGGTTACCGGATGCGTCGCCTGGGGGAATTTACTCAACGGCTTCCACATGAATAAGGGGCCGAGCACTGTC
>SDBS01007641.1_pt1 | contig 10479 bp, 7 predicted proteins | sample 2277091 | NCBI WGS metagenome assembly SDBS01 (sample SAMN10404972, study PRJNA504765) | marine sediment metagenome | isolation source: marine sediment core GS10_PC15, 163 cmbsf | place: Arctic Ocean: Southern Knipovich Ridge | collected 2010 | reverse complement strand
GCGGCCAGTGTATCAGTCCCAACGGAGGAGCCGTGTTCATCTGATCAAATATAGCCCCGGTTATGAATCAATTCGGAACCCATTAAAGACAGGGCTCGAAAAGAGGGGCGATGCGAACTAATTGGATTTTTTACGAAACCGTCAACCTTTGTCAAAAAAGTTGAAAAAATCTTGACAAGCTCCGCATTTCTTGACAAAGATTGGCATACCGTTAGGAACACAAAGTCGCATATATTGACCAAATTATCAAAGTGCAGTCATTTCTTAGCGGCATCAATTATGAGAACCAAATTTTGGCAGTTGGTTTTATTTTAGAGATTATTAACCGATCTTTTTATCCAACAAAAGCCTTCGAAGTATTTAGCAGAGAATCCTTAATGGAGCGCCCGATTCACACCTTTCTGGGTGTCCAACTTTTTCAAGCCTGTTTGATTCCCGGATAAATCGGAATTTCCGCTTCGCTCCAACCGGCTTGCCTGGCTTGGGAAGGGGGTGGTAAGAAATTTGGCAATGGTGTTTTATGGTGGGGATTAGTTGATTTTGATGACCATGTAATGAGAACGATCAAAAAGGAGTAAAAGATGAAAAAAAGACAATTGATTATAATCGTATTGATGGCTGTGGTTCCCTTCTTGGTTTTTGCGGGTTCCCTCCAGGCGAAAAGCTATTCATGGAAATTCGCCTCTGGAGAAATCGAGGGGGACATGATGACGGTTTTCGCCAAAAAATTTGCCGATGAGATGAAACAGTGGTCCGGGGGCAAAGTGAATATTACCGTATATCCGTATGGTACTCTCGGGCAGGAGAGGGATATCAATGAACTGGCGCAGAACAATACCGTCCAGTTTGTATTTACAGATTTTGGCTGGATAGCCGGATTTGTGCCGCAAGCCCAGGTGTTTGCTTTGGCGTACCTGTGGCCCCGGGACAAATATAAGGAGGTATATGGAGAGGTCATCAGGAACGGCAAGGCCGTAAAGCTTCTGGAGTCCAAATTCAGGGCGAGAAAGCTCCAGCCCCTTGGATATGTGACTGAGGGATGGATGGCCTGGACATCGAATAAAGCCATCAAAAGTCTCGACGATATGAAGGGCCTCAAGATGCGGGTAATGGCCAACAAGATTTTGGTGGAGAATTTTAGAGCATTCGGTGCCAGCCCCACCCCCCTGGATTTTGGAGAAGTGTACAGTGGGCTTCAGATGAAGCTGATCGATGGGCAGGCGAATCCCCTCTGGGTAGGCTACAGCATGAAGTTTTATGAAGTTCAGAATTATTTTACGATTACCTATGATAACTTGTTTGTTGCTATACCTTGCATGAACCGCGATGTGTATGATTCTCTTCCCAAAGAGATGCAAGCGAAGATAAAGCAGATTTTTGACAGATACCTTGACGAGACGATGGAATGGGTTCATCAAAAGGACGAAGAATACAAAAAAATCATGCTGAAGGAAAAACCCGGCATGGACTTCTCTGATTTCAGCAACGAGCAGCTAAAGCCCTTTGCGGAAAAAGCGAAGCCGGTATATCCGCAATTTGTTAAGCTGGGTGGCGATGGTGCCCAGGAAATACTAGAGGCCCTATTGGACGATATCGAAAAAGCCAAAGCCAAATACGGCGTTAAGTAAGAGCCGATGGGACAATAGACCCTCGCGGCCCACTAAGCTGTGAGCCGCGAGGATTCGTTTTGGATTCGGTAAAGATATTGTCATTGAGGAAAATAAGGATGGGATGCATCGGTTACGGCCTTTGCGTATATGCTCTGTGGAATATATCGTATCAAGAATAGAGTGAGATATGGGAAACGATCTTTCCGAGGCGTCTATCATAAAAATTGTGAGAGCAATTGATAATGTGTTCCGCAAATACGAGCTTTTTTTGCTTGCTACGGGCACAGGGGCCACGGCAGTGCTCCTGATAGTCGATGTCTTCGCCAGAAATTTCTTCAAGAGCTTATACTACAGCGACGAATTGGCTCAAATATTTACGATCTATACCGTCTTTGGCGGCGTGGGCTATGCCGTCCGCAAAGCGAGGCATATCCGCATGGGTGCGCTACACGACTTATTACCTCACCGGTCCAAGAAAGCATTAACGATTGCGATTGCACTTGCCAGCGCCGGTGTCATGCTGGTCTTTTCCTATTTGTCGGTCTTTTACCTCATAGATGTAATAGAGCTGCAGCATAAGACTCCGGCTCTTAATCTTCCATACTGGGTTGTCATTATGCTTGTGCCGGTAGGCTTCTTTTTGGCCGGCATGCAGTATGTTCTCACAGTGATTCGGAATCTGATCGAAAAAGAGGTATGGGCCACCTGGGAACAGAAGGCAGAATATGAGAGCTAGCATAAAAGAAGAAGGTATATGAACTATCTAATACTAATAGCGATTCTTATGCCAATTCTTTTGCTGCTGGGGTTTCCCTTCAAGGTAATCTTGTTGGGGACGCTGCTCTTTGGGCTTTCACTTTATCTCCCCGACTTTGATCTGAAAATGCTTGTGCAACAGGTATTAACCGGGATGAAACCATTTGCACTGTTGTGTATCCCGATGTTTATCCTGACGGCGTCAATTGTCACAGCCGGGGAATCGGCCAAACGGCTCATCCGGGTACTGCGGGCATTTATCGGTCATATACCGGGGGGCTTACCGATCACCTGTAATGCGGCCTGTACGGTATTTGGCTCTGTATCGGGCTCTACGCAAGCGACCGTGGCGGCTATTGGCGGAACAATGCGGCCGATGCTTTTGAAGGCGGGATACAGCGACTCATTTTCCATGGGCCTTATTATCAATTCCAGCGATATTGCTAACATGATTCCACCAAGCATCGGATTCGTGGTGTATGGGGTAGCTACAAATACGTCGGTGGGCAGGCTGTTTTTATCTGGTGTCATTCCGGGGCTAATAATTTTCGCTGCTTTTTCCGTATACAGCTTCTTTTACTCCAAGGTTAAGAATGTCGGAGTTGCCCCTAAGGCGAGTCGAAAAGAACGGCTCCAGACCATCCAGGACGGGCTATTGCTAATCGGTTTTCCCGTGATCGTCATCGGAGGTATTTACTCAGGATTTATGAGCCCGACGGAGGCATCGGCAGCCACGGCGGCATACGCCCTGATTTTGGAGCTACTGGTTTATCGGAGTCTAACTCTTAAAAAAATCCCGGCCATCTTGATAGCCACGGGTATGATAACTACCGTTGTATGGATGCTCATCGGTGCCGGCCAGGCTTTTTCATGGGTGCTGAGTTTTTTGCAGCTTCCTCAGCAATTCATTCCTCAGATAATGGGTACGGATCCCTCACCTCTCAGGGTAATTATAAACATCAATATTGCCTACTTAATTGCCTGCATGTTTGTGTACCCCATTGTAGCGATCTATATTTTGATCCCTATATTTGGTCCTGATGTCATCCAAGCTGGGATCGATAAAGTTTTTTTAGGATGCCTGGTGACATTACAAGTTGCGATAGGTTCGGCGACACCTCCGTTTGGATGCGATATCTTCACAGCCCAAGTGATCTTCAAACGACCGTACATTGAGGTAATCCGCAATATTGGCCCTTTCATTGCGATACTGTTCGCGCTAAATATCCTGCTGATCGTCTTTCCGGGTATTGCCCTGTGGCTGCCCAATTTGGCATTTGGGTGATAAAGTGATGAGAAGTTGTTTTTTTGAGGTGTGAGTTTTAGCCAGAATCCATTGTGAGGGGTCGGCTAACAACCATAGAACTTGAGGTAAGCTTTATATCCAAAAAGCTGTTTCCGGTCAAAATCACCCCCTACGAAAGTATTCAGGCCATCAACCCCCTGCCAATTTCACTTTTCTTAACTTTCGATATCGATCGTTTGGATCCGGCCTTTGCACCGGGAACCGGAACACCGATTGAAGCCGGAGCGAACGTTCTGCTGCATGCCCTGGTAAAACTGGCTAGATAGAGAGGCTATTCATGACTGAAATCGTATTAAAAGATATTTTCGCAGCCCAAAGGCGTATGGCGTCAATTGCCCAAAAGACGCCTTTGATGTTTTCGGAGATCTTATCCGAACGCACCGGAAAGAATATCTATTTAAAGTTGGAAAACCTGCAAACTACTGGATCTTTTAAGATACGGGGGGCGGCCAATGCTCTCCTTTCTTTATCACCCGAACAAAAGAAACGAGGTGTAATCACATTTTCTACGGGAAATCACGGGCGGGCAGTGGCTTATGTGGCCCGCAAGCTCGGCCTTAGGGCTGTTATCTGTCTGTCTAACCGGGTGCCACCATATCGACTGGATGCCATGCGGAAGCTCGGCGCTGAAGTGGTCCAATATGGAGAAAGCCAGGATGAAGCCTATGATCATTCCCTCGAACTGCAGAAAAAACAACGATTAACGATGGTCCAAGCTTTTGATGATCCCCTGATCATTGCCGGACAGGGAACCATCGGCTTGGAGATTTTAGAAGATCTGCCCAGAGTGGATACAGTGGTGGTACCCCTGTCAGGCGGCGGACTTATTGCAGGTATCGCGCTGGCCATGAAAACAGCAGATCCGAATATCAGAATAGTGGGGGTTTCAATGGAAGTCGCACCGGCGATGTATCATTCCATCCAGGCGGCAAAACCGGTGGAAATTGAAGAAAATGATTCGCTGGCCGATGCGCTTCTCGGGGGTATCGGCCTGGATAATCAATATACCTTTTCGCTTGTACAGAAGCTGGTCGACGATATCATCCTGGTAACCGAAGACGAAATCGCTGAAGGCATGTTTTTTACTTTCGAACAGCATCGGTTGGTCATAGAAGGTGCGGCAGCCGTGGGAATCGCGATGCTGATAGGTGGAAAGAAAATTTCTATTGGCCGGCATACGGCCGTAGTGTTAAGCGGCAGTAATGTGGGAACAGCACTTCTGAGCCGTATTGCGGCATCGCGGTATGGTTTTGCCAAGGTTGACGAGGGTCCCCATAGGGCATAAGCGATAGATGTCCGGGTGATAAAACGATTTTAAAACCCAATATGACCCTTCATCTGATGCGAGGCATTTGGATGGATGAGTTTGGCTTCGAATGCAGCGAACTGATTCGGGTTACAGACAATGGCTGTGAAACGTTCGTCAATTTTCCGCGGAAACTCTTCGTTAATTAGATTGAAGGGCTACATTCAGCTCGTCGACCAGTTCCATGACATCTTGCCACAAAAAATCGGGGATCTCGACACCAGCGTCTCGGCTTTTCTCCACCGTCTGGTATCCGCGTTCGCCCGGCATTATGATCTCAGAAAATCCAGGTCTGGTTCGACAGAATTTTATATCTACAATGAACTCGTCAATTGCGTCTTTGAAAGAATCTGCCGTCACGAATCTCTCAATGTGTATGGCCAGAAAGAACTGCCCCGCATTCCAGGGCCGCTTCGCTTTGGCATCACGCGTCATGGACATGCCGGCAAGCACACCGCTTAATACATCCACCATGATCGCCAGCCCAAACCCCTTATAGCCCCCCAGTGAAAGCAGCGCTCCCTTTAACGCTTCATTGGGATCGGTGGTCGTTTGACCCGAGGCATCGATGGCCCATCCTTCAGGAATCGTTTTGCGGTTACCAGCGGCTTGCGATATGTTTTTCGCGGCGACAACGCTGGTCGCCATGTCAAGAACTATTGGAAATTTCCGGTGGGCCGGTATGGCGATGGATATCGGATTGGTTGAGAAAAATGGTTCTCGGCCGCCCCATGGTGCAACCTTTGGAACGCCATGAGTCATAGCAATGCCAATACAGTCGTGAGGAATCGCCTGCATCGTATAGTTGGCCAGCATGCTGAGATCATTTGCGTTGCGAATGACGATACAGCCCAGACCCTGTGAGAGGGCCTTTTCGATGGCAAGGTTCATCCCCCTTGTCGCAATCACGGGACCTAATCCATTGTTGCCGTCCACCAGTGCAAAACAAGCGCCTTCATTTACCGTCTCCAAACCTGCGCCTGAAACCAAGGAGCCCGTACGCACTGATCGGCATATCGAAGGAAGAAAGCAAATGCCTTGGGTATGGACGCCACGCAGATCGGCATTCATATAGCAGCGCGTTAAAATGTCTGATTCGTCCTCTGGAATTCCAACTTTCGAAAAACACGCTGTATAAATGTCCTTTAACCGCGCTTGACTTACAATCATCAGAACCTCCTATGTAATAATCGAGCTAAAGACTGATAGTTGGTACCTGTTATTTCGGTGTCCCGAGTGTTTTCATGAAATTTTTCATTTTAAATCGATAATTTATATTTAAAAAATCGTGCTTCGACCAGTTCTCCCATCGTACCCGCCGTGAGGGTCGGTTAGATCTTTTAAATCCATTTGGTGAATACCTCTCTAAACTTGTATTTATATCTGAAAATTCCCCTTTTAATAAAAGAGCAATCCCGATGGTGCCGCCCTTGTATTTTTTTGCAGATTACATCATCGACTTACTTAAAATCCATCAACCTGACTGGGAAAGTAGTCTTCGCAGGAACCCTCGCGGTAAACATCCGTCGTTGCACAGTGCAGCCCGCCGCCAAAGGGATAGGCGTTCCGGAAGGGAACCGGTACAATTTCGAAACCGAGTTTGTCCAGCTGTTCCATCTGATGGACTTCGCTGGCTTCCACACATACGGTTTTGGGATCCAGTACGAGCACGTTCATCGAAAGCCAGACACTCGAATAGCACAACGGTGGCGGCTCCTTATGCGCCGGCTTAGCCGCTTCCACAATTTTCCAGCCGTTGATTTCAAATAGCTTTCTGTGCTCCGGCAAGGCCTTGCGGTTAGGATTGTTTAAAAGCAAACCCGGCCGCAGCGGCACAAACGTGCAGTCGATGTGGATCGGATACGGGTCACCCGGAAAGTTCATGCCGTGGATTCGAAGGTCCGGAAAATGTCTTCGCAGCCAGTCGATACCGGCCAGGTTGGCCGTAAAACCGTGCTGGACCACGACATCCTTGCCCATGCGGGCCAACTCGGCCGCGTCAAACAGCGGCTCCTCCTCGGTGGTCACAAAATCCTTGTCCGCCGTCAGCTTGAGTCGATCTTCGATGGTCATGATGCGACTTAAATAATCTTTTTTATAAGACCGATCTGTAAGCCGCGGTTTAGGGGCCGCTTCCCAGCGCATGTTGGGATCTTCCTTGAAATACTGCTCAATCAGGGGCCGATAGCAGAGGTATTCGAACCAGCGGCAGCGATAGGACATGGTGGCTTCAATCATTTCATGGCCGACTGTCGCGATTACGTCCCGAGGAGGCATGCAGCCGAACATAGCCTGGGTCTCGAAGTCCGGCGTCTTAACCGGCTGGCTGAAATCCAAGGGGGTCGGACGATCCACCCGGACACCTCTTTTTCTAAGAATATCGGCAAAATTGTCCAACTGAATGTTTGCCTTATCAATCGTTTCCTGTGGCCTCGGTCCCCATTGACCCTTCATGTCGCTGTCGATCGGCACCTTGCACTCCACGGCCGGTTCTGAGGGAGGAATTATACAATTGTCTGCAACACCAACGATAATGTGCTTTAAAGGATCCAATTCATTCCATGAATTGACAATTTCTTTTGGATGGGATTCTCCTCTTATTTCTTCTTGCGCCATCATTAACCTCCTAGTTTGGGTTTGGATTGTTGCTACCTATTTGGGGGCAAATTTTGTTAGGCATAAAAATGCTCCCAAACGATAATATCTAAATCAGAAATAATTCACCGGCTCAGCCGGTGAGAATTGAAAAGGCTCTGCCGTATCAGGCGTAAATTTGACAGACCATCCTCCATTGAGGAAGGCCCCGAGGGGCAAGGAGGAACGTTATGTCTATTTGGAAAAGTCAAGCACATGTCGAGTGAAAATGCAAGTATCGTGTTGTCATCTTACCGAAATATCGCAAAAAGGTGCTTTATGGCACGGTTCGTCGTCGGATCCCATGAGCAGCATATTTGCGTCTTGTGAACACGGTGGCATATGGATACTATTCATCAAATCGAAAAGTAGATCTGTCACCTTTTATAAAAGCCTTGCCATGCAAGTTATCTCCACACGGCTCCCGTGAAATAGTCGCGGGGACTCCGTGGTGGTCCTTGCCGGGTAATGGCCGTGTTCGAAAAACTCCTGGTAGGCGTCGTCCATGGTGTCGAAGTCTTCAAGGCTCGCGAGATGCACGTCAATTCGCACAATGCGATCCATATCAAGCCCAATCTCCTCCAACATGCTGCGAATGACAGTCAACATAACGCGGGTTTCCTTCCCTACGTCTCCGAGCACCGCTTGACCTTCAGGAAAATCAGCAGCCACCAAACCCGCAAAATGAGCATAAGTGTCGTCCATGACAACTTGGCTAAAAGGGGCTGCCGACTCTGGAACGGCCTTTGGTTGAATGTGATGAATCATCTGTCCTCCTTAATTAAAGAGTTTGGTAAGAATTCGCTTTTTGCGGTAGTAACATAGGTCAGGTCCTCTTGTATGTCAAATAAGAAGAAAACAAAATTGCACTTTGAGTCTTGCGTGAATGGCATTACGGGTCTTTGAAGAGCTTGAAAGAACCACATTATAGCCGAGTTCATTGACGAGCTTTGCATAAAACGGAAACAGTTCAAATGCCGTCAGCACCATGGGGAGACCTATTGTTCCGCACGGATTCTCGATATTCTCAGGTCCAAATTCATCGAACATCATTTTGTTTCTGACAGCGATCAGGTCAAGACCTTCCGCTCTGGTTTCACCATGACGTTGCCGCTCGTATTTGGAACAGACGCCTCCAAATGGGTATACCTTGCCCCCGACCCCGATTCTTTCAATCTCACACCTGTTTTCACAAGCCTTGCAACGAAAAGTTTCCTTTACCTCCATTTCACCTGAAACAAGGTCACCGAGCTTGCGGACATGTCCAGTTATAGCGCCGTCCTGTAAAAGATCTCTTGCCATGAGGGCTGTCCCCACACTCCCCATTAGCTCTGGATGGGGAGGCACGACAATCCTCTGTTTGGTACGGGCAGCCATGGCCAAGGCAACAGATCTATTCAGGGCAACTCCACCAAGGAATAATAGATTTTCACCCACATGGCGGGGGCCGACAATTCGCGAAATGTAATTATCCGCAATTGAATATACCAGTCCAGCCGTTACATCATCTTGGGAGGCGCCCTGCTGAAGGGCATTCCTCAAATCGGTGTTTATAAATGCTGCACATCGTTCCCCGAAGGCAATCGGATTGTGACTCCCTTCGGCGATGTCACTTATATCTTTAACCGCAACTCCCATATCCACGGATGCGGATTCCTCGAGAAAGCTTCCGCTTCCTGCCGAGCATCCTTCATTCATGGCATACTCGACCGGAACACCGTTGAGAAAAGAAATGAATTTTGAGTCCTGACCGCCAATTTCAAATACCGTGTCAACATCCGGCATCTCCCGGGCCGCAGCCCTGGCATGGGCCAGTACTTCATTGAAGCTGAGACAGTTATCAAGATAGACGGATACCATTTCTCTGGCTGAGCCGGTCACACCGACCTGAATAATCGTTATCGATTTCCCATGTACCTGTTTGATAAGATCATCAAGACATTTCTGGGTAGCCATCACCGGATTTCCTATGGTTCTCAAATAACAGACTGCACCAACCGAACCGTCAAGATGATTGAACAACACGGCCTTGGTGGTGGTTGAGCCCGCATCAACTTCGAGGATGTACGATGCGCCCTCAATTATCTCTTTTTGAGTACCCGGGTCGACCCTATAATCCAGAAAAGATTCGGCTTCTTTAAGAGGCTTTAGATTTTCAAACTCGATATTTGATGCGCTGCAAGTCATGCGGCCGGGAGGGATTCGTCTTTCTGGAAGCTCTAATGCATAAAGGGACGCCCCAAAGGCCTCAAGGTAGGGGCTTTCATCAAGTACGATGATATGTGTATCATTGAAGAAACTGCGGAAGTAATCAATGAACAGCTCATTCAAAGCAACCCCGCCGGCGACTACAATTGAGCGCGCCGGCCATTGAGCGACTTCAACCATTTCGCCTATTTTTTCCGCCAGATCATGGATCAGGGATTTTGCGATGTCACCGGGAGTGCACTCGCCCTTGTTCAGCTTATGGGTCGCATCCGACTTGCAGTGGACAGAACATCGTGTTGCCAGCTGAATGATCTTCCCCTTGTTGGTCGCATCAATTCCTTCCTCCATAGTCATGCCCATTCTCTGAAATTGCTGAACAATAAATTCACCGCTGCCGGCAGCGCATTTTGAGGTGGAGATAATGTTTTTGATCAACCCGTTTTTCAGGGGATACACGCTGAAAGTTTCCCCGCCGAGTGAAATAAGCATGTCGGGGTTGAGACCCAGGAATGAAAGGGCTTTTTCCAAACATTCGGTTTCCGAGCGGTATGGGAGGTCAAAAAGAATCCTGGCCGCCTGACCGGTTACGACAATACGTGATCCACCCTTACAATCATGACGATTAAAAATCTGCTCTATTTCTTTGCGGGGATTTCCGC
>SDBS01007640.1_pt1 | contig 10480 bp, 10 predicted proteins | sample 2277091 | NCBI WGS metagenome assembly SDBS01 (sample SAMN10404972, study PRJNA504765) | marine sediment metagenome | isolation source: marine sediment core GS10_PC15, 163 cmbsf | place: Arctic Ocean: Southern Knipovich Ridge | collected 2010 | reverse complement strand
GTGTGGAGGGTATGGAAAAAGATGTCTTGAGCATGTTTCTAAGCTATGTTACAGGAGAGATACAGGTTCGTCACCGTGAATATGGGAAATATGAATATTTGAATCCTCTTCACCTGCGGATCGAATCCTATGAAGAAGTTGTGAGAGCAATAACCAGGAATGAAGCGGTTGATGTAATATCTCCCAGGATAACTTTCCCGGCAATGATATACCGGAACGAAGACACTTACAAGGCCGTTGGTATGGGGGTTGATATTCTTCTGGAAAAAGCATATCAGGATCTCGAGAGTCGAATAATCGAAGGCCGGCTGCCTGAGAAGGGCAAAAATGAAACCATACTGGGGGCCGGCCTGGCGGAAGACATAGGGGTCAAAACCGGCGACAAGATCACAGTTTTGTCCACAACGATGCGGCGCGGATCCAACGCGGTCACGCTGCGCGTGACGGGTATTGTGGGTTTTCCTGTGCAGGCGTTAAACAAAAGTTACCTGATTGTTCCGCTGGACAGGGCCCGGAAACTGCTCCGGATGGACAGCTCCGTGACAGAGATCATAATGAAACTGAAGAAATCCGGATCCTCGGTCCGCACTGCCGAACAGCTCAACATGGCATTCGCGGCAGCGGGGAGACAGGAGCTCGAGGCCCGGTCCTGGGAGGAGATCGACTCATCCTACTCCTTTATCGAGATGGCGTCTTCAGCCTACAATTTTATGGCTCTCTTTTTCTTTATTCTTGCCAGCTCTGTCATAATCAACACCACGATGATGGTCATCTATGAAAGAAGGAGGGAGATAGGCACCATCGGCGCGCTGGGCATGACCGGGGGCGAAATTGTCAGGCTGTTTTTCGTCGAGGCCCTTTTCCTGAGCCTGATAGGCTCACTTATCGGAGTGCTTGCGGGTGTCGGTGTCACGATAGCGCTGTCAATCACCGGGATAAATCTCGGCGCGGCGATGTAGGGTGTCGACTTTGAGATCTCGAACAGGATCTATCCCTCGCTGAAACTGAAGTCCGTTTCTCTTGTGTTTGTGTACTCGGTGTTCATCTCGTCCCTGGCCACGATCTTTCCGTCGGTCAAGGCTTCGAGGGTGAAACCGGTTGAAGCGCTGCGAAACATATAGATACGAAACATATAAAGCATGGAGGCAGTATCATGAAAAAGCTGGTGCTTGCGTTGCTGATAGCCGCGGCTGTGCCCGCATCTATAATGGCAATCTCTGCTGAAGATGTCATAAAAAAAATGGAAAAGAACACCGTGGTCAAAACCGCGCGTACCGAAGGTTTACTGGTCGTTAATGACAGGTTCGGCACAAAAACAAGCTCTTTTCTTTCCTATTCCAGGGGGGATGACAGCATGCTGATCGAGTTCACAAGTGTTGAGGAAGAGGGGATGAAGATCCTTCGCACAAAGGATGAGATATATCTTTTTTTTCCCGATGCCGAAGAGCTCATTCGTATGCAGGGTTCGGCCCTGAAGGAATCGGTAATGGGTTCGGACATGTCATACGAGGACATGACAGGGGGTAAAAGCCTGCTCAGGTCCTACAGTGTGACGCTTGAAGGCACAGAGGAGATCGCGGGTGAGCCCTGCTACAGGGTGAGCATGACGGCAAAAAGTAGAAATGTGCCCTATTACAAACAGGTTATGTGGATCGATAAAGAGCTTTTTATATACCGGCAGGTCCACAAATTCTCACGTTCGGGAAAGCTGCTGAAGGAGATAACTGCAGATGATATACGGAAGGTTTCGGGAAAAGCGGTCCCCTTTCACATGGTACTGAAGGACACCCTGAAAAAAGACTCGAGCACCGAATTTTTTATCCAGAGTATCGAAATCGATATTCACCTCGAACCCGGTATCTTTTCTCTGGAAGAATTGACATGGTAACAAAGATAATTCATGTATTTGTTTTTATGATCTTTGGCTCTCTGATCTTTTGTGCTCTGCCCCTCGAGGCTGATATTTCGACTTCAGTAAAACTCACGCTGCTGAACACACTTTCCAGAGCCCAACAGGGGGATTGGGGCTTTTACGGTCTCGGGACGGGCCGGGTCACTTTCAAAGCCGATAAATATAAAAACATCAGGGCACAGCTGTCCATGGATGCGCAGGTAGCGGACACGGTCCTTTTTGACATTTCCAGGGCTTTTGTCAAAGCCCGTTTCCCCGGGTTCCGTGTCACCGTCGGAAAGGCAAGGGTGTCCTGGGGTGAAGGGTTTATATATAACGCAGGGGACGTGATCTTCGGCGCGGCCGCGTCGTCGGTCGATATGACTGCCGAAGAGCTGAGGGATGAGGCCGCGTGGCTGACGTCGCTGTATGTACCTCTGGGCACATACTCGTTTTTTGAGACCATTGTCCTGGCACCCGAGCTCAATCTTTCCGAGCTCATCGCGGACCCCGATGCTGAAACACCCCGCATCGCCGACACCCGGGCCGGGGGGCGGCTCGTTGCCAGGGTCATCGGGATCAAGACCGAAGGGGGCTATCTTTACCGCGGGGGCGAACAAACCCACAACCCCTATCTCAGTTTTCAGGGTCATTTACTTGTAGACTGGCACCTCTCGGGCACCGTTTCCATCCCCCATGACCCAGGTGGGAGTTCCGGTATCGCCCGGAGCGTCGCCGTCAGCCTGGGGCTTTTTCACATGTACAAATTTCCCGACGATTCAACCATTTCCTTCAGGCTTGAAGGGCTCATCAAACCTGCCGCTCCCTGGTCTGAGGATAATAGTGGTCCGGGGGATGAAGGGTACGCTTTAATGCTTTATCCTGAGATCGTTTGGGCTGTGAGCGATTCGCTCGTTTTTATTTTCAGGAACATCGTGTCTCCTGTTGATCTTTCCGCGCTGATCACGACGGGGGTGAACTGGAACATTTACGAGGGGTTGAATATACTCGGACTGGCCGCGATCCAGGCCGGTGAGGAATCGGACACCTACGGTTGGAATAAACCGGGTTGTATTGCTGTTTCGGCCGGTTTTCAGTTTATTTATTGAAGGATTGAATTTGTCCGGTAATTTTAATATTACCCTATTTTAATAATTTTATAAATACATCATTTGAAACAGGCAGAATAAAATGAATAACGGCAATAAAATATTTTCGCCTGTCCGCGATCCTGATTTGTAAAAAAAATAGAAAAAGGTGAGATCCCCGGGTCCGATTGTGATCACTGCAACAGATGTGTTGCTGCAATGTATTCCGGAGGAGTATATTGTGTATCAGGAGAGAAAGGCCTGACCACTTACCCGGACCATTGTGATGAAATTTAAACATGTGCTTTTGATCGTATCTATTTTAATTATTTTCGCGCTTTCGATAATTTTCCTGAATGAGCTGAAAGCAGCATCCAGGAAACTGTTCTCCCTTTACGGGCTGGCGGGTGTCGCCGCGATGGTGTTTATGATGGACATTGTGATACAACCGGTGTCGCCCGATGTGGTTATTATAAGTTCAACTCTCGGCGGGGCAAATCTGCTGAGGGCCGCTATTGTAGGCGGAGGCGGCAGTGTCGCGGCGGGTATAGCCGGTTATTTTTTTGGGAAAAAGATCGGCAGTAAAGGATTAAAATTTTTTTTTTCACCCGGGCATTTCGAAAAGGGGGAGACGCTGTTTAAAAAATACGGGCTTTGGGCAGTTGCCGCCGGAGCTTTGACCCCTGTGCCTTTCAGCGCCGTGTGCTGGTCCGCGGGTATTTATAAAATGAAATTTCTGATTTTTGTATTGACGAGTGTTCTGACGAGAATTACGCGTTTTTTTATCATGGGATGGGTCGGTTATCTGTTTTTTATTAATTGAGGGCTGACAAATACACGTGTTGTAAGTGCGCGGACAAACACAATGTCACTCGAGTGTGTCCCAGTCCACATGTTTGCCGTTATTGTAATAGCCGCTAAAAGAGAGCTTTGATCTTTCCGATAATCTCGAGAACGGAGGCCCGGAAGTCAAATCTAACTTAAAAATCAGGGTGTTTCCCTGTTTGTCGACTTCGACCGGTATATCGGTCAACTCGACTATGTCGGCGCGGATCTTCCAAACACCTTTCTGGACATATTCCATTACAGGCGCCTCAAAGGGGCTTGAACCCTGCGGCTTGAACCAGTCAATTGAAACCGAGTAGTCATCGGTTCCGTCACCTTCGATATCAATTTCAACGGACCATGAATATTCAAGGTTCTCGTTGTGCAGGTCCGGGCTGTTGAGCATGATCTTATCCGGAAAGGCCGCGTAGACAACCGAAAAAACGGCCCATCCGTCGAAAAATTCCACTTCGGCTGACGTCAGGTCCACAAGCTTGTTTTCCACGTCTCCTGTTCTGTCCTGAAAAGACATGGTTTTTACCGGAAAGCCCGCGGTCTTCCCCCGGTCCCTGGGAGGCTCGCCGGCCAGGGATGTGTGTTCTGCCGGTTTTGCCCTGCCGGAAGTATTTTTTCCGGTCACTGCCTTGTCAGAATCGGCGTTTTTATCCTTTTCCGCATTCACGATGTATTCGTGCTCATGTTGTACAACAGTAATTTCGTCCGCGTCGGTCAGGGTCATTCCGGAGTTTTTATCAAGATCGACCACGGGGTATAGAGGCACTCCCCCCCCGTTGTTCAATTCCTTCATCAAATCGCTGTAGATCGTTTTTGAAAGCTCGTTTGCCAGGAGGTTGTAAATATCCATGAAATTACCGTACCCGGTTATCATATCCTCTGTCTCGAAGATAATCGCTTCTTCGGTCTCCGAAACCGTGTACCCGAATTGTTGTATATGGTCGTAGATACTTCTTTTTCTGGAAAAGTAATCAAGTATGAAAAGGTACGCGTTCCTGTCGGCTTTGATGAATGACTCCCTGAATTTTCCGTTAGCCATTATGCCCGAGTATATTTGAGCGTAATTTTCTCTGGCAAAAATGAGGTATTTCAAGATATAAAGCTTGAATTCCAGTATGCCGTACAGCGTCCCGTTCACGGTATTAAAAAAGATACCCCAGTCCGCGTTCACGCCCTGGTCTAAATAGTAAGGAAGGAGCTCATAGGATGTTTTTGTGCCAAGGTAATAGGCGTTGAATTCATCCAGAAGACCGTATACACCCTGGAGCTGGGTCCCCAGGTCCCGGCTGCCGGTGTCAATATAATCAAAGCGGAAAGTCCTGAGGTTTTTCGAAAAAGCCTGTGCCATTTTTCTCGAAGGGAAAATATCGGTGAGGGGCACCTCGATGCTTTCGTCGGGTGATATAAATATATATACCGACGAGTATCCTGCTATCTCACCGGTATAACCGTGAGAAATCTCATGTACAATAACATTGAAGGAATCCATGCGCAGGGCTTGGGTGGAACCGTCAAAATATTCCATAAAGTCAGTTCCGTTTTCTACTTCATCCCTGTACGTGTCGACTATGTAATAACCATCAGGTGAATATTGATACAGAAGGTCCAGCACGTACTGTCTGTTTGTTTCGGCAGCCTGCCCTGTAAAAATGATAATCAGGAATATCAGTATCAGGGGTATCAGTATGACGGGGCTTTTCTTTTTTTTTAACATTATCCGCCCTTTAAGCACCATGCCCGGGATTCTATAAACAATAATAGCGTATTTTTTCACGCTTTTCCAACCTGTTTTTCCGGGGAGAATTTTGTTTTCCGCCTTTTTCCAAGCTGGGTTCCCCATGAGTTTTTTGTGCCGGGGAAACGGTTAAAACTGCACCCTGACGATTATTACTCTTTCGGTGCGCACAGAGGCGGCATGAAGGGAAAACCCGAGGTTTACTACCTTAATAAGAATTTTTTTGCTTTTTTGGCACAAACTTTAGTTTGCAAGAAAGTATTCAAAAAATTAAGAACGCCGATTGTCCGCAGTAATGACCGTCAACACCTGTTGAGACGGTCATATGTTGACCAGGGTGCGGCAGAGGATTTCAGGAAAATATTTTTGTTGTGTTTGCGGGTGTAATATATTAAACTAGTGAGAGTCGGTGTAGCTTTCCGAAGACCTGTGAAATACGGACAGTTACGCTTTTATTTTCAGCCGGCGATATGCGTATTTTGCATATCGCCGGCTGGGTGTTTGTCCCCTATAGCGGGAAGAGGGCTGATATGAACGTGAAATCAAAAGTGTGGCTGGAAAAGGAGGGGAAGGCTGTGTTCGGGGCGGGCAAGCTCAGTCTTCTCGAAGCGATCGAGAGTGAGGGTTCAATATCAGGGGCGGCCAGAAAGCTGAATATGTCTTTCAGGCACGCCTGGAGCTCGATAAACAGCGCTGAGGAGAATCTCGGCATAAAACTCATTGTAAGGAAAAAGGGCGGCACAGGCGGCGGTGAATCAACCCTTACAAAGGAGGCCGGGATACTGATGAAAAAATACAGCATCCTGTTCGAAGAGGTATTGGATTTTTCGAAGGACCGTTTCCATTCAATATTTTCCGGTCAGCTCAGGTGAGGAAATTACGGTCCCGCTCAAGGGTCCAACACCATGAACTCATTCGGAGTATCGGTACGACGTAAAGTTTAATATAAAACTATTGGAGTTACGCACCATGATCTCTATGTCCGAGGCGGTCGATGCTATCCTTTCCAGCGCCGGGGTGCTGGAAACAGCCGAAGTCGAGCTGGACAGTGCTTACAACAGTGTGCTGGCGGAGGATGTGGAATCCGACATCGATATCCCCCCTTTCACAAAGTCGGCCATGGACGGATACGCGCTGAAAGCTTTACTTACAATGGATGTGCCCGTAATCTTACGCGCGGGTCCAATTGTTGCAGCAGGAGAAACGTATGAGGGCAGGCCAGCCGGGAGTGGTGAACAGGCTGACGATGATGCGGAGTGCATAAAGATCATGACCGGTGCTCCGGTACCCGAAGGTCTGGATTCTGTCGTAAAGGTGGAAGACACCGAACCTCTGCCGGACGGGAGGGTCAAGTTTTTTGATAAAACCACAGCGGGGCAGAATATTTGTTACAGGGGCGAGGATGTCAGGAAAGGTGATGTCGTTCTCGAAAAGGGCACGAGGATCCGGGGGCCCGAGATCGCTGCCCTTGCATCGGTCGGGAAGTTCAGACCCCGGGTTTATAAAAAACCGGCGGTCGGAATAATATCAACAGGCCGGGAGCTTGTCGAGCCGTCCGTTCAACCGGGTGAGGGAAAGATCAGGAACAGCAACGGGCCGATGCTTACATCCCTCGCGGCGTCTCTGGGCTGTGAGTCTGAGTATTTCGGGATAGCTGATGACGAGGAGGATGTCCTCAGAAGATTTATTCAAAAGGGTTTTCAAAAGGATGTCCTTTTACTTTCAGGCGGGGTATCAATGGGGGATTATGACCTGGTCCCCGATGTGCTGAAAAATGAGGGGGCGGAAATATTATTTCATAAAGTGTCAATAAAACCCGGAAAGCCCCTGCTGTTCGCGAAAAAAGATAAATGCTGTATTTTCGGTGTTCCCGGAAACCCTGTCTCAAATTTTACCACCTTTTATGCATTCGTAAAGCCTGCCATTTATAAAATGATGGGAAGAGAGGACCATGAACTTGACTTTATAGACGGTTTTTTGACCCAGGACTTCGAAAACAGCAGCGGCAGGCTGTATCTGGCGCCTTCGAAATGTTCTATCATTGACGCCCGTTATCATGTAACCCCCCACCTGCTCAGCGGGTCGGCGGACATTACGGGCTGCACAAAAAGCAACTGCCTTTTGATGATCGAAAAAGGTCCTTTTAAAATAAAAAAAGGGGAAAAGGCAAAGATCCTTCTCCTCGGTGATTAGCCGAAAAGACAGCTGGGAGAAACAGTGCTGAACGCAACCGGGTGAACAAATACCTATGGCAGTAATGATCTATCCGGGTAAAAAAGAGGAAAAAATGAAGGATAATTTTTCACACATAGACGGGTCCGGCAATGTCAGGATGGTCGATGTTGGGGATAAAAAGGTGACAAAACGGACAGCGAAAGCGAGCTGCACGGTTCTGATGGACCCCTCCACCCTGGAGGCGATATCAGAAAACAAAATAAAAAAAGGCAATGTGCTGACTGCTGCAAGGATCGCCGGAATATTTGCGGCTAAAAAAGTCGACAGCCTTATTCCCATGTGCCATTCTCTTCCGGTAGATCATATTGATATACAATTTATAATTGAAAGTGACCCTGGGAAGCTTGGGATCAGGTCCGCTGTATCGGTCAGCGCCAGGACCGGGGCCGAGATGGAAGCGCTGCAGGCTGTGGCACAGGCTGCGCTAACTGTTTACGATATGTGCAAGTCTGTCGACCGCGGGATGATAATATCCGATATAAGGCTCATGGAAAAAAGCGGGGGGAAGAGCGGTTTATGGAAGAGAGAATAAGGGCGGCTGTTCTGACGATAAGTACCAGGTCCAGCGCGGGTGAGATGAAGGACACAAGCGGCCCGGCATTACGGGGCCTGGCAGAAAGAGAGCATTGGGACGTGGTATATTACAATGTCATCCCCGATAAAAAGGATCTCATCGCGTCTGAACTGGCTAAAATTTGCGATGAGGGCGCGGCGGATGTAGTATTTACTCTCGGGGGTACGGGGCTTGCCCCTTCGGATGTGACACCTGAGGCGACAGAGATGGTAATAGAGCAGTCTGTTCCGGGTATATCGGAAACCATCAGGATGAACAGCCTGAAAAAAACGAACCGGGCCATGCTTTCGCGGGGTGTTTCGGGAGTGAGGGGGAACACTCTTATAATAAACATGCCGGGGAGCGAAAAAGCCGTAAAAGAGAGTTTCGAAATTGTTCAGCCGGTTATCGGGCACGCGGTTGAGCTGATCAAAGGGAAGGTAAAGGATTGTGGACGAACCGAAGAAGGACACTGAAAATGTTTTGCTGGACGGCTGCGGCAGGGTAATTGATTACCTGAGGATTTCCGTTACCGACAGATGCAATTTCCGCTGTTTCTACTGCATGCCCGGTTCCGGGGTCGGGTTTATTCCGGCCCGCCATATATTGAGGTATGAAGAAATGCTCCGGATCGCTGATGTCTTTATTGAAATGGGTATCAGGAAGATCAGGATCACGGGCGGTGAACCTCTCGTTCGGAAGAATATCCTGTTTCTGTTCAGAGAGCTTGGAAAACGCGGGGCACTCTCGGAGCTTGCGTTTACGACAAATGGGGCCGGGCTTCAAGAGCACGCAGGCCCTTTGAAACAGGCCGGGGTAAACAGAGTCAATGTAAGTCTTGATTCACTGGACCCGAAGACCTTTGAGCGTATTACCGGCCTGGACTGTCATGCCCGTGTGGTGCGGGGTATAGCAGCGTCACGGGAACATGGCTTAAAAGTCAAGCTCAATGTTGTAGCGCTGAAAGGAGTAAACGACACCGAGTTTGCGGACTTTGTGAAGTTCGGTGTTGACAAGGATGTGGACATCAGGTTCATAGAGGTTATGCCCCAGGTCTACAACACCCGGATCGCGGGTGACCTTTTTATATCTTCAGACATGGTCCGTGAAAAAATACAAAAAGTGTATTCCTTAACGCCCATACATTCGCCCGGGAGGTCCTCAACCGCCAATTGTTACCGGGTGGACCCAACCGGCATAACCCTCGGGTTTATCAGCCCTCTGAGCAGACCCTTCTGCTCGTCCTGCAACAAAGTCAGGCTTATGCCTAACGGCTGGCTTAAAATGTGCCTTTTCGGTGACAGGGGTATTGATCTTAAAACCCTTTTTGAGCAGGAACAGGACAAAGAAAAAATAAAAGAGGAAATTAAAAAAGCAATTTTAAAGAAACCTGCAAAGCATAAACTTGACGAAGAAAAAGTAAACCTTATAATGCACAAAGTGGGTGGATAGCAAAATGCGGCTTGTCCACAGCAGGGAGGGTCAAAATGAGTGAGGAAAAGTATGTTCTCGGTGTCGATTTCGGCACTGACTCTGTGAGGTCTGTAATTGTAGATACATCTGACGGAAGAGTTTTGGCTTCGTATGTCATAAATTTCAAAAGGTGGTGTGATGGTATGTTCTGCGACTCTTCCGAAAACCGGTTCAGACAGCATCCTCTCGATTACATGGAGGGGCTTGAAGAGTCCGTGACCGGAGCGTTGAAAACTCTCCCCGGATGTGCAGGTGACAGGGTCGCCGGTATCGGTGTGGACACAACAGGGTCCACACCGGCGCCTGTCGACAAATCCGGAACCGTGCTGGCTTTAAGAGATGATTTTGCCGGTAAACACAACGCTATGTTCGTTTTATGGAAAGACCATACCGCGGTAAACGAGGCGGACAGGATCAATGAAACCGCAAGGGGGTGGGGCGGCGCTGATTTTACAAAATACTCGGGGGGTGTCTACTCTTCCGAATGGTTCTGGTCGAAAATACTCCACGTCCTGCGGACTGACCGGGATGTGCGAAACGCGGCTTATTCCTGGATAGAGCACTCGGATTGGATCCCGGCCCTGCTCACAGGGAACCTGGACCCTGTTTCTGTAAAGCGCGGCCGCTGCGCCGCGGGCCACAAGGCTATGTGGCACGAAGAATGG
>SDBS01007639.1_pt1 | contig 10480 bp, 29 predicted proteins | sample 2277091 | NCBI WGS metagenome assembly SDBS01 (sample SAMN10404972, study PRJNA504765) | marine sediment metagenome | isolation source: marine sediment core GS10_PC15, 163 cmbsf | place: Arctic Ocean: Southern Knipovich Ridge | collected 2010 | reverse complement strand
CGCTAAAAGGAGAAATTCAGAATAAAATGGATTGGGAATTAGAAATGTGTGATGGAATGGCAAGGGATTTTTTAAAAAAGAAATATGGGATTTTTTGGAAGATGAAATGTAAGGATGGAGAATTATCAGATAAAACTTATGAATTTTATAAAAAGTTTCAGAAGGAAAAAGGAATTGTACACCCAAAAATAAAAGAGATTAAAAATTTGAAAGAAAGAAAATTATTAGGAAAGGCATGGATTAAATGCCCTGATTCTCACGAAGATTTTAGTAATGTTTATGAAGATAATGGTCTAAGATATTATATATGCTCCGTATGTGGAACGGTTGTGGGTTTACCAGTTTATGGGAAATTAAAAGATGGAGGATTTACTGGGCATAATTGTAATGAGATAATTAATATATTCAAAGTGCGTGAAACTAGACAGGAGAGTAAAAAATGACAAGACAAATTGATACTACAATGGGATTAGTAGTTGGAGGAATTGTTGGATGGTTTCATCATGGATTTTTAATTTGGGCTTTATTATTTGGAACTATGATTTTATGGGGATATTTAGATTATCGTGAAACTAAACTTAAGCGAGGTAAGAAATAATGTTAGAAATTGAAATAAGCAACGGAATTGAAAATATCTTGAAGAAATTGAAAGAAAGCAAAGTTCATTCAAGAGCATGGAAGGGGAAGTGGTGTTTATGGTTTAAAGAAGAATTTGAAGAACATCCTGAAGCAGAAAAAGTCTTGAGAAGTATTCTAGAAGTTGAACTTCGCAATATGAATCAAGGGGGAAAGAAGAAATGAATGATCTGAAAAGACTACAGGTTGAATTAGAAATGAATAAAGCTATCAATCCTAGCACTAAAGGAGTTATTATTGCTTGGATGAATCGAGCTTATGAATTAGGTCTTAAAGAGGCTGGAGTGATAATTGGTGAGAAACTTGGAGAACATATTCGCAATTTGAAAGGGGTGAGTAAAAAGTGAAATGTGAAAGATGTAAACAAAGAGAAGGGATATTAGACTTTTCACAAGATATGATGTCTTATACTCATGGATTCAAAGAAAAGATTTGTCGTCAGTGTTATATTAAAATACTTGAAGGAATAAAGAAGAATGTTGAAAGAAGTTTAAAAAGGGAAAAGGATTTACTTAATAAAAAAGGAAGTGGAAATAAATGAGGAGAAGTTTTTGGGCTAGGAAACCAATGAAAGTTCCAAAAAGGTTTGTATTTAAAACAACGGATGGAAGAAAGATTGTTTTTAAATCAAAAGGCATTCACAATAAAGAAGTGAGGCGAACCAATGAGTGAGTCATTTGAGTTTATATTGCAATCTTCAGTTGCATTGTTAGGTTCAAATATGGCTTGGTTTAGTGATTGGAATATTGTTCCTAAACTAATTGTAACTATTTTATGGTTCAATGTAGCATTATATAGTTTTTTCAGTTGTGAAAAAGATATTGCTTGGGAGAGATTACTCAAAATAACACAAAAACGAAAATGAAAGAAAAATATAAATACTTATTAGTCGGATTATTTTTAATTGGGGCAATATTATTTGTTCCCTATGAAGCAGATTGTTATATGTTTGTAGAGGGCGGATCTTTGATCTTTGAAGTTAATGCTACTAGAGAACTTCAACAAGTTGGTTCTATGAAAATAACACAGACTTGTGAGAATGAAAAAAATCTTTTTGATTATATCAAAAGCAAGTTTGTGAAAAAGAATCTTTTGTTAGAAATTGAAATTTATGATCTTTATAATGAGGGCAACGGACTTCACTTTTCAGATGGAGGGCGAAGTTCATGACTGTTACAGATACAGAATTTGGGTGGGTAGAATATAATTGTACTGGATGTGGAATATATAAAAAAACAAAAAGAAGAGATTGGGATGGAATATCTCTATGCAAAAAGTGTTCTAAGAATAAACCATTAACTAAATTTACTAAGAAACGTATTCCAAGTGAGGTGCGAAATTGAAAGGGTATCATTACAGTTGTAAGATTTGTTTAAAAGAGAGAAAGAAAGAAGGTTTGAAATATGGTTTAGAACAATTTTTGTTTTGGGAAAGTAAAAAAGAAGCAGAAGAACATATCAAAAGAATACATCCAAAAGAATATGGGGAACTTCACAATTCGGAGGAACAGGGAAAATGAATAGGGTAGACATTATTGTTTTTTTAATTCTTAGTATACCTTATTTACATGCTACTTTCACTGGAAATCTTGTTAGTTTGTTCACTGCAGTGGGTGGTTTCACATTATTCTTTGTGGTAATATTTTTAGATCTTTATGGTGATTCTAAACAAAATGGAAAGGGAAAATGAAAGCAGGAATAATAATTGGACATTTAAATAATAAAGGGAATGAAGGTGCTTTAATTAGAACAGCAGAAGCATTTGGTATAAATAATATATTTGTTATAGGGAAAAAACAAAAAGAATATTATACATCGGAAGGATGTGATCGCCATGTAAATTTCTTTATATTTGAAAAAGAAAAAGATCTTTTAAATCATATTTTAAAAGAGAACCTCCATCTAGTATGTATTGAAAATATAAATGATGCTAAAGAAATAAGTGAAGTTGAAAAGTATCCTGCAAACCCAGTATTCATAACTGGAAATGAAAAGTTGGGTGTATCAAAAGAGTTCCTGGAATGTGCATCATTAATAGTTAAAATACAACAAGGAAATGGTTATGCTAATTGTCTAAATACTGGAACAGCAGGAGGAATAATAATGCATGATTTCATTAAGAAACATAATCTAAAGAGGGACTTTCTATGGGAGGAAAGTGGAAGTAGAAGTTCGCATAAGATACAAAATGCGAAACATTTAAATAACTCATAGTCGTAATCATAATCATGGAAAAGGTCGCAAAAAAACAAAAGAGTGATGCAATTGATCCTAGAAAATTAATTTTTGGAATTTTCTTTACATTTGTATGGATTATAGCATATTTTAAAACTCAAACCTTTGGAACTTTTGATCATTTTGGAGCAGTTTTTGCATGGCTTTTGATATTAAAGTTTGTTCTTTTAGAGATACTTAAATGACACGCGGAAGAAAATACAGAGTAATTGTAACGCCAGATGAATTTGTAGCGTTGATGAAACAAACAAAACATCTTCACCACAAAGTAGCATTCATCCTGGCATTTGGAGGGGGCCTTAGAGTTAGTGAGGTCTGTGATATTGAAAAAAGAGATATTGATTTTAAACTCAAAAGAATATTAGTGAGACAGGGAAAGGGAGGAAAAGATCGCATCATCCCTCTCCCTAAAGGATTTAAAGAATCACACTTAAAAAATATTCCTATTAAAATTGGAGTTCGTGCATTACAAAGAGCATTTAAGAATGCATGCAAGAAAGCAGGCCTACTTAAAAATAAACCATCATTGCATTTCCATTCTCTTAGGCATGGATTCGCATCCAGACTTGCAGGAGAAGGCGTTCCTATCCATCATGTGAAAATCTTAATGGGCCATTCAAATATTTCAACAACTAATGTTTATCTTGAGGAGAATCCTAAGGAAGCAATTAAATGGTATGAGGAGGTTTTTTAAAAATGAAACAATATCAATTTGATACAATCCTTGAGGGAATTTTAGCAATACTTCATGAATTAGAGCCATCCCTACTTTTGAAGGTAGGAATAGTTATTTTTGTATTTTTAGCAATAATAGGAGTTATATCAGAAAATTGGCCAAAAAGCGAACAATCAAATAAACGAGTTAAACGTAGGAAGAATTAAACAGGTCTTAATTTATATGTTATACGAACAATGGTAAAAAATTTTAGTCAAAAGATTATTGATACTTCAAAGAAAGTTTTGAAGGGAGGATCAATTAAAAGTGGAAAACATATTATTCTTTATGATAACATAGCTAAAAAATTAAATGATTATTGTGAAGAAAAAATGATTGTAAGAAGGAGACTAGTAAATAAGATAATAAAAGATTGGTTAAAAAACAATGTTAGATAATCAAATACAAGGAGGTGCAATCATGAAGAAAGTTTTTGTTAGTTATCACTACACAGCAATGGATGGAAGTAATCATGGATTCGGAAACTATATTGGAGAGTTTGAAGCTGGAGTCTATGAAGATAATTTAGGAAAGTTTATCTTAGATTTAGAAGAAACAATTGCAAGGCAATTAGAAGAGAAAACCAAAGTCCCCTGTGGAATTAAAATAATGTATTTCAGATGAGTGTTTTAGGATTTATTGCTTTACTTCAATTAGCATTATTTTTTGCAATACCTTTTTGGTTATTAAGAAATAAAAAATGAACAAGTATCAACAATTTAAAAAAGTGGTGAAGAGTCCTCCCCCAGAAAGGTTGGCCAAAATAGAATATCAAAGTCACTTCATGCAGATGTTTGGAGTAGCAATGGTTTCTATAATCTTAATCACAAAAGGATTTTGGTATATTATCTTTGCATTCATATTTAGCCTGGGAGTTTCTTATAGTCAAGGAATGACTGCCTATAATAAATACCATAACATCATGGGGATCTTAGGTAAGGAAAATCCAAAAGATTTTCAAAAGGATCCTTCACCTTCTAGGAGAAGGGGAAAGATTGTTAATCATATTTATGGTGGGGGAGCAAAGTGGTCCTCAATCATTGTAGCTGTAGGATTCACAACAATAATCATTCCAGCAGATATTGGGAGAGTAGCGTTATCCTTTTCCTATTTTATATCAATCTCTATGATATATATTCTCTTATACTATTTTGTCTTTTATAAAGTAGCTTTGGGATTATACAATGAGGAAATAAAAATCAAATGAGAGAAGATCTGATTGAACTTACAAAAGATAGTTCAAACAATATGGATGTAATTATTGAGAGTTTATTAATTTTAATTTTATTAATAGTATTAATAGTATTTATTTAAAATGAATCTTAAAGAATCATTAACTCCAAAAGATACAGAAGAACTGAAGCCAGGATTCTTTGTGCAGAAGCAAGGAAATAAATATAGACAAGTGGAACCTATTGTGTGGAATGGTGAATGGAGATTGAAGAATCAAATTAAGTGGAAAGATATTTTATTCATCGCTTTAATAATAGGATTATTTCTTGGTGGACAGGGTTACGTTAAGTTCTATGAAGAAACAATAACAGATCCAGCTGCGTTCTGTTCTCTTAATAATATAACCTCAATTGATTTGGGGCAAGTAAATTGGGAGGTGACAGATGAAGATTCCTTTGATCTATCGCTTGATACTGGAGTCTATTCAGGATGAAGTGGTTGAAGATGTTATTGAGATCAAGAAAGCAAAGCAATTAATTTCTACTCGCTTCCGGATCAAGAAAGTGAATCTGACTGTTATTATAAAGGACATGAAAGACCTGGGAGTTATTTCCTATGAGAACCATCGCTCTCTTAGGGTTCCCTCTCTTTAATTTTTTTTCTTGATTAATACATATAAAATAATATATATGCTTTGGGTTTTAGCTTAGCTTTAGGGAATTTAGGGCTAATTGGCCCAAGTGTGCGGGGGTAACTTCAAATTTTCCGGTGGAAAGATACTTTGCTTGTTCTCTATAAGTCATTATCTCTCGTTGTTTCAATAGTTTTGCATATAAACCAGTTGCGATTCTCCATTTTTCCTCAACACTCACATCTTTCTTTTCAGATTCGGTGAATGCCAACCTCTTTTTGTGCAGATACTCTTCCTTATTAATGGATGGAGGATATTTAGCCGAGAAACTGTGCTTGATATTAATCTTTGGTTTGCTATAGCTCATATATCTCTTCCCTAGCATATACAAAAGCTTCTTATTGTTGTAATTATATACTTTATAGTACCTTCTCTTATAGTTTTTCTTCCATATATGCGTATGCACTAGATAATGACTTCTAAATATAGCTACATACTTCTCCAGGAGGAATATAGATGGTAAAACAATAAAAATATACAGGTTTCGTTGCCTACACTCCTGTAATATACGGATTAGATTCTTATTCTCTTTTGATAATGCTCCTTTTGAACTCAAACCATTGAATGCCTCATCAAAAACTATTGCTTTATGTCTTTTAACATTTCTAATTCTCTCTGAAAAATCTTTAGCATTGAAAACAACGTCGTCAATACAAAAATTTGGATCAAATTTATAAGCCCATTGCATTGCGGCCGTGGATTTTCCCGATCCCTCTCTCCCAGTAAAGATAATTATACGATCTTGATCCGCTTCGATAACAGCACCCTTCCCTTTTTTAATTATTGCAAGAGTTCTTTCAGATAAATGGTAATCATTCGGGGTCTTCGTCGTATTGGTCTCCATAAGTTCCCCCTTTGCCTACACTATCTTGTATAAACTTTAAAAATTCATGTCTTTTGTTAAGAGCATTGTAAATTTCTGTTGAATTTTTTGAGTTTCCAATCTTTTCTTTATAATCACTGTTGTTTTTTATCCATTCCGGCTCTCCACGTTTCTTAACATCAGGATAGAGTTCTCTCCAAACAGAATCTAATATGAATTTCCATCCATTTAAGTTACCATTGTTGGCATGATTTTCAGCTTTAAGCCAGAACTCGTGAAGTCTAAGGATTTGCATCCCAGCTTCATTATATTTTGAAACTTGTTGTGTATTTTCTTGATAATATTCTTCCATAACATCTCCTCAATCTTTTTGAGTTAAATAACTATATAAGTTTTTAGATTTAGAGATTTTATCTAAGACTTTATATAGTTCTTTTATATGATTCATATTGAGGAGGAAGAAAAAAATATAAAATGGCTTTAGGAAGATTATTAGAAGGTTTTATTACAATATTAATTGGTGTTAACTTAATCCCGTCCGTTGCAGATCAAGTGGTTGCGGCTCAGGCTGGAAATGTTACAGGATCAGCGTCTACTATTCTAGGATTGGTGACTTTGTTCTTCGCCCTAGGAATTATGGTAGCTGGTGTTAATATAGCAGTAGGAGGTCTTCAAGATGTTGGACTTATTTAAGTACAACCTTGAACCTAACTTTGTTTATTTTAATTTAAGTGGGAGACTTTCATAAATGAAAGCTCCTCTTATCTTTTTTTTCTTATTCTTATTCGTTTTGACTCCTTTAATTTATTCTCAAGTTACTGGGGGTCAAACAGTTGATCTTGCTGAAAAGGCAAGGAACTTTTTTATTGAATCAACTAAAGGAAATATCGTTGGACAGGAAACAGATAATAAATTTGGAGAGAATTTAGGAATTTCTAATGTCGAGCAAGATATTCAAAGCCAAGGAGGTATATTAACTTTTTTACAGTCGGCTGAATTGATAAGTTTAATTTCTTCAGATACTACTAATGATATTATTTCTGGAAGTAATGCTAGATCTGTAAAGATTTTGGGATTAGATGAAAATTTTACTAAAATTGAAGAGATTGTTAATCTTTCAGCAACGGCAACAAACACAACTCTACAATATATTCGAGTTTATAGATTAACAGTAGATAGTGTTGGAGGTTATGGAAATACTAATGCTGGAACTATTACTGGAACAGCGGCCTCTGGAAGTGTTCAGATAGAAGTACCAATTGCAGAAGGTCAAAGTCAAACAACTCACTATACTGTTCCCGCTAGAAAGGAATTAATAATGACTACTTTTAGAGTAACTATGGATACTGGGAAAGTTGTAGATGTATTTATAAAAGTTAGAGAAAATGCTGACGATACTTCTGTTCCTGTGAGTGCTATAAGAGTTATTAGAAATTTTAGAGGATTAGATGTACCTATCGAGAGATTAAATTTTGGAAATAATAGATTTCCAGAAAAAACTGATATATGGGTCACAGCTTTAGTCGCAACAGGAGGTGCGGAAATAGAAGCTAACTATGATTTTGTAGAATATGCAATCGGAACATAAGAAATTAATGCTTGGGATAATAATGGGAATATTTTTCTTTAGTTTTACCTCAGCCGCCTTAACAGGCCAACAGAATAACGCTTTGGATTTGAAAATTGTTTGTGTTAATGCTGGACCTTGTTCAGCTTCAACAGAATGTAATGTTTCAGTGTTTGCTCCAGATGAAACTGTTTTACTTGATGCTGTTATGGCAACCTCTGCTCCGAGTCTAGGATATTTTAATATTACTTTAAATGAAACTCAAACAACACAATTTGGAGAATATCGTGCTGCAGGATTCTGTAAAGATGGTTCAGTTACAAATGTTGTAGATTTTGTTTTTGATATTACAGCCGATGGAAAACCTTTTAATACTTTTCCACATCAATTCTCAATAATTTTCTTTTCATTTCTTTTTGTTGCTCTAGGATTACATCTTGAACGATTAACATTGTTTAAATATCTTGGAAGTATTATTATGATGATTATGGGCGTAATGACTTTATATCCAGGATATTCTTTTATTAATTGGACAAATTTATTAGGATTATCTCTTGGAAGTGCTTTAATTGGTTTAGGATTTTACTTTATGATAGAGGATTCATTCTCAAGAGATGAACAAGCTGAATACTATACTGCCCGAGGAGGTGAGAATGAAGATTAAAAAGGAGGTAATTGATTATGTTTGATTTGTATGATTTTAATTGGTTTGGATTTGTTGTGGCTTTTGTTATTACAGTTATCATTCCTGTTTGGGTTATAGATCTTGTGGAAATTAAGTTGTTAATGAGATTAGCATTTACAGTGGCAGGAGGATTGACTGTGTTTTTTGTGGTTGCCAGAGGTAAAAAATGAGAGTATTAAACTTTATGATTGGATCTTCTGTGAGAAAAGTTATTGTTAATGGTAGAAAGTTCTCTTTATTAACTTCCGAGCTAAATTTTGTTCCACTTACAATAGATCTTGATAGACTTGATGAATGTAAAGATCAAATTAAAACAATGGGTCTTGATAAAAAAGCAATAAAAGAACTTGAAGGATTTGATAATGAATCAGATATAGCAAAAGATATAATAAAAGATTTTAAAAATATGGGATGGAGGTTATCCTCTGATACAAAATGACTTTAACTGAAATGTTGACAGTAATAACTGTTTTAGGATTAATGGGATTTATTATCTTTGCAAGATTAAGCTCAAGAAATCCTAAGTTAATTCCAAAAATAAAAGAATTTTTTGCGGATAATCCTAAACCAAAAATGGGAATAGGTGAACACATGGAAAGAATCTATCCAGAAAAAAGACAAATAATGTAAAATGGTATACCGAAAAATAAAATATGAGGGGTTTACAATGGTCGCCCTCAAGAAAAGAATTGAAGAAATAGAAGAAAGAAAAGAAGATGTAATCTCCTTTGAAATATTTACATATTAAAAATGGAACAAGAAAGAGAACCAACAGCTGAAGAAATTAGAGAATTTGAAGAAGCACAAGAGACAGAATTACAAGAATCTAATCAAGATACCTTTGAGAATAATAAAGAACTTCAGGAAGCCTATGGCTATCCTGAGGCAGATGAGAAACAAAATCCCTCAAGCTTTTTACACAAGGCTGCCTGGGGCCAAGAGGATACCATTAGGACAACTTTTCTTAATCAATGGGAGCTAGGCCGTCCACTATTTAATATTCGTTTCTTACTTGATATGGAAGATGTTTCAAAACATTATCTAGATCCAATCTTAATAAATTTAAATAAGAAGGGTAAGGAACCAGTGAAAAACAAAATTGGACATTATTTTAAGATGAAGGCATTTAATATTTCAGATTCTGGGATGAGTAATGAAGGTTTCGCAATGAATCTGAATGTTACCAAGAAGATGGATTCCACTAGAGTTAGAGTGAGGGATCCTATAGAGAATTTACAAGGAGGGAAGAAAAAAAGATAGAATGGAACAACAATTAGAACAAAAAGTAAAACAAGAACCCACCAAAAAACAAAAAGGAATATGGTTTAAATTCTTTAATAGTAAAAAACTTAAAGATCCAGATAAGGTAGCTATTCTTTTCTTAAAAAATAATGGAATCGCAGTGCCAATGGAAATTGCTCCCAAAAAAGGAGTTTTTAATATTAATAATCGATCCTACCATGAGAGAAGAGATTGTGTTTATACAATAATCGCCAAAGATAAGACTCGTTTTCCTCTAGCAGTGATACCCGAATGGGCCTCCACACCTCTAGGAACTCAAAAATGGTATGATCAAGATTTACAAACAATATTTGGAGAACTTCAAGACCATACATTAAAAGGAATAAGAAATGCTGAACTCGTACGTGCTGGAGATAAGGAACGTGGAGACATGAATGCTAAAAAAATGATTGGATGGGGAATTTTAGCAATAATGGGAGTTGCTATATTAATGAATTATATATGAATAAAGGAAAAGAACCTAGCAAAAAATCTTACCTTACAGCAAAGCTTTCAATATACGATTGGGGTTGGGGTGAGAAGATAATCTATAGAATTACTGGTAAGACTACTGAAAAGAAGAAAGGACTTCAAATGCTAGAACAGATTAAACTTCGTTTTGGAATTAATGATTTTGATGAGAAAGATTTTAACAGAAGTAAGATTAGAGATATT
>SDBS01007636.1_pt1 | contig 10483 bp, 9 predicted proteins | sample 2277091 | NCBI WGS metagenome assembly SDBS01 (sample SAMN10404972, study PRJNA504765) | marine sediment metagenome | isolation source: marine sediment core GS10_PC15, 163 cmbsf | place: Arctic Ocean: Southern Knipovich Ridge | collected 2010 | reverse complement strand
CATGGGAAAGAAAGCAAGAAAAGAAAGGGAAGAAAAACGAGAGGGTTTTGCTGTAAAGAGATCCAGAGAAAAGAGAAAAAACGCCTTAATTGCAGCAGGAGTATTTGGGCTGATTGCAGTTATAGTAGGTTACTCAGCTTATACATTCATCAGTCAACCAGTGTCAACCCCGGGCACACCCCCTGGTGCTGGAGTATTTGGTGATGAACATGAACATGCCTCAGTTCTAGTTCGAATATTTGGAGACAAGTTTGACTTTTCGGGTCCAGCTTTCCAAATAAAAAATAGGTGGATTCATTTTGAAGGAGGGGATGGAAATACGGTTCATCGTCACTCTTCAGGTGTGACATCAGGATATCTTTTCGAGACTCTTGGAATTGATTTAACAGCTGAATGTTTTATTTTTCCTGATGGAAGAGAATTCTGTAACAACGAAGATTATTCACTAAAGTTCTACATTAATCATGAACCAGTTCCAAGCATTCTTGACTATGTAGGAAATGAAGGTGATAAAATATTGATTTCCTATGGTGACGAGACACTAGAACAATTAGATGAGCAGTTAGAAGAATTAGACAGCCAGATAATTTTAAAGTAAAAAAAGTCTAAATTATAGCAAACATAATCGATTAATGTTTCTCTATGGAAATTTCTAGTAGAAATGTAGTTGAAGGAATAGCAAGAGCTCCCCACAGAGCAATGTACAAAGCTATGGGACTAACTGATGCTGATCTAAGTAAATCATTCATTGGAGTATGCCATACCGGAAATGAGGCAACTCCTTGTAACATCCACCTAGGTCGTTTAGCACAAAAGGCAAAAGAAGGAGTGAGTGATGGAGGGGCAACACCTCGCGAATTTAGTACCATTGCAGTTAGTGATGGAATTGCAATGGGTCATGAGGGAATGAAATCATCTCTAATTAGTAGAGAAGTGATTGCGGATTCCATTGAACTGATGATGCGTGCTCATCAATATGACGGTTTAATTTGCATAGCTGGTTGTGACAAAAGTTTGCCGGGCACAATGATGGCCATTGCAAGATTGAATCTTCCATCGGTTTTTGTTTATGGTGGAACAATAATGCCAGGAATTTTCGAAGGAAAACAAATTACTATTCAAGATGTTTATGAGGCAGTTGGAGCACATGAAGCTGGGCAACTAACACTTGAAACTTTGAAGAATATTGAAAACTATGCATGTCCAAACGCTGGCTCTTGTGGAGGAATGTTTACTGCAAACACTATGGCTTCAATCAGTGAAGCATTAGGACTAGCATTGCCAGGAAGCGCAAGTCCACCTGCTGAAGACGATAGAAGAGAAAAGATGTGTTATGATACAGGAAGGGCTGTAACAAATTTAGTTGAACAAAACATCAGACCAAGGGACATTCTAACGTTTGATGCGTTTGAAAATGCAATAACAATTCTTAATGCAATTGGAGGTTCCACAAATGCAATTTTACACTTACTTGCAATCTCAGATGAGGCAGGCATAAAATTGTCCTATAATGATTTTGAACGAATTAGGAAGAAAACACCCCATCTGGCAGATATGAAACCTGGAGGAGGTCACGTAATGCTTGATTTAGATAAAATTGGCGGCATTCCTTTAATCTTAAAGAAATTGACTGAAAAAAACTTGCTCCATGATGATGTTCTAACAGTTACTGGAAAAACTCTCAAAGAAAATCTTGATTCAATTTCAATTCAAACAGTAGAAAATCAAAATGTTGTGACATCAATTGATGCTCCTATTCATAGTACCGGAACTGCAATGATTTTGAAGGGGTCTCTTGCGCCAGATGGAGCAGTAGTAAAGATTGCAGGAGTTAAGAAAACAAGATTCACTGGACATGCTAAAGTATTTGATAGAGAGGAAGATGCATTTGATTCTGTCGCAAATGAGGAAATTAAAGATGGGGATGTAGTTGTTATACGATATGAAGGCCCAAAAGGCGGTCCTGGAATGCGAGAAATGTTAGCTGTCACAGCTGCTTTAGTGGGACAGGGACTTGGTAACAAAGTATCTTTGGTAACTGATGGAAGATTTTCAGGTGCAACTAAAGGTCTTATGATTGGCCATGTTGCTCCCGAAGCATTTGTAGGAGGAAACATAGCTCTTGTAAAAGATGGTGATGAAATATCTATCAACATTGAAGAGAATTCCATTAATCTCAATGTGTCAGAAGATGAGATGAAACAAAGGCGAAATGAGTGGAAACAACCAAAACCGAATTACACATCAGGAGCATTGGCAAAATATGCATCACTTGTAGGATCAGCAGCACAAGGAGCTATTACAAAACCGATCTGAGTCCAGAGTGATTTTAAAGATTTCTTACTAATTATAATGAAAGTCACAAAAAAAGACTGTTTCGTTTGAAATTGGTTTAGCTGTTATAGAAAAACCATCCTCTATTCCTTTGCCACAAATATCACATTCAACAAGATTTGCAGACGAAATCAGAACCGATTTTTTTCTTGAAAATAGGATGTCTTGAACCAAGGCGGGTCTTGTAAATTTGGCGTCTAGAATAATTTGGCTCATAATAACAATAGTACAAGATCGGATATAAAGGTACCGTACTATACCGTAATAAAAAATAGAAACCGAGGAACCAAAAATTGGGGCAATTGGGCTTAAAGGCATCCCCGGTTCTATTACTTTGTAGTAATACCTATGGAGGACTTAAAGATCAGTCTGTCATAACAGGTAACATAATTTATCAAAATTTTAAATACCCTATGCATTTCATGCCCAATATGGGTGGCCCTATTTGGAAAAATATCACCTACAATAATACCCCTAGATTTATCTGAAAACCAGTTCCAAATTTATAACAAAATTTCACGAAATTATTCACATTCATTTTTGTTTGAATCACTCACCGGCCCAGAAAGATTATCAGAGACTTCAATTATGGGATTTGACCCAGAAATTATTGTAAAAGGGTACACTAACAAAATCGCCGTAAAACAAAAAAATAACAATACTGAAATTATTAAGACGAATGAACCCTTATCTGCTTTAAAAGATTTTATGCAGACTTCATCGGATCAAACTTATCGTTATTTAGGAGGAGCTGTTGGCATCATTAATTATGATGCTATAAGATTGTGGGAAGAAATTCCAAGTTCTCACAACATAATTGAACCATTAATGGAGTTTGGAATTTATAAAGATGGTATTTTATACGACAACAAACAAAAACAGTTACTTTACTTCTATTATGACAAAGATAGATCAAATGAATTAAAAATTTCAGAAGATAAATTTGCTGATTTTGAAATGTCAGAGATTTCTGCAAATCTAGATCAAGAAGAGTTTTCAAACATGGTTAACCGAGCTAAAAAATACATTCATGATGGAGATATATTCCAGTCAGTACTTTCAAGAAGATTCAACTTTAATGCAAAGGGAGATTTTCTTAAAGTGTATAAAATTTTACGAAGTCTAAATCCATCACCGTATTTGTATCATGTAAAAATGGAAAATAAAATCACTATTGGAGCGAGTCCTGAAATGTTAATTAGAGTCACAGATGATTTGGTTGAAACGTTTCCAATTGCGGGAACAAGAAAAATTACAGAGGACAAGGCAGAAAATGAAAGATTAAAAGAAGAACTTCTTCATGATGAAAAAGAACTTGCTGAACATACTATGTTAGTTGATTTAGGAAGAAACGATATTGGAAGAGTTTGTAAATATGGTTCCGTACATGTTGAAGAACTCATGGAAGTAAAGCAATTCAGTCATGTACAACATTTGGTAACTCATGTTGTAGGCAATTTAGATGACAAATATGATATGTTTGATGCATTCAAAGCGGTTTTTCCAGCAGGCACAGTTTCAGGAGCGCCTAAAATAAGGGCCATGGAAATTATTGATGAATTAGAGCCGCAATCACGTGGACCATATGCAGGTGCTGTTGGTTATTTCTCTTTTAATGGCTGCTGTGATTTTGCCATCGCGATCAGAAGCATATTTTTTAAGGGAGGAAATGGTTTTGTACAATCTGGCGCGGGAATTGTGTCAGATTCTGTTCCTGAATATGAATTCAAAGAAACCGAACACAAAGCAGAAGCAATGTTAGCAGCTTTAAAGGAGGCATCAAAATGAAATTTTTAATTATTGATAATTATGATTCGTTTGTTTACAACCTAGCACAAATTCTAGGTGAGCTAGGTGTTAAATCAGATGTGATTCGAAATGACAAGATAACTATTGGGCAAATTAAAAAAAATAATTATGATGCAATAGTCATCTCTCCAGGACCTGGAACTCCAGATGATAAAAAATATTTTGGAATTTGTGTTGATGTAATATCTGAATTAGGGTCAGAAAAACCAATTCTTGGAGTTTGTTTAGGCCATCAGGGAATCATTCATGCATTTGGAGGGAAAGTTGTTAATGCAAGAAACGTTAGACATGGAAAGACAAGTCTTGTAAAACACGAAGAAACTCCTTTATTTGAAAATGTGGATAGCCCGTTTCGTGCAACAAGATACCATTCATTAGTTGGAGACAAAACAATAATTCCCGGTTCACTTGAAGTTACCGCTATTGCTGAAGATGATGGTGAGATAATGGGGGTTAGTCATAAACAATATCTCATCGAAGGAGTTCAATTTCATCCTGAATCAATATTAACTTCAGAAGGAAAAAAAATTCTCGGTAATTTTGTAAAAATGGTGAAGAAAAGAAAATGATTACAAAATTTACATTAAAGCTAGAACAAAGAAATGACCTAACATATGAAGAAGTTTGCATAGCAATGGACAGCATTTTAAATGGTAATGAAAGTGACGAAAATGCAGCAAAATTTTTGAAACAACTTACAAAAAAAAGCGAGACAGATGACGAGTTATTGGGAATGTTAGATAAAATGCAGGAATTTGGACTTCATATTTCTCCACAAATTAATGGAACTATTATTGATGTTTGTGGAACTGGTGGAGATAATATGGAGACTTTTAACATTTCAACTGCCGCCTCTTTTGTGATAGCGGCTGCTGGTGGAGTGGTTGCAAAGCATGGAAATCGTTCTGTTTCAGGGGTTTGTGGCAGCGCGGACATCTTTGAGCATTTTGGTTTTGATCTAATGTCAGCGCCTGAAAAAATTACATCAATAATTGAAAAACATAGAATTGGTTTCATGTTTGCCCAAAAATTTCATCCTGCCATGAAAAATGTTGCAAAGGCACGAAAAATTGTGGGTGGAAGAACTGCATTTAATTTGCTTGGACCTCTCAGCAATCCTGCAGATGTAAAAAACCAATTAATCGGAGTTTTTTCTGAAGAATTCCTTGATAGATTGCCATTATTACTGAAAAGAAAAGGATCACAAAACATTATCACAGTAAGATCGGAAGATGGAATGGATGAATTTTCTACTTCCTCAAAAAATCATATTTGTGTTTTGAAAGATGGTAAGATCAAATCACAAACTATTGATGGCCAAGAATTCGGATTACAAAAATCCCAATTAAGTGATATTAAAATTACTAGTAAAGAAGAGGCAATCTCTTCATTTGTTTCAGTTTTAAATAACACTGCTAACCGTTCAAAGATTGAGGTTACAGCATTAAATGCTGCGGCCGGTTTGATTGTGGCAAACAAAGTTGATAATTTTTCAGATGGAGTAGAAATTGCACTTAACACTATCAAAAGTGGACAAACATTTGATTTGTTTGAGAGATTTATCAAAGATTGCGGAGATATCCAAAAATTAGAAGAGGTTTGCAAACAATGAGAAATTTTTTGAAAAAATTAGTTGAAAATTCTCAAATGGCAATAAATGACGGCATTTATGAAATAAATGAAAATTTAGAAAAATCAAAAATTGATTTAATTAAAGAAATTAAGGAGAGCAAACATGCACCGCTAATTACTGAAGTTAAATTTTCTTCTCCATCAATGGGAAAAATTAGTACCAATAAGGATCCCATAACCATTGCAAAGTCTATGATAAGTGGAGGGGCAAAAGCTCTTTCAGTCCTTACACAACCACATATGTTTAATGGCTCACCAGAATATTTTATTTCAATTCGAAAAGTGATGAGTGTTCCAATGTTGATGAAAGACATTATTATTGACAAATGTCAAATTGATGCAGCTCAAAAAATGGGTGCAGATTACATACTATTGATCCAATCCCTTTTTGATTTAGGACATCTCAAAGAAATTGACGAGTTCATAGATTACGGACAGAAAAAGGACCTCAGGATCATTTTAGAGGCACATACAAAAGAAGAGTTTGCAAAGTCCGTCAGAACAAAAGCTGATTTAATAGGTATAAACAATCGAGACCTGGATACTTTAGAAATTGATCTAAACACGACTAAAAAAGTGCTGAATGGATATAAAAAATCAAGATTGATTCTTTCAGAAAGCGGTATAGAATCACCCAATGATATAAAATTCCTCAGAGATTCCGGGGCAGATGTTTTCCTAGTTGGTACCAGTATAATGAAAACCGAAAATATCGAAGAAAATGTAAAAAAATTGGTGAATGCAATATGAAGTTACCAAAAAATGGTAGATTTGGAGATTTTGGTGGAAAATACATTCCTGAAACACTAATACCAGCAATTGAAGAGCTCGAAGAAAATTATCTAAAATTCAAAAATGATAAAGATTTCAAAAAAGAGTTAGATCATTACCTTAGAGCATATGCTGGAAGGCCAACTCCACTATATTTTGCAAAAAACTTGACAGAAAAGATTGGAGGTGCAAAAATCCTCTTAAAGAGAGAAGATTTGCTTCATGGCGGAGCTCATAAAATCAACAATACTTTGGGGCAAGCTCTGCTTGCAAAAAAAATGAAAAAGAAAAGAATCATTGCTGAAACTGGAGCAGGCCAACACGGGGTTGCAACCGCGATGGCGTGTTCATGTCTTGGAATGAAGTCTGAGGTATACATGGGTTACAAAGACACCATTCGACAAAAACTCAACGTGTTTCGCATGAATCTTTTAGGTTCAAAAGTTTATCCTGTAAAATCTGGTTCGCAAACCCTAAAAGACGCTATCAATGAAGCCATTCGAGATTGGATTACAAATGTTGAAACCACATACTATCTGCTAGGTTCTGCCGTGGGACCACATCCTTATCCTGTTATGGTTAGAGATTTTCAATCCGTGATTGGTAATGAAATTAAAAAACAAATCAAAGAATTTCATACACTAGTCCCTGATGTTGTAATAGCTTGTGTTGGGGGCGGTTCAAATGCTATTGGAACATTTTACCCGCTATTAGATTCTGATATAGAATTTATTGGAGTGGAAGCAGCAGGAAAAGGTTTGAAAACACATCACCATTCTGCAACTTTGAATGTAGGTACAAAAGGAGTCTTACATGGAATGATGACCTATCTGTTACAAAACGAGGAAGGTCAAATCCAAGAAACGCATAGTATTTCAGCGGGTTTGGATTATCCAGGAGTAGGTCCTGAACATGCTTATTTGAAGGATACAAAAAGGGTAAAATATCGAAGCGCTACAGATGACGAGGTTGTTGATGCCTTTTTGTTATTGACAAGAGCTGAAGGAATTATTCCTGCTCTTGAATCTGCTCACGCTATAGCTGAGGCAATCAAAGTTGCAAAAAACATGTCAAAATCAGAAACAATTGTAATCACATTATCAGGACGAGGTGATAAAGATGTCGAAGTTGTGGAAGAATATCTAAGAAAAAATGTCAAAAATAAAAAATAAGTTCAGAGATCTTCGTTCAAAAAAAGAAAAGGCGCTCATAGCATACATAATGGTTGGATATCCCAACAACAACGCCACTATTCCAATAATAAGAGGGCTTGTGAAAGGAGGAGTAGACATTATTGAATTAGGATTCCCATTTTCAGATCCTCTTGCAGATGGACCGGTAATTCAAAATGCTAGTATGATTTCACTAAAAAAAGGAACAAAACTAAATAATTTTTTCAAACTAGTAAAGAAAATTCGAAATGAAACAAACATACCCTTAGTTCTGATGACATACACTAACATACTTTACAAACAAGGTTTCAGCAAATTCATAGCTACAGCAAAAAAAGCTGGAATAGATGGTTTTATTTTGCCAGATATGTCAATTGAGGAATCAAAAGATTATCTAAGTGCTGCAAAAAAGAATAACGTCGATACGATTTTTCTTGTATCGCCTAACACAAGCAATATTCGTTTAAAAAAAATAGCTAAAGCTACCACTGGATTTTTGTATCTAGTATCTATTTATGGCACTACTGGAATGAAAACAAAAATTCAACAATATACTATTAATGCAATTAAAAACACAAAAAAAATTGTTAATGCTAAAGTGCCTGTAGGAGTAGGTTTTGGCATTTCCACACCAGACGATGTGAAAAAATTTGTAGATACTGGAGTTGATGCAATTATTGTAGGTAGCTCATTCTTAAGATTGATTCAAAAAACTCAAATGAGTCAATTGGAATCAAAAGTTGCTTCTTTCACAAAACGGATGAAGTCCTCAACAAAAGCTACATAAATAGAAAATAATGCGCACGAATTAGGGTTGATACTAATTCTTTTTTGTGCAAAACCATTGCAAAAATTAACTGAATTTAATAAAAAAGTTGAAAATCTTCATTGAATATGATAAATGGTTTAGAGACAGTATTTCTTACGGTAGCAGATGTAGGGACTGCGCATATCGCCGTTTTAACTATGGTGTTTGCAGCATTAACGGGATTCATTATACCATTTATTTACACGCGAAGAAACACATCCCTTTGGGGCCATATAGAACTTGCCAGAATTTTCGATGGACCCAAATTCACTGGGGGAAGTGAGAAGTTACGCAAAAAATATGAAGAAGGTCAAGAGATTTCAGAGGATGATTTGAGAATAGCTGCAGAACAAGTACGTTCTGAACTTGTTGTCGTAATTGCAATGATTGCGACAGGTCTAGCTAAGAAAAAACGTGTTTTTGGTGAACATTCAGATGTTATTGTTAAAACGATTGATGCGTACAGAAAATATCTGGAAGAATTTGAATCACAGTTATATCATGGGGAATCTGAACCTGTATTTACAGAATTTGAAATTCCCGTGAAAAAATGCTACAATACTGCTCAACAGTGGATAAAAGAAGGTAAATTTGTAGAGTCGGTGAAAAATTAATTTGGTGGAATTAGAAGTAGGGCCTCTAGCACCATTAGTAGACGATCCTTCCATGCAATTTGTCGGAGTTGCAATCTCATTGGGCCTTACTGCTTTTGCATTTTTTTATCCAACATATTATTCTCGAAGGCAGAATATGGGAAGAGGGTTAAGCGAAGCAATAAGAATTCTAGAAGCAAATGATTCATGGAGAGCGAGACGTATTCTTATATTAAAGTATGAAAAAAAACTGGAACCAAATGAAAAGGATTTAAAACAAAGTGCTGAAAAAGTTCGAAAAAATCTGATCATGATACAAGGTTGGATAGAAGAGAAAGGTGTTCCAAAAATGATTTTATATAATCTATATTCAGGTGTTTTTGTAAAAATGATAGAGGGCTATGCAAAATTCATGGAGGAGTATTATCCCACTGCTCAAATTGAACGTCCCATTAGAAAACTTTACAAAAGTTCCCATAGATGGTATAAGCATCACTCAAAGGATATCGTTTCAAAAACATTAGAAGATGTTACAGTGAATGTATGGGATAAACTTGGAATATAGTTATTTATTTTTCAATTTCAAGCAGGATGTTTTCATCTTGCCAATGGATATTTTCTAAATCATCAAAGTTGTCTCTAATATTTTGCTCAAAGGTATCGATTGCTTTTTCAAATGTGTCATCACTGTAAAGACTAAATGTTGAGTAATGATTATTTTGTGCCTTTTTCAAAAGACTTGTTAAGCTTGAAATTCTTTTGTATCCAAATATTTTCTTGTAGTTGATCCTCATGTCTGCTTGTTGAATATGTTTTTTTAATTCTTCAAATTCATACAAACGATTTTCCATCTCGGTAAACATAGGAAAGTGTTTTCCCCAGATATTTCTAGAATTTTGATTTCTAAAGCGAGTGTAAATATACAAACTCCCATTTTCTTTGAGTGTTCTTGTTACTTCTGCAAAAAATTTCAGAAGATCAAAGTGATGAATTGCATTAAATGTTGTAATGCAATCTATAGATTCATTCTCCAATGGTAATCTTGATGCATATCCTTGACGGATACAAAATCTATCCATCTTGTTTTGATTAAAATATTCTATCAATTTTTTTAACATATCTTCATTTGAATCAACACAATGAATAAAACATTCATTTCCAAGGTTTTTCAAAAGCTCTAATGAATATCTTCCATCACCACATCCAATATCTGCAATATTTTTTATAGATTTTCCATTTAGTTGATTTTTAATAAAGATAATCGGTTCAGGATCTGTTGTTCTTAAGCTTCTATATGTTGAAGCTATTTTTGAGAAATGACTCTGTGTTTGTTCTTTTAATAATGCTATTTCTTCAGGAGAATG
>SDBS01007635.1_pt1 | contig 10484 bp, 8 predicted proteins | sample 2277091 | NCBI WGS metagenome assembly SDBS01 (sample SAMN10404972, study PRJNA504765) | marine sediment metagenome | isolation source: marine sediment core GS10_PC15, 163 cmbsf | place: Arctic Ocean: Southern Knipovich Ridge | collected 2010 | reverse complement strand
GTTGGAGGTGGCGTTTTACCACCAAAATAGTTTTTATTAATTCCTAAACCATAGACTGTCCAAAAGTAAGGAAGCGTATAATCATTATTTGGGTCATGATATTGACCTGTTACTGCCGGCTCAAGACGATCAAAAAAATTTAATTTTGATTTATCTATTTTTTTGATTAAACCATCTTTAATCAATGCGGAAACAATATAATCACTTGGTATTAAAATGTCGTAACCTGCACCACGCGTGCTTTTAAGTTTTCCATACAATTCTTCATTGGTTTCATAATACGTTAAGTAAACTTTAATACCGGTTTCTTTTTCAAACTCTTTTAAATATTTGGCATCGAGTACAAGCGGCAAGGTGAAAACGGTAATACTGCGTTCTTTGCGAAATATATTTGCAACTTTTGGTGAAAAAAGAAATGCAAAAATAACACCTAACCAAAAAAGTACAATCAGTGTCCGCGCGCCATAAAATGAAAAAAGATTCTTACTCGTCATACCATGTCCGCCTTGCTCATTTGGAGCCAAGAAAACATCATAACTACAAGACTACTGATAACTAATAAAAATACTGACAAGGCATTAACTACGGGTGTTGCACCAGAACGAATCATAGAAAAAATATACATTGGTAAGGTTTGTGTTGCGGCACCAGATGTGAAAAACGCAATAACAAAATCATCAAGTGATACAATAAAAACAAGCAGGCCGCTTGCAATTAACGCCGGATATAATAAAGGAACAATCACGCGCCACAGTGTTTGAAATTGTGATGCGCCTAAATCCATTGATGCTTCAGTATAACGCGTATCAAGTTCTTCAAATCGTGACTGAATAATAGGAATGGTGTAACCAAGGCCAACTAATGTGTGACCTGCAATAATAGTAGTTAAACCAAGCGGCACCATTAAAAAATAAAACAACGTTAACAAACCAACGGCCAGCACAACTTCTGGTGCAGCGAGTCCACCATAAAAAAGCGGTAATAAGTTGTTAAACTTATTTTTTGGTCTGAAAAAAACAAATAACACTGCTAACAAAATACTGAGCACCATTGATACGCATGCAACAATAAGTGAATTGTATAATGCATGTAATAAATCGGTTGACTGAAATAATTCACGATACCAATGTAATGAAAAACCACCCCAAGTGTATGGATACGCAGAACGATTAAATGAAAAAAGAATTAACACCACAATCGGTACATATAAAAATACATAGATACAAAGCGTAAAAAGTGGCAATGCATACCGACTTATACCCCTCATCGTACACCCCCCGTTGAATTAACTTTTTTAAACATACGATACAACATATATGCGACCGCTATGAGGAACAACGCACTGAAGCACGTAAATGCTGCGCCTGCAAATGGATTTCTTGAAACCAAAAAGTAGTGTGAAATTAATGTGCCAACATAAAATGTTTTACCGCCTCCAAGCAATTCTGGAATAACAAACTCGCCAAACGATTGCACAAAAACTAAAAAAACGCCCGTCTGAATACCAGACATAGAAAGAGGAAAAATCACTCGCCAAAAACTCTCCCACCACGTCGCACCAAGATCATCTGATGCCTCAATTAAACGTTTGTCTAGTTTTTCTAAAATGGAATAGATCGGTAAAACCATAAATGGTAAATAACAATAAATCATCACTAAATAGACCGAAAATGGCGTGTTTAATAATGTGAGTGGTTCGGAAATGACACCGAGTGACATGAGCGAATTATTAAAAAGTCCATATTTGTCGAGCACAAAAAACCATGCATAGGCAAGCACAAGTAAACTTGTCCAAAAAGGTAAAATTAATAAAAATAATAAGGTATTTTTCCAACGGCCTGCTCTAAAAACTAAATAGTATGCAAGTGGATATCCAATCAACAAACAAATGAGTGTATTGATTGATCCGAGTAGTAACGAACGAAAAATAATTTTGAGATATTGGGGCTTAAAAAATGACGCGTAATGAGAAAGAGAATAAGAAAGCGTGCCGTTGTCTTGTACTTTTAAAAAACTTAAAATAAAAATAACGACAAGCGGAATACACAAAAAAAGTATCTGCCAGACAAGAGCAGGTACCATCAGAAAAAAAGAACGTTGTCCCCGAAACAACCGGGATAAACTATTTTTTATCATTCTATTTTTATCATTTTTTCAGCAACACCACATTATTTTTTTGCCAATGTAAATACACCGTATCATCATAGTCTATCGTTTCTTTAGGAAAGTGTTCATCATTTTGTTCGAACACATGCACCAATGAACCATTTTTTACGCGCACACTATATTGTGTTGATCGGCCGTAGTACACAATCGCTTCAACCGTTCCTTTTAACACATTAGAAAAACCATCCAATTTCTTTTTGCTGATTTCTATTTTTTCGGGACGCAAACTCATTAAAACATGCGCACCTTTAACCGCCCATTTTTTATCTGGAGTAACAATTTCTAATGATCCCAACTTTTCAGTTTTAAGCACGTATGTATCACCACTTTTTTCTATCGTGCCTTTCATGATATTTGTTGTTCCGACAAATTCTGCAACAAATGATGAAACAGGAAATTCATAAATTTCTTTTGGTGTTCCCACTTGTTCTATTTCACCGTCGGTGTTCATAATTGCCATGTAGTCTGCAACGGTTAATGCTTCAAATTGATCGTGTGTTACGTAGACAAAGGTAGTGCCCAATTGATCTTGCAAATCAATAAGTTCAATGAGCATACGTTCGCGCAGTTTTAAATCAAGTGCAGCAAGTGGTTCGTCTAATAAAAGAACTTGCGGTTCGTTGACAATCGCGCGCGCAAGCGCAACGCGTTGTTGTTGCCCACCCGACAATTGTGAAATAGATTTGTTTCTATGTTTTTCAAGCCCCACAACTTTGAGCATCTTCATTACTTTTTTTTCAATGGCGTCTTTGGGAATTTTTTTTACCGTTAATCCGTATGCAACATTGTCAAAAACATTGAGATGAGGAAATAATGCATAATGTTGAAAGACCGTATTAACACGACGTTCGTTAATAGGTTCGTCGGTGATACGTTTGTCCCCAAGATAAATGTCACCCTTGTCCGGTTTTTCAAAACCAGCAATTAAACGAAGCAGCGTTGTTTTGCCGCTACCACTTGGACCGAGTAACGCAAAAAACTTACCACTCGGCATAGTCAAATTAAGATTATGAACAATCACTTCATCTTTGTATGATTTTGTAATATTTTCAAGTTTAATGTTTGGCACTTTTTTTACCTGTTACTGCAAATGACATTGGAATCACAACATCAGAAAGTGTGCATGGCACAACCACTGCTATAATTAAAAATAAAAATACCATGCCCATAGAATGATACCAATCAGTCAACCCGTTGGCGATTAAAAAGAAACTTGATGCAAGTGAACTGATAAAAATATGTACAAAGTGCGACGAAACAGAATAGCGCGTTTGTTCAGAACTATGATGGCGACTTAAAACATATCCGTTGACAAGTCCAATAAAAAGAAACGGAAGAACGTTTTGTAATTCCGTTAAAAAACATAAGTGCAAATGCATGTTTACTCCTAGAATTTTACCACCAATGTAGGGTAATATTGAATCTGATAAGGTACAAAAAACAGTTGTGGTAAGCGCACTCACTATAATACCTTTGACAACGTTGTTTGAGAACCTAAAAAAAGTTAACGTCGCGCCTGTTGCTGCAAAAACAATATGCATAAAATGGAACGCATGAAAAAGCATATGCGCACCTTTTTTGACTTGCATAACTTGCATTGAACCCAAAGAAATCCAAGATGTAAAACTTAAAATAATCAAACTAAACGCAACAGAAAATACGGCATACGGAAAATGGCATATAATTTCACCAAGAACCGAATGTCCGTGATCGTACGTATGATATGTTGTTTTGTTTTTCACAAAAAACTCCTGTAACCCGGATTTTATTTCTATAAAATAGTGTTGAAATAAGCATAATACTAAACACATAGTATGTATAGAACTACTTTATATTTTTTTGCATGATTAAAAAGCATGCCCAAAAGTCAAAAACCATGCATAGCGAGGGAGCGAAGACTCTCTTTTTAACCATTTTACCGCAATATCAAAACATAGGGGACCTATAGGCGTTTTATATCGCAGACCAACTCCGGTGGCTGCAAGCAAATCTCCTTTGAGCATGTCTGGCCATAAACCACCACTTAAATATCCGCAATCTTGAAAAACAACTCCCCCTAAATTTTTATATAGAGGAAATCTCAATTCGACAGTTCCTTGCAGCATTGCTTTGCCACCTTGCGGAACAAATTCTATTTCACCTTCATCATTTAATAATTTTCCTAATGGTGGACACATGTCAGTGTCGTATCCACGAATTGAATGAGCACCTCCTAAATAAAATCGTTCAGAGGGCATAATATTACGAAAGTGACGATGGATAATATAGCCCGCTCGTCCGCGCAACGCAAACACCCACGAACGCATAGGAACAAAAAAAGATTGTTCTGCTAACAACTTAACAAAATAAGATGCTGCATTTACTTTTCCTATCGGCACCATTCCTTTTACCGAAAGTACCGTTAACGAACCGTGCGTAGGATACAATTGATCATCCAAATAATTTACATAAAGCGTTGGTTCATAATAAAAATAAGGTATTTTTTTATCAAGGAGTTCGGGTTCAAAATTTATAGCACGTGCAACACGCCTATTAAAAATACGGCCTTCATTTTTTTCATCACTGATTTTTGTTTTCATCCATTCAACACCAATGTTGCCCGTAAAATAGGCACGCTTGCGTTTATGCGTAAGACCCGCTAAAAAACCTTGTTGTAAAACTGAATATAAATTACGCTGTCCGTGAATAAGACCAGGATATTTAAATTTATTTGCATACACTTGGAACAATCCGTCTAATGGCATATTAAAAACCCATGGTCGAAGATACGCTGCTTGCACAACTTGTTGCGTTCGTGAAAAATCAAGTTCTAACCGAAAAAGATCTGCGCGATTCGTTGGATTGCGGTATAAAAACGTTCCACCGGCTGTGTACATAACGCCACGGAATTTATAGGTTCTACCCACATTAATTAAGCCAATACCGCCACGCATACGTAATTCAAACGGATCATCTTGTTTTAACTTTAAAATGATTGCACGCTTACCATTAGCATCTAATTCCGAATCAGGATAGAAATAAATGTGATCAAAAAGATCCCAACGTTTTAATTTTAATAACGAATCTTTTAATCGTTGTCTGTCCCAACAATCCCCATCTTTATATTGTAATTCACGCAACACATACTCAAAAGGAAAATTACCATCTTCAACAAGAACGGTTTTACCAAAATCAACATGCGCCCTGCGCACATCAACTTTCCACGTCAACGTAACATCAGAACCATCTTGCACAATGTCTGGCTGCACATGCACATCAGTAAAATCTTTTTTTTTAAGGTAATCCCAGATCCATTGTTTTTGATTTTGTATAAGGTGCACTGTGCACGGTTGTATAGTTTCTTTGCTCACTTTACGCAAAGGACCACGCAGAGGAATAAATTCGTCCGAGTCAATGTACACACTACTTACATAACTTCTTTCACCTTCATCAAGTGTAATCACAACCTCGTATTCATTTTTTTTGCCAATACAATTGAACTCTTGTTGCAAAAGAGATGCGCTCCAAAAACCTTGCTGAAAATAATACGACAATAAACAATCTATTGATTTTTCTAAACGATCTTGATCGTACCATTTTGAGCGCATCGAACTTGAAAAGAACTTTTTCCTTAAGTAGTGATGATCAAAATGTTCGACACCTTTGAAGGTAATTTTTTTAATGATATAGCGCGCGCCTTCATCAATAGTAAAATAGCACGCATCTGATTCTTCTGTGGCCTCTACGTCAATATCAAAAAAACCCTTTTTTTTGTACATACCTTCGATTTCTTCTGCCAAAATTGATGCCGGCAAAAGCCACGTTGATTGACCAAAGACAAGCATACTTTCACTCAACAAACCAGAGGAAAAAAAAGTGTTACCGGTAAAAATAAATTCTTTTTTGTTTTGTAAATCAATCTTGAATGTTAAATCTATTCGCTTGTGTTTACTATCTACGTGCTCTTTTAATTCGACCGTGGCAAATGGGTATCCCTTTTTGGCTAAATATTGTTTAAATGCACACGTTTCTTTATTCAATGTTTCTTTGGTGTAATAAACACCAACAAGATTTTTTAAATAAAACCGCTGCAATTTTTTTTTAAAAATTGGTATGTCTTCTGGGTGACTTTTAGCACCATATAAAATAAGGCCAATATCGTTGTTAATGGTGTAACGAGATCCTTTGTTCAACGTGAGTGTTACACATACCGTTTTAGTATTGTCATTACGCTCAATTTTTTCATCAATATGCGCACCGCAATACCCCTCAGCTTTTATTATTTCAAGAATTTTTTTTACTGAATGATTGTGTTTGTCATCGTCAAAAATATCTCCCGAATCAAGCATGTAATATTGCTGGTAGGTATCCTTACCAATAAAAATTCCCTTGATCTTTAGTTTTTGAAAAATCCATAATCCGCATAAATCAAAATGCACACAACTACCATGTTTGCCAGGTTGGACTGTGCAGGTAATAGTTACAAACTTATTTTTTTTAAAAAGATAGGAAATACTGTTGGCTAGTTCTTGCGGACTAACAATAGTATTTTTATGTAATTCGACTAAGTAACGTAATTCATTTTCTTGTATAACAACATCAGCATCAAAGGTTACCTGTTCTAATAAAAAAGGTTCGGTGATCTGTTGACTACAAACATCTACTATAGTTTTGTAATCAGCACGATTAATGACAATGCGTCGAACCTCAGTATCATTCAAAAACAGATCTGACGCACAACCAGAGTGGTGTGCATAAAAAAAAAGACAAAATACGTAAAAACAGGAAAACCGAGACACGTACGCCCTAACAAGATCACATGTTGTTTAATACCGTACTGTATCTTTTAGCGAAGTTAGTTAATGACCAACAAACAACTAAAACACATGCTGAGTGTATCATAAAATGAAAATAAACGTGCGTATCTCTTTTGGCTATTCGATAACTCTAAACACTCCTCTATAGTCAACACGCTTTATAAAGGGTTCAACTTCAACATCATAAATATTTTGTTCAGAAAGCAAATCGTGAATAACATCCAAAAATTGATCGACACTTTCTTTTTTTCCGCATGCAATTATTTTTACCTTTTTATCAACTGCAATAACTTGCGCGGTTCCTTCAATACCAAGAATATGCGCTTTTTCTCGCAATTTATTTCCTAAAAACTGATCGGGAATTTCAGAAGGAAACATGATTTTAAGACCCTTGTTCATGACTACTCTCTCCTTTTTTGCCTCATTACACTTCATGCGCTACACTTGCAAAAACGCAAACTAGTACATATACGTGATGCCCTACTTTTAACAAGGCATCACTCTGCTCCTTTTTTTACTACTCCGAAAGACAGTAGCAAAGCAATAGCAAGACTGTCAAAAAGTAGACTTAATACACAATTGAAAGTACTCTTGAAAAAAGCGTAATAAAGGTCGATATCAGTTTTTTTATTTCAAGATGAACATGGAAAAAAAAGAAACCATTCGTGTACGTTTTGCCCCCTCACCTACCGGCATGCTCCATTTGGGAAATGTACGAACAGCACTCATGAACTATTTGTTTGCCAAAAAACAGAACGGTGATTTCGTACTCCGCATAGAAGACACTGACCCGAACAGAATTTTTGACAAAGACGGCGCGCAGATCATAAAAGATCTTCTATGGCTTGGCCTTGATTACAACGAAGGCCCAAACAAAGATGGTGCATACGCCCCGTACATTCAATCACAACGTGCTAAAATATACCAAGAAAAACTAAACGAATTAATTGAAAAAAATTTAGTCTATCGCTGTTTTTGTACCCAAGAAGAACTTGATGCAAAACGCAAACGACAGATCGCTTTAAAACTTCCTCCCCGTTATGATCGGCAATGTGCACAATTGTCAGCAGCAGAAATTAAAGAAAAGTTGGACGCCAAAAAACCATTTATTTGGCGCATGAAACTTGACCCGAATAAAAAAATTATAATCAACGACTTAGCCCACGGCACAATTACATTCAATTTAAAACATTTTTCTGATTTTCCACTCACACGACAAAATGGCACATTCACTTTTATGTTTGCAAACTTTGTCGACGACATGATAATGAACATGAGTCATGTGCTACGCGGTGAGGATCATTTGAGTAACACAGCAGGTCAAGCAGCGTTGTACCAAGCATTCAATGTGCCCCTCCCTGTTTTTTGGCATTTACCAATCATTTGCAATACGACAGGAAAAAAACTTTCAAAACGCGACTTTGGGTTTGCGCTCGATGACCTACGAACCGCAGGTTATTTGCCAGAAGCTCTAGTCAATTATCTTGCCATCATTGGCGGTGGAAAATTTGATCATGAAATTATGTCATTAGATGAACTTGCTCAAAACATGCACTTTGATCACATGGCATCAACAGGACACGTTCGCTACGATCCAGAAAAACTAAACTGGATTAATCATAAATGGATTCAACGTATTGACCATGAACGACTTGTTGATCTTTGTCTTGGTTATTTGGTCACAGAATACCCCGAAGCAAACAAACTATCACGTGAAACAGTATCGACACTGATAAAACACGTAAAAAATGATTTGCACACACTCAAAGATATCAGTACTGAATTAAAATTTTATTTTGTGGAGCCAACAATTACGTTTGATGAAATTGCAGAATATATAGATGATGATCAAATTAGTGCATGCCAAAGAATTATAAAAGAAAATCTCGATGAAATTGAGGATCCACAACAATTGGTAAGTCACATAAAAGAAGATGCGAAGAAGAACAACGTATCAATCAAAAACATTTTCAAGTTTATGCGACTAGCACTAACTGGATTGCCAAATGGCCCTGGAATTGGCGAATTAATTGATATGCTGGGTGTTCAAACAGCAGTCAAACGTTTGACGAAATTTTGTGATGAATCTTGTGATACACAATGTGGACCAGCGGACCACACGCATTAATCTTGCCGAGAAAGTCTATTTTGTTTTTTTGTCAGATTGCTCACAATGCCCTGCTGCTCGAATTCCTTCATAAATAGAAGAAAACGCGGCTCCATGTCAGTCGGCACAAAAAACTCAAACAAGCTTGTTTTTTTTTCGATAGTTCGGTCAAAGACAAGATGAGTGCAACTTCTTAAAATGGCAACAAAATACCAACATTTTTCTTTTTTTATATTCGCCTGATAATAAGCACAATACATCCTTATTAAACTCCAATTATGAACTTGTTAAAATGACAGTAATGTGTAAAACTAGGATGGATTAAAATAACCACCTATAGATCATAGTATACAACAGATTAACGTTTTTAAAAAACGAATTTTTTACACAAATATAAGGACAGAAAAATGAGTACGAGCACCCCCCAAAAAACAAGTACTTCTACAAAAATAGGCGTCGCTACCGCTACTATTGTTGGAATGAATGCAATGATCGGTTCAGGAATTTTTACTGCACCAGCTGCACTCGCTGCTGATGTTGGTCCTGCCGGTATTTTAGCGTACTTTTTTGTGATACCTGCTGTTTGGTTTATGGCACTTTCGATTGCTCGCCTTGCTCAATTATTTCCTGAAGAAGGTTCTTTTTATATCTACACTAAACAATGGGCTGGACATACCTTCGGTATGATTACAGTCACTGCCTATTTCATTGGTCTTTTGATTGCAATGGGTCTTTTGGCACAAGTTGCTGGTATTTATTTACAAGTGTTCTTTCCATCAATGTCAGCGTATGTGCTTGGAATAATTGTTTTATGGGCCTTAGTGCTCCTTAATATGTTTGGTGTCGCATTGTCCAAAACCGGACAACATATTTTAATTGCATGCACGGTATTTCCTTTGATCGCAACGACTATTATATGTTTGTTAAATGCAAAATTAAGTCTTCTTACTCCTTTTGCTCCACACGGATACTTAAGTGTTTTGAAGGCAACACGTATCGTCATTTTTGGTTTTTTTGGATTTGAATGCGCAGCATCTCTTTTTAATATTGTAAAAGATCCTCAAAAGAATGTACCAAAGGCACTAACCTATTCTATCGGTATAGTTGGAATTATATACACCCTCTTTGTTTTTTCTTTAATTACGTGCATACCAACACATCTTTTTGGCGGCGCATTAACAGCTTTATCAAAAACACTTGGAACAGTATTTCCGAATCATCCATGGCTCATAACGTTCATTGGTATTTCAATGCTCTCAGCCGTTGTTGGAACAATACATTCAATGATCTGGAGCTCAAGTCATTTGTTGACCCTTATTGTAAAAAAAGTGAAAAGCAAATCTATTGCCCAAGTATTAAAACCCGCTTTAAAGCAAAAGTGGGCTGCCTTAGTTGTTGGGCTGGGTATTTTTGCA
>SDBS01007634.1_pt1 | contig 10484 bp, 20 predicted proteins | sample 2277091 | NCBI WGS metagenome assembly SDBS01 (sample SAMN10404972, study PRJNA504765) | marine sediment metagenome | isolation source: marine sediment core GS10_PC15, 163 cmbsf | place: Arctic Ocean: Southern Knipovich Ridge | collected 2010 | reverse complement strand
GATATTTATTAAATCCTTTAAATGAAGGTTCTGCGCCATATTTTAAAATAAGGTCTTCTGCGACCTCATTTAAATATTCAGTAGTAATGCCAGGTTTAACATGCTTTTTCAATTCTTCTATTATTCTTGCTAAAATCTTGCCCCCTTTTTGCATTACCTTAATTTCTTCTGACTTATAAATATTTATCATTTTATTGCTTTGAGAATATCTTTAAAAACTTTTTCAATGGTTTGTTCGCCGTTGATTTTGATTAACATGCCTTGTTTTTTAAAATAATTTAAAGCTGGAATGCTCCTTTTTCTGTATAATCTGAATCTTTTTTTTATGTCCTTTATTTCATCATCAGCTCTTCCTCTTTTGCCCATGCCTATACGCTTACGTGCTTCTTTTTCGGAAATATCAAGAAGGAAAAAATGAGTATTCTTTTTTCTTTCTAAAAACCTTAAAAACTCATCTAAATCTTTTGCTTCTTGCACTCTTCTTGGAAAACCATCAGCAATAATGCCCTGATTTTTTTTAACATTAAAAGCAATCTCATACATCCAAAGAGTTGTTGCTAAATCATCAAATATTAATCCGCCACTCTCAAGAGTCTCTTTTATTTTCTCTCCTGTATGTGTTTTTTCTTTAACTAATTTTCTAAATAATTGACCAGTAGAAATATAAAAATAATTCTTATATTTTTTTAATAAAAGCTTAGCCTGTGTCCCTTTACCACAGGCTGGTGGACCCATAAGAACAATATTTAAAATTTTCTTTTTAGAACCCTTCATAATCTCTCATAACAAGTTGACTCTCAACTTGTTTCATTGTTTCTAAAACTACAGAAACCACAATCAAAACTGCGGTTCCACCAATAGCTAAAGTAGCCACACCAGTAGCGCCCTGAACAATCATTGGTAAAACAGCAATAAGACCCAAGAAAATTGCTCCAACTAAAGTAATTCTGTTCAAAATATGATAAAAGAAGCTGGCTGTATTTTCACCTGGTCTAATACCGGGCACAAAACCCCCTTGTTTTTGGATATTTTCAGCAATTGCCTTGGGATCAAAGGTAACAGCCGTATAAAAGAAAGTAAATACAACAACTAACAGAAAATAAACAGCTCCATAAAAAAGTTGATTTTCAAAAATTCTACCAACGAATTGAGCAGCATTAGCAATAAATTGATTAGAGGAATTAACTAAAAACTGAGCCACCATGCCTGGAAAAAGCATAATAGAAAGAGCAAAAATTATGGGAATTACTCCTGCCTGATTAACCCGCAAAGGCAAATGAGTAGCAAATCCTCCATACATTCTTCTTCCTCTTACTCTTTTAGCATAAGTAACTGGAACTTTTCTCTGTCCTTCACTAATTATTACCACCCCAGCAATTACTAAAACCGCTACAATTAAAAACCCGATATAGGCAGGTAACTGAGCAGGACTATAAGTAAGGATTGCCTGACGAATAGAAGAGGGTATCCCGGCAATAATTCCAGCAAAAATCAAAAGTGAAATTCCATTACCAATCCCTTTTTCCGATATTAACTCACCTAACCACATTAGAAAAACAGCTCCAGCAGTAATAACAACAATAGTGGTAATTAGAGAAAAGGGAGAAAGAAAAGAAATTACCTGCTGACTTCTTAAAAGACTTATCATTGCATAAGCTTGTAAAACCGATAAAGGAACGGTTAAAAGCCTGCCATATTGATTAAACTTCCTTCTGCCTTCAGGTCCGGATTCATGATATATTTCTTTAAGTTTGGGAAAAATCATTGTTAAAAGCTGAAGAATAATCGTAGCTGTAATATAAGGACCTAAACCAAGCATCACAATAGAGAAATTACTCATTGCACCACCAGTGAAAATGTTAATCAAACCAAAAAGCTGACTACCTTCAAAAAAAGCCCGGAGTCGCTCTGTATCAACTCCTGGCACCGGGATATTGGCAGCTATTCTAAAAACCACCAATAAAGCCAAAACAAAGAATATTTTGTTTCGCAATTCTTTTATTTTAAAAAGTAATAAAACTTTATTTAACCATTTCATTTTTAACTGATTTAGACAATTTACAGCCTTTAATCTCTAATTTCTTAGTGAGTTTGCCTTGGCCTAAAATTTTTACCTCTTTTGGTTCTCTACTTTTAACCTTAGCAATTAATCCTTTTTTAAACAATGTTTCTGGACTGACTGTTTCTCCTTCTTTAAAATGTTTTTCCAAATCTCTTAAATTAACAATTTGAGGTTTTGGCTTTGCTTTAAACCTATATCCTCTCTTTTTAGGAATTTTTTTAATAAAATCACGGATTTCTGGTCGGATTTTTCGACCTGCTCTGGCTTTCTGGCCTTTAATTCCTCGACCAGAATAAGTTCCTCGCTTACCGCCTCGACCAATCCGTTTCTTTTTCTTTGGTTTATGTTTAGGTTTTACTTGGTGTAATTGCATTATTTTAATTTTTCTAATGCCTTTATTGTGGCTCGAGCATTGTTTAATTTATTGTTTGTTCTGCCAATAATCTTAGCAGTAATATTTTCAATCCCGGCTAAATTACAAATTGCCCGAACTGTTCCGCCGGCAATAACTCCTCGTCCTTTAGTAGCTGGTTTTAGCATTACTCGAGCAGCGCTATATTTTGCTTCGATTTTATAAAGAATGGAGCTATCTTCAGTAATAACAACATCGATTAAATTTTTCTTTGCCTGCTTAACAGCTTTATCTACTGCTATACTAACATCTGCTCCTTTAGCTACCCCAACACCAACCTTTCCTTTTTTATTACCAAGAATAACCACAGCTCGAAAACTAAAACGCCGACCACCAGCTACCATTCTGGCAGTCCTTCTTACGTCCAAAAGTTTTTGCTCAAACTCCGGCTTTTCCCTTATTTTTGGTTCTCTAATTTTTATATCTCTTCTAATCATATTAAAACTTTAGTCCTTCTTCCCTTGCGCCCTCAGCCAAAGCTTTTACTCGGCCGTGGTATCTATAGCCACCCCGATCAAAAACTACTTTTTTATATTTTTTCTCAACTGCCTTTTGGGCAAGTAATTGACCTACTTTATATGCTATAGCGACCTTCCCGCCAAAACCTTCGGATTTAGGCGGGCCCGCCTGCTTGCCTTTCGGGCTTGCGGCGGGTATTTCTAAATCTTTGGCCACTAATAATGTTTTTCCTTTTTCATCGTCGATCAATTGTCCATAAATATGTTTATTGCTCCGAAAAACACACAATCTAGGCACTTTACTTGTGCCTTTGATTTTGGCCCTAACTTTTTTGTGTCTTTTATAGCGATTTTCTCTTTTGGTTTGCATAGATTTATTCTGTAGTTACTGCTCTCTTACCAACCTTTCTTCTAATTACTTCATCTTCATATCTAATTCCTTTGCCTTTATATGGCTCAGGCTTCCTTTTAGAACGAATATTGGCAGCTATTTCCCCCACTAATTGTTTATCAATGCCAGAAATAATAATGGTATTTCTTTCTACTTTAAGCTCAATCCCTTGGGACTCTTCTATCTCAATAGGATGAGAATAACCTAAATTTAAAACTAATTTTTTTCCTTCAATATTGGCTTTATAACCAACTCCTTCAAAAATCAATTTTTTCTCAAATCCTTCAGTCACTCCTTTAATCATATTAGCAATTAAAGACCTGAAAGTTCCCCAAATGGCTGTATTTTTAATGCCTTCTTTTAATTTAATTATAACTTCTTTATCTTTAACTTTGACTTCAATATCTGGATGTAATTTTTGTTTTAACTCTCCTTTTGGACCTTTAATTAATATTAAATCATCGTCGAGTTTAACCTCCACACCTTCAGAAATTTTAATTGGTTGTTTACCTATTCTGCTCATATTACCAAACCCTACAGAGGATTTCTCCTCCGGCGCCTTTTTTCCTAGCTTCTTTAGTGGTCATTAATCCTTGAGAAGTTGATAAAATAACAATGCCTTGTTCTTTTAAAAATCTTCCTGATTCTTTTTTTGTTGCGTAAATTCTCTGGCCTGGTCTACTTATTCTTTCTAATCCTTGAATAGCTGGAATTTTAGCTCTATCGTCTTTATATTTTAAAACTATTTCTATGGTCCGTTTAATCCCCCTTCCTTTTTTAGAAATATTGCCTATAAATCCTTGCTTGCTAATTATCTGGGCTAAACTAAATTTAATTTTAGAAAAAGGAAAACTAACAGTTTTATGACCAACTGTTTGAGCATTACGAATTCTTGTTAACATGTCGCTAATTGGATCTACCATGAAGATTTTGTTATACCAGGAAGTTCCCCTTTATTGGCTAATTCTCTAAAACAAATTCGGCATAAGCCAAATTTACGCATATAAGCTCGTCTACGACCACACCTAAAACACCTTTTCTCTATTCTGCTAGAGAATTTTGGTTTTTTCTTAGATTTTGCAACATCAGATTTTTTAGCCATATTATTCTTCTTTCTTTATTGGAAAACCCAATAATTTAAATAATTCCAAAGCCTCTTTTCTTTTCTTGGCACTAGAAACCACTGTTACTTCCAAGCCAAAAATTCTTTTTATATCTTCTCCTGAAGTTTCTGGAAAAATAATGTGTTCTTTTATACCAATGGTTAAATTCCCTCCCTGATCAACTGATTTGGGAGATAAGCCCCGAAAATCTCTGGTGCGAGGAAGAGCAACATTTATTAAGCGAGAAAGAAACTCAAACATTCTTTTTCCTCGCAAAGTTATTTTCAACCCAACTACCATTCCTTTTCTTGTTTTAAAACCAGCAATTGCTTTCTTGGCTAAGGTAGGAACTGGCTTTTGACCAGTAATTAAGGTTAAATCTTTGGAAATAATCTCCTGAGTTTTTTCGTCTTTCAAAGCACTGCTGCCAATTCCAACATTGACCATTGTTCCTTTTATTCTTGGCACAGCTAAATCATTCTTATAACCAAATTTTTTTTTCATTGCTGGAATAACTTCTTTTTGATATTTTTCTTGTAGCATATTAAATCTCCTGATTACATTTTTTATCAGCCTGCGGCTGACCAGCCGTAGGCTGGCATATTATATTTCCTGATTACACTTCTTGCAAACTCGTATTTTTTTCTCTCGGCCTTTTACTATAGCCTTATAGCCGATTCTAGTCGGAGTCTTACATTTAGGACAAATTAATTTTACATTAGAAGTATCAAGGGGACGAGGCACTTCCACTCTTTGACCCTTTTCCCCTGATTTTTTTGGTCGAACATGTTTCTTAATAATATTAAGTCCTTCAATAATAATTCTCTTCTTCTCTGGAAGAGCTTGAATTACTTTTCCTTTCTTGGTTCTATCTTTTCCAGAAATTATTAAAACTGTATCCCCTTTTTTTATCTTCATAATACTTCTTTTGCAAGTGAGATTATCTTTGTAAATCCTTTATCTTTTAATTCTCTGGGAATTGGCCCAAAAATTCTATTTCCTTTAGGATTATGGCCTTCTAAAATTACAGCTGAATTTTCATCAAATTTGATATAACTACCGTCTTTTCGACGCAAAGGTTTCTTTTGTCTAACAATAACTGCTCTAATTATGTCTTTCTTTTTAACTGCTTTTCGGGGTTCTGCTTCCTTGACTGAAGCTGTTACTATATCTCCAATCCGAGCATATCTCCGTTTACTTCCTCCTAATACCTTAATAACCCGGATATGCTTAGCTCCAGTATTGTCAGCTACTTTTAAATTTGTCCCGAACTGAATCATGTTATAAAACTATCCATTTTTTATCTTTTGAAATTGGCTTAGATTCTTGAATCTGAACCTTATCGCCCATTTTATACTTATTTTCCGCATCATGGGCTTTGTATTTTTTGAAAATTCGATATCTTTTTTTATAACGAGGATGTTGCTTAATTCTTTCAACTAAAACAACAATGGTCTTATCCATTTTATCAGAAACCACTGTTCCTTTTAAAACTCGTTTAATTTTCTTTTTTTGCGTGTTCATTTAATAATGTTAATACTCTGGCTATTTGTTTCTTTGTCTGATGGATTTCTTTAATATTTTTCACCTTACCACCAGCTAAATTAAATCTTGATTCTCTAAGCTTGTTTCTCAAACTAATAAGGGTTTGGTTCAGTTCTTTTTTTGACTTTTGGCGTAATTCTTTGATTTTCATAGATTATCTCTTAATAAACTTTGTCTTAATTGGCAATTTATGGCTGGCTCGTCTCATTGCTTCACGGGCTATTTCCTCTGGAACACCATCCATTTCAAAAAGTATCCGACCTGTTTTTACTGGCACAGCATAATGATCAACGCTGCCTTTTCCTTTTCCCATTGGTACCTCGATTCCTTTGTGGGTAATAGGCTTGTCAGGGAAAATCCTTATCCAAATCTTTCCTCCTCGTTGAATATAATGAGTCATAGTTCGCCGGGCAGATTCAATTTGACGAGCAGTTATCCAAGAAGTGGCTTGGGCTTTTAAACCAAAGCTACCGAAATTAAGCTCGGCTCCAGCCTTGGTTGTTCCCTTAAACCTTCGACGTCCTTTCTGCCATTTACGATGTTTTTCTTTTCTTGGCTGTAACATATTATTCAAAAACCTCCCCTTTAAATATCCATACTTTCACCCCGACTACGCCATGAATAGTATAGGCATTAACCTGAGCGTAATCAATATTGGCTCTAATAGTTTGAAGAGGTAAGCGTCCTTTTATTGGTGTACATTCTTTTCTAGCCATTTCTGTTCCACCTAAACGTCCCTTAACACAAATTTTAGCTCCTTTAACTTCTGGATTTTGCGTTAATTTATCAAAGGTCTGTTTTAAAACTCGACGAAAAGGCATTCTTCTTTCTAATTGCTCAGCCACTGCTTGAGCTATTATACTGGCTCGAGTTTCTGATTTTGGAACTTCCTCAACATCTATTTTAATATCCAGACCTTTAATTTTTCCTTTTCCACCCGAGGCGGATCCGCCTTTGGCGGAAAATACCTTGCTAATTATGTCTTTTTTCAAATCTTGAACACCAGTTCCGCCCCGACCAATAATAATTCCTGGTCGAGCAGCTCGAATAACAATAGAGACAGAATTAGCTGAGCGCTTTATTATTATTTCATCAATTGCCCCTTCTTTTAACCGTTGTTTTAAAAATTCCCTAATCCTATAATCCTGCTCCAGATTTTCTTTGTACTTTTTTTTATCAAACCATTGAGATTTCCAATCCTCTATGCCTTTAATTCGAAAAATTTTGGGATGAACTTTATGAGTCATAATTAAAATGCTTTTCTTTTAAATATTTTCTTAAATAAACCTTTAGATTCTGGTCTTTTAGTGATTTCCTTTGGAGCTCTGGGCTTAGGTTTTTTTATTTCTTTTTCGGGCCTTTCTTCAATTTTTTTAACTTCTTCTGGCTTAACTTCTTCGATTATCTTCTTCTCTATTTTCGCTCCTTTTTTGATTTCTAAAACCAAATTTATATGAGTAGTTTTTTTCATTATTGGATTGGCCCGGCCACGAGCTATCGGTCGCCATCTCTTAAAAGGTGGGCCTTCATCGATTGTTAATTTTTTAATATATAAAACGTCTTTTTCTAAATTAAAATTATTTTTAGCATTAGCAATAGCTGAATTTAAAAGTTTTAAAAGAGGAATTGAGGCTCTTTTGGGCATAAATTTCAATTGGTTTTCAGCTTCTTTAACGTCCATGTTTCTCACAAGGTCAGCAACCAACCTCACCTTGCGTGGGGCTATCCTTAAATAATTCAACTTTGCTTTGATTTCCATGATATTTTATTTCTTTGTCTCTGATTCTTTTGCTTTTATTTCTATTTCGCGTTGAATTTTACCACCGTGTCTGACAAATTTCCTGGTTGGAGCAAATTCACCTAATTTATGACCAACCATGTCTTCGCTGACAAAAACAGAAATATGTTCCCTGCCATTATGAACACCAAAAGTAAAACCTACCATTTCCGGAGTAATGGTAGCAGCCCGTGACCAGGTTTTAATTGGAGTCTTATCACCTGATTGCAGTTTTTTGACTTTCTTTAATAATTTTTCATCAATATATGGACCTTTTTTAAGTGAACGAGCCATGTTTATTTACGTTTTTTCTTTTTTCGCCTTTTAATTATAAATTTATCTGAATATTTTTTCTTCTTGCGAGTCTTAACACCAAATGCTTGCTTGCCCCAAGGAGTTTTAGGTCCTTTCCGAAGACCAATTCCCGCTCTGCCTTCTCCCCCGCCATGAGGATGGTCAGCAGGAACCATGGCTGAGCCCCGAACAGTTGGTCTAATTCCTAACCAGCGTTTTCGACCAGCTTTACCAAATTTTACAAAGATATGCTCAGATTTACTCAAAGTACCAATAGAAGCCATGGCCTTTTCGAGAACCATTCTTACCTCGCCTGAAGGCAAGGTTAACTGAGCATACTTCCCTTCAACAGCCATTACCTGAGCACCATTACCAGCTGACCTAACGATCTTACCGCCCTGGCCCGGACTAAGTTCAACATTATAAACAAAAGTTCCTACTGGGATGTTTTTCAAAAACATTCTGTTACCTATTCTTAGAGGGGTTTTTTCGTCAGCAATTATTTCATCACCCTTTTTTAAATCTTGAGGAGCTAAAATATAGCTTTTTTCCTTATCACGATATTCTACTAAGGCAATGAAAGCTGAACGATTAGGGTCATATTCAATGGATTGAACTTTGGCTGGAATGCCAAGTTTGGTTGTTCTTTTAAAATCAATTACTCGGTATTTTCTTTTATGACCACCTCCTTTATGCCTGACTGTAATTCTCCCCTTTGAACGACCAGCTCTTGATTTTTTTGTTTTTAAAAGTTTCTTAAAAGGTTTCACTCCTTTGGTAAGTTGTGAATCATCGGCTTTGGTCATTCCTCGCCGACCAGGCGTTCTTGGTTTGTATGTTTTCATTAGTGTGGTAAGATTTCAATTTTCTCTCCTTGTTCCAGAGTAACAATGGCTTTTTTATGACCACCCTTTGTTCCCTCAATGCCTCGGAGTATTCTCTTTTTAGGTTTAATATTTATTATTTTGACATCCCTAACTCTTACCCCGTAAAGATTAGTAACAGCTCTTTTTATCTGAATTTTATTAGCTTGAGAAAAAACTTTAAAAGTATACTTTCCTTGGTCAGACAAATAAGTGGCTTTCTCACTAATATGAGGTTCCTTTAAAATTCTATAAATCTCGCCTACTTTCTTTCTGGGAGTAACCTTTTTTACTGATTCTACTTTAGGAACCTCTTTTTTTACTTCAGGCTTTTTCTCTTTGGATTTTCTCTTCTTAAACCATTTCATAGGTTTTTTCTATCACTTTAATTGCTTCTTTATCCAAGAATAAATATTTAAAAGAAAGTAAATCAATTGTGTTTAGACTGTCGGCAGCTATTGTTTTTGTATAAGGAAGATTGCGATTAGCTCTAATTATATTCTCGTTTTTTTTAGGAGTAGCGATTAAGATACTCTTAGGAGTTTTCTTACCCGCCTTGCCGCGAGGCAGGAAAAGTTTACTTACTATTTCTGCCATTAATTTTGTTTTTGGTTCTTTTAATTCTAATTTATCTAAAATAACTAATTCTTTATCTTTAACCTTGGAAGAAAGAGCCATTAAAAAGGCTTTTCTTCTGGCTTTTTTATTAATTTTTTTAGCAAAAACTTTTTCTTTTCTTGGTCCAAAAGTAGTGCCTCCGCCACGCCAAATAGGTGAACGGATTGAACCATGACGAGCCCGACCAGTTCCTTTCTGACGCCAAGGTTTTCGACCACCACCTCGAACTTCGCCTCGCTCTTTAGTGTGAGCCAAAGGTGTCCGACGACTAGCCATCTGTACGATTATTGCCTGATAAACTAAATCATTATTTATCTTCAGGCCAAAAATTTTCTTGGACAATTCAATTGTCCCAGTTTTCTCGCCCTGTATATTATAGACTGGCAAATTTAACTTAGGATTCATGGTTGATTATGACTTATTAAATTGAACTTATTTCTACTAAACCACCAACAGGGCCAGAAACAGCTCCATTAATAGCTAATAAATTATTTTCTTTATCAATTACTGCTATTTTTAGATTTTTGATTGTTGTTCTTTTTCCACCAGCTCGACCAGGCATTTTCTTGCCTTTAAAAACCTTTTGGGGGAAAGCTGAACCAATAGAACCTGGTGTTCTTAAAACATGACGGTGACCGTGCGTAGCCGGACCACCGCTAAATCCATGTCTTTTAACTACTCCCTGAAATCCTTTTCCTTTTGAAATACCAGAAACTTTAATCTTGTCTCCCTCTTCAAAAATATTAACATCAATTTTATCTCCTATTTTATACTTAGAGACATCATTACTAAATTCCCTTAAATATCTATATGGTTTATTCTTTTGGGGTTTTTTTACTTTTTTATCTTTCAATAGCTTAAATCCGATCTGAATAGCTTTGTAATTGTCTTTTTTTTCATCTCTAATTTGAGTAATAAAACAAGGCCCAGCTTTAATAATTGTCACTGGAACAATATTTCC
>SDBS01007633.1_pt1 | contig 10484 bp, 20 predicted proteins | sample 2277091 | NCBI WGS metagenome assembly SDBS01 (sample SAMN10404972, study PRJNA504765) | marine sediment metagenome | isolation source: marine sediment core GS10_PC15, 163 cmbsf | place: Arctic Ocean: Southern Knipovich Ridge | collected 2010 | reverse complement strand
AATATCATGCACTACATAATCACGACCACTGATTATATCCATCGCCACAGCTAATCTATCACGCTGGGCCTCGAGCTTAAAGCGCACTGCATCAAGCTGTTTTTTCTGCTCATTACTAGCTTTGGACTGAAGCTGATGACACTTCTCCAGCTTCGCCTTTAACTCGTCAAGATCTGATTGTATTGCTCTTAGACTCTCTTCCATCTATAATCTTCCCCCACTAAGCGCACAAATGGTTTCAGGTTAAGAGAACCAATAGTACCACCAATCACTTCACCTGTTTCCATGTTCTCAAGTGTAACTGTGGGATGGTGGCAAAAGGAAACCAACTGCCAGATATCACGCTTATCAGTTGTGTAAAACTCTCCAATGTTATTCTCATCTATACTCTTTTCCATCTTCCCTCCTTTACCTGTGCATATTCCGGTAGGCTCAAACACTCAGTAAGCTGTTTCACCGCTTCAACAAAGCCCAAATGAGGCTCAAAAGCGTACAGTAATTGAAAGATGTCTCCACCTGTATTACAGCCATAGCAATAATAACGCCCTTCACTTAGATATAATACCCCTGATGGTTGTTTGTCCTCCCCATGCAAGGTACATCTATATTTCATATTACTATTGTTACCCGGGAATAGCTGAAATCCAGTTATCCTCTGAAACAAGCTAACAAACATATCGCCAGTATAGTGTCGCTTGAGTGCTTCAACCTGCCCTGGCGCTATTCTATTCTCTCCCTTATACGATGGGGCACCGTGTTTTGCCAACTCTACCCGCCTGTCTCTTTCCTCATCGAGAACATTCTGCCAGGCTCGAAGCTGGTCAGTCTGCCACTTCTCTACTTTCCCCAGCTTAGCTTCTATTAACTCGCGCAACACATAGACACGCCAGGATTCTAAATCGTTGTCAGTATAATACTTAATCTCGGGAAAAAGTAGCTTGTAGAATTTCTTGTCTTCTTCTTTAATCATCATCCTGTTAATAATCGTCTGAATGGGTCATGTGGGTCAAGCGTTCCTGTCTCTAGCCGGGGCCTAATAGCATCAGCAACAGTAACTGACCTTTCACCATCTGATATGACCGCATAGGGTAAGAATTCAGTCTCAAATTCCATTAAGTTGAAGTCTATGGCCTCCATCTTTGACTTCAGCCAAAAATATAATACTCGCCAGATTTGCTTATCACTCTGATTACCTATCCCTAAACCCTTAGCAGTTATTCTATAAGGTTGTTTGAGTCTAACAAACTCTACAACTGCTAGTTCACCTGCAAATGTGAAGCGTGTTGCTTCAACATCGTGCTTAGCTAGCAGATTCTTAACTGCCTCCTGGCTGGCACTAACTTTAACTTGTGTATAACGGTATGGTGTTATTGATTTCACTGTTGTCTTCCTCTTTTATCATCCTACGAAGACCTAGTAGATGTGACATATTTCTTGGATATCAAAACACCAGGTATCTCAGTAACTCCTGATTTCACTCGAGCTCTAATTTTCGGCATGGATGGTTCACACAGATCCCGGGGCACCTGGCGGGCATCTACTATCTGTATATCGTAGTCATCGCGGTAGGTAACCGTTCCCAAGTTAGCCCTGCTGGTCTTTTCAACTGCAACTTGGATAGGCTGGGCTAACGGCTCAATGACTTCGCCAGTATCTTTAGCTTGGGCAACCCTGGCTGCTTCCTCAGCCAACGCCGCTAACCTAGCTGCCTCGGCCTCGATGCTTTTCTTCCTGTGGTATGCATCGAGAGCTGTGTTAATGTTTGTGATGCCTGAACTGAGCCTGCTGGTGTACGGCTTAAAGAGTGCGATGATTCTTTCTTTTGACTCGTCAAGTGGGCGGGTAAGTTGTCGGCGTGTTCCATCGGATTCCTTCAATGCTCGCCGGGCACAGATTAGTAAGTCCTCAACATTGTGTTGCTCATCGTCGTTTGTAACAGTTACTACATCGAGCCATGTCAGAAGCGATGACTGCCTTTCATAGAGTTGTGCTATTGCGGTTTGTGGGTTCTGTATTTCTATCATGATTATTCCTCCTTTTAATCTTTTTCCTTGTAGCTTGACCACCAGTCAAATAGATAAGTCCATCCCGAAAAGGTAAGACCAATTCCTATGATAATAAAAAGCCGCATTAGCCATCCCTCAAATTTCGAAGCTCCTATTATCATTGTTGCGATACCAGCTAAAAAAGTTATCATTTGCTCCTTTTACATTTCTACAAGAATAGATTAAAGCTACTCTAGTTTAGAAATTTCCTCTCATCAAACTCAACGGAGAACTTCATGGCTAGGATTTCTTCACTGGGCGGCAAATCGTCTAGGCTAGCACATACCCTATGTCCAGTCGGAATACACCATAGCAATCCATAGATTTGGCACTTCGGATTCCAGCGAGAAATAACCAAATATGGGTAACCGCTATAATTTCCTTTAGCTATGAAGCACTTATGCTTATCAAAATCCCTCTGTTGCTGTGAACTGAGAAATGTAGTCAACACTTTTTGTGCTCTAGTTTCAGCTCTTTCAAGCAAGGTTGGCATAGGGCATCCTCTCTTTGGCTTCTCTACCGAAACTGCTGCCTCAAAATCCTTACAAGAAAGTTCCTTGGTCAGTTCAAGTTTCCCATCCTTTAACTTAATGACAGTCAGAATAGACTTGCCAGCCTTGAATACTTTCATAAACTTCTTATGAGCCTTAGCCAATCCTTCTGGTATGATGATAGTCCCTTTAAGCTCTAGCTTAATACTATAGTTCTCCAGGAATTTAGCTAGCTTGTCTTTCTCATAATTCGTGAGTTCATCATAAACTAGCTGGGTCGTGTTGTCTGGCGCCGGTGATAGCTCTATATCACCCAGTTGACTCGGTATGTATATCCTCATGGTTCACCTCCTTTTCTTTTTTTAATAATGCTGTGATATATCCCCTGAGTTCCAAAGCCAAATTTATATCCTGCTTCCGTAAAGTAGCATAGCACTCCATAAGGCTAACTATACTAGATGCCCCCTTGAATTCATTTTGACTACCGAGCATAGCAAACAACTGTGGCATATATTCGCCTATTAACCTCTCCATTGAAGAAGGGCCATAGCCGACACGTTGGGCTGGCATGGCTCGCACTGATAGCGTTGACCCGGATTCGACCAAACTCGCCTCCTCAAGAGTTTCGACAGTTATACTTTTAATATCTATGGCAAAGCGAACTAAGTTTTGCAATTTCGGGAAGTCAAGACTATCCTTCAAGACCTCATCCTTGATTTCATTTGTTATAGCTTCTATAATCTTCTGCATTTTCAAATACCTCCTTTTTATACTTGTACATTCTTTCCAGAATGTGTTTTCACTTTAACTCCATAACTTCCTGCCGACACCTATTTGTCGCTATCTCGCAGTATTTCTCCTCTATCTCTATGCCGATACACTGTCTATTTAACATCTTAGCACAATAGCAGGTTGTACCTGATCCGAGGAAGGGGTCGAGGACTACCATCTGCTCATCAGTGCTTTTTTCTATAATATGGTTCACTAATTCATTTGGCTTTTGTGTTTCGTGATATTCTAATTTACATTTGGGATATTGCCAGATATTCCCTTCTCTCTTGCCTCGCAACTTATGCTTGCCTTGTGCCATAAATAAAATCATCTCGGAATCATTACCATAATTGCCCTCCAAATCCCCTGTAAATCCACCCCCTTTATCCCAAGTAATGCAATTTTTCATAGCAAAATAAGTCTTGCATTTGAACCACCAATAGGGCATAACATCAAAGCGTGTAAATATATAGAGGGCGCTATTCTCTTTTAGAGTTCTTTTATATTCTCTTAATATGTCATCGAGAAATACCATAACAGTAAAACCATCATCACCAACTATATTGTCTACATTCTTCTTGTATCCCTTTTGCATAGTTATCCCATACGGTGGGTCAGTCAGTACCAAGTCTATGCTCTTATCAGGCAACTGTGGCAATATCTCCCGACAATCCCCGTGATAGATTTTTACAAACTTATCTGAATAATATGGCTGCATTTTCTATCCTTACATTCCTCCTAGAATGTATTTAGTTCACTCCTTCTCCCAAGTTTTTATTTTCCCTGTTTGGTTTCCCCTAGCTTTTGCTCGGCACTTGGGGCAGGCTGATTGGTCTCCTACGCAGTAAGATATAAAAACATATGGCTCACCACAAATAGGGCATTTTACAGTCTTATCACCTATTGACATTTTCACCTCCTTTTCTGACATATTAGTCACCTCCTTTTTCTTTTCACTCCTTCCAAGGCTTCCATATTAGTGCTAGAAGTACTGCAATAATTAACCCACCTCCTCCCACAATCCCCATGCCTACCAAAACTCGCAACCATTGCCGAACAAATGAACTAGGCTCCTCAGCAAAAATCGCCCACTGATTTAACTCCCTAACTGCCCAAACAACATAGGCTGAGATAGCCAGACTGAAACTCACAAAAAACCCAATAATTCTTTTCATTAGTTACCTCCTTTCATTCTTATTATCTCTAATTTTGATGACTGTTTCAGGCCCACAGCCAATTAGTGCTTGATACGGACCTAATACGATGCTTCCATCAAGAATGTATGGCCTCGCAAGCAGAGATACCTCACCACCAGTAGTAGGGAGAGCATCAAGGGCTACCTGAATTTCTACTTCGTCAGCAGTACCATAACAGTTCAATTGGCATCACCTCCTTATTTTTTTGATTCCCATATCTACTTCTCGTCTACTTCGCAACTTTGTTGTTCGCGCTTTTCTGACTTTGCTGATTTAATTAACATCGTTGCTAGTATCCGTAAAAATTCTTCTATTGACTCAGCAACCTTGTCATCAGCCTCAATTGTAATCCGAAACATCATATTAGTTACCTCCTTTTTATTCTGTCCGAAGTTTACACCAACCCTAGAATCATCCGCTCGATATAGGTAACATCGCCCATATTTATTGAACCATCTTGGTTAGCGTCTGCGTTAGCGGTCGGCTCATCAAGTTGTAGGATAATCCTCTCTGCCTTGGTCACATCGCCCATATTGATTAACCCATCTTCGTTGGCATCGCCCGGGTTATCCATAATGAGCAACTCCAGCGCCGTCACATCGCCCATGTTTACCTCACCATCGCCATTTATGTCGGCAATGCCAAGTACCACCCTTTCCAATATCTCTATATCAGTAGAGTTAACCAGACCGTCGCCATTTATGTCTCCATGCAAACCGGCTTCTTCCGTGTCACCCAACGCTACAGAACCAGCGACCATCAACATCGCTATGACTGCTACTACACCTACTATGAACCATCTACTTTTCTTCATTCTACGACCTCCTTATTTATTTTGATTTCCAAGCTTGTTCCACTAGCTGATATATCGTTATCTGTCTCACTCTTGCCCTCCTCTCTCAGCTTGTTAATATCGTCTGTCTGCCTCTGGTTATAAGCCAACCACTCGTGCCAAGCATCACCACTCTGTGGAACACTGCTCTTATTCACTCTTACCCTCCTCTAACTGCTTTGGCTTCTCTACTTGTTTCTTTTCTTTATTCCAATAAGGACTCCCACAACTTGGACACCTTATTGGTAACCTTTCCGCCTTGGGATACCACTCATAGCCACAACGCTTGCATTTTAACTTAGTTAACTTCACTTTCATTGATACTCCTTAGTGTAACATTCTAGCAATTATTTTGTCAACTTAAATCGGGTAAAAGGTGTTTTTGCTGGGTAAAAGAGTTACTACCTGATTCGAGCTCCGCGTGATTGCAACATAAATTAGCCTATGCTCTTCATCGTTGCCATTCACGAAGTTATTAAACGGCTTTCTGGTAAGCGTGGGGTCAATAATTACCCGCGCAGCTTCGTCTCCTTTGACAGAGTGAAAAGTCCCGAGCTCAAGGTTTGGCTTCCTCTGTAGTACCGAAACACCATATTTATCCACTACGCTCCGGATATAACTCTTTTCAGGAAACTCCCTCCCCACAAGCAACTCCAAAAAGCCGGTCCCTATATGGCTCATAAACTCTGGAGTGAAGCCTAAATATAGTAAATCCTGCCAGGATACAGTTCGGCTTGGGTCAATCTTGGCATCATCGTTTATCATCTTTTTACTACCTCTCTCAATCAGGGTTGTGCCACCCATTCTGGAAGGAATAAACTCGATAATGTCATCTAAGTCAGATAGCATAATAGGCTTCTCGGGTAGTCTAAGCAGGTTAACAACTACTCTCCGCTTCCTTTCCTTTTTAGCATCAAAGATATTCTTCTTCCCTCTCCTTGTCCTGAACGGGATACCACGGAGATTAAGATAGTCAAACGTCTGGTTGAGCAGGTACCTGGTTCTGAATAGCCAGAAAGTCGGCTCTTCTGTGAGGTCAAAGTCAACTGTGTTTGTAATCCTCCCATCGGCATCCCGCGGGATATAATCATCATCCTCATACCTTGTTTTGAACCTGCCAACTATCCGCCGGCTTAGATCGTGTACCTCTCGCGGGCATCTGTGTGACTGTTTTAGTGTTAAGGTCTTATCGGCGGGAAAGTTAATGAACAGAGATGGCTCGGCGCCACTCCATGAAAAGATGGTTTGGTACGGATCCCCCGCCATGTAAACCCTTTCAACCTTCTTTGCCCACATCTTTACAACATCATATATCGCTGGAAAATTGTCCTGGCTCTCATCTAAAAACAATACTTTTATACCGGGAGGGCATAAATCTCCTTTGAGTACCTCGACTAGCATATCAGGGAAATCAAATAGCTTATTCTCTTGCTTATAGGCATCACGCCTTTTGATATAGGTCTCTAATCCTTCACGGCTAAACCCAAAAGGCGGTAAGCCTTTAGTATATGTGGTAATTGCGTTATCAAGGCTCACCACGCTGTTCTTCCAGTAACCGCAGAGAGACTCATAGTAGTCAGCAATAGTAATTATCGCCATGTCCTGTATCGTTTGTGCGAACGGATCGGCACTACCTTCCTGTGGGGTAAAATCATAGTGATACATCTTGCCAAACTTCATAAGTTCCTTCGTAGCAAAAACATCACTACGATGTAAGCCAAGCAAGTGAAAGCAAACTGAGTGTACGGTTGAGAAATACTTAAAGTCATTCTCGTCATACTGGGGAAAGCGATCCAGCGCCCTTTGCATTGCTACCCTGGCAGCAACCCTGGTGAATGAGCAATATACAAGCTCTTGAGGTAATACACCTTGAGCGAGCTCATCAGAGACAATAGATATTAGCCGCTCGGTCTTGCCGGTTCCTGGAGGACCGTACAGGCGTGTTATGTTAGGCATTTCGCTTGTGCCACCTATTCATAGCAGCCTTACGGCGTGCTTGCTTCCTCTTGACATTCTTTTCAGCTTTTGCCATGAGTTCAGAGAACTTTCGTAGATTTTCGCTTTTCCCCATTTTTCTTAAACGACAGTTTTTTCTGGCTAGGCCACCAGCGCTTTGGTCTACCTAAACTATCCCATTCGTTAAAACACTCGTTACACATGGTACGCCCATCATCCCACTGGATACACTCTTTCTTACCACATCTCCTATCGCACCACTCACAACGATAGGTTTTATTAGAATTCACAGTGTTAACAGAAACACCACATTTCTGGCACCTATAATTAACTTTACTTAGTATTTCCGCCCTTTTCTTTGGAGAAAAAACAACACTAATATAAATACCATCAGTCACCTTACTTCTATTACAGTTATTGTTTTTCTTATGTACTTGACGATGGCATTTTGCACATATAACTATCCAGTTACTCCCATCAAGCGGATTATTCAAAGTGTTATTATCTATGTGGTGAATATGCGCTCTCATTTTCCTAAAATCCCCCCGTTAGAGATTTTCACAACAATGTTATAAATAAATAAATTACAACTGCTGTAATTACAACAAATGTCTGTCTGTTAGATGCGAAGCTAATGTTATAAAAGTGTTGTAAGCAATGTTGTAATCCTAAATAAATTACAACATAATTATAACATCGTAAGCCATAGCTAAATGTTGTAAAATATAGGTTTTTCATAAAAAATGTTGTAATAACATTTGCAAATGTTATAATTATAACATCGTCCTGAAAATCTCTAACGGGGGGATTTTTATAAAAAGCTAACATCTATTTTCCCATCCTTCATTTCTATTTTATCCTCTTTTTTGATTATCCCCTCTTCAATTACTTTCGCCGGTAAAGCCCAAAGAGCTGTTCTGGTGCTGCTACCGATTCGTTTTGAAATAGCCTTACCGTCCTTTTTGTCAATACCGCCCCAGCTATACACTAACTGCCATAAGTCGGCGGTAGACATTTTCTTATCAAGCTGCTGCTTGATATATGTAACAATTGCTGACTTCTGAAATAAGTAGTATCCCTTGCCATTTATATCTTCTAGGGCATACGAGCCACTTCGCAGGTCGCTTGCTTCTTTACCCTCACCCCTCGCCTCAAACAAATCTTTTATCACATCCAGTATCTCTATGTTTACATCTGCGTTTGGTGGAGCTAGTGACTTTTTGGCGCCAACCATAAGATTTTTCATGAACCCCTCCCAATCTTTAGGCAAAGCGGGAACAAAGTCCAGTGTGTTGATAATCGCGTGCTTAGCAGCTTTAGGGTTCAGGATGTCCTCTATGCTCATATCCACATCTTCGCCATTACTGAACCGGATCCTATACTTCCGAGGGTTTGAAGTTAGTATTTCCAATTTTACTATCCTGGGTCCCATTCCTTTAGCCATGCTCCTCAGTGCGTTAAATTCCGAATCTACATCTTGCAATATGATATTGGAGTCAGCGCTTGGAACTACAGCCTCCTTTACCATTTTATTGCCTACTTGGATAATCCTTCTCAGAATAGATAGATTCCTAACGGTTGAGGCATTGCTTGAGAAAGCCACAGCATCAGCAACGGCCATGAGTTTATCCAAGTAATCCGTGCCGCCTATATCATCCAGCACATCGCGGTTTGTCAATTCCTTGGCAACGGTTTGCTGGTTTACTTCCTGCTGCTTATCGTTCAGAAAGACACACACATCCAATATTATGCCTAGCTCATCGCTCCAGAAATCGGTTGGCGCGAGTATTTCACTTGCTCGCTGCAGCGCATCAGCATTGGTCAATATTGTGCCAATGATAGCTTCTTCGACAGCAACATCGGTTGGAAGTGATGCCCCGGTTTGTTTTTTCGCCACCACTCAATCCTTAAAGCAACTTTCCGTCTTCCATGTTCAGGAAGGCTTTTACGTCTGGGTCTTCTTCTGTGGATTGATCCTTATGTTTTTGTTCTGCTAATGCGAGTGTTATCTGAAAATCAGTGCATGTCCATTCGTGTTCTTTGCCGGTAGCTTTCTTAATCGCTTCCCGTATAGCATCCTTACTCTTGTATCCCAGTTCCCTCATTTTCTCAACGAAGGTTATTTTATCCTTCTCGGTTGCAGTTTTAGCAGCCAGGTTAGCTGCTTCTTTGGCTAATACAGATTTCCGGGGAGCTGTGGATGGCGCATGCTTAGAATCTTCGGGTGGTAAATTGGATGTGTCAACTGGTGTTTTGCCCGGTGCTTTTTCCTCAGTCGTATCATCTTGCGATTGACCAAGCACCACAGTTCCTTCCTCTCCAGGTGGTATATCCTCGGGCTCTTCAGGTTCACCTAACTGGCTGGTAGTGTATAAATCCTCTGGAATTTCCTCGGTGACTTCCGGTAATAACACCTTTGATGGCGGTAATTGCGCCTTCTGCGCTAATTCGGCAAGTTTGATATCCTGCCTAATATCGAGAACCCACACAGTTTTCTTTTTCATACCGGAAGGGCTTACATCTTGTGGTCTTAATACCAAAGTCAAAGGTATCATACTGCACCTGCCCAGTATCCCCTTCAGCATCTTCGCCATCGAGTTGATATTTATGATGGAGTTATATGAAGATGAATCTATCTGCCAGGCGCCCAAGCCTGAAACTTTGGGTAAAAGAAACAGTAGATTTAGGACCCTGCGGCACTTTTTTGCAGAATACTCGGGGCATTCCTGGGAGTTGCATGGCATCTCGTGCCATGTCCAGTTAAGAGTCTTGCTGTTGGCCATCGCACCTGTTTCAGTATCTAGCTTCCTTCTTGCATTTATTCCATCACCGATACAAACTAACCCCTGTGTTTGGCTATATGCTCGTAGGAATTGTGGTGCGAATTGTTCCAGTTCCTCAACCGGGAACATGATATCCAACTCTCTCGGTGTCTGGCCATAGACTGCTTTTACTTCGTCGGGGCAGACGAAATAATCAACTGCTTTGGGATATTCTACCCCTTTGGCGGTTGTGGCTTTGATCCCTAATCTTATTTTCCCTAGTCTTGGAATTCGAACTCTGTCTGATAAATTGTCTATTGGCATATTGTTCCTCCTTTTATTTTATTTCTACTCCTCTTCTCTGTGTTGTCCTCATTTCTATCCCTGCATGTCTCTACTTTTTGTGATTGCTATTGTATCCCCATATCCAG
>SDBS01007631.1_pt1 | contig 10485 bp, 8 predicted proteins | sample 2277091 | NCBI WGS metagenome assembly SDBS01 (sample SAMN10404972, study PRJNA504765) | marine sediment metagenome | isolation source: marine sediment core GS10_PC15, 163 cmbsf | place: Arctic Ocean: Southern Knipovich Ridge | collected 2010 | reverse complement strand
AGAAATGGCTTCTGCATTGAAAGAAATCTCTATTACCTTGCCTGTATTAGTGAGTTTTGAACTAAGAGTTATACTAATGGTATTGTTGCTGGTATTGTTTTTTACATGCCTTGCAGTGGGGATGGAATCCATCTTTGCAACTGCGGTTTTTGTAAAATCCCGAGGTAGGCTTGATTTCTTTGCACTTGCAACATCGTTTTGTTATGATTGGTTCAGCCATTTTCGTTTACTCCTAATAAACGGATTACGGTTAGAGCCGTGCGCCCGGCCTGTCCGGGTGTCCGGTTCACTTTATTGTATCGGTAGCGAAACACATGTCAAACAAAAAAAGGAAGAAGGAAGGATAGTTAAAATGGAACAAAGTTATACACACGAAACATTATATAACACTATGCACGTTTCGCACATTGCGTACAGGGGCAAGAATCAGGGTATGGCAATGGCTTGCGAATGGCTTCATTTGTTGCGGGATAGGCGGGGCGAACGACATGATCCGTGGTCATCTACCTCTATCTCTGTAGTTGAGGTGGGGTGTGGTAACGGAAAACTCTGTAATTTCTTGACAGGTTTGGGCATCGATATTACCGGAGTGGATATATTCGACAATGAAATAATCTACAACAGGAGTGCGTACAAGTTTATTCAGCACGATCTAATGACAACTCCATACCCCTTCAAGGATAACGAGTTTGATTATTGCATATCTTTCGATGTGCTTGAGCATTTACCAGAAGAAAATATTGCTCCTGCCCTGCGTGAAATGGCAAGGATCAGCCGTGGTATTATTGTAGCAGTATCCTGTACCGGAGGCCCACCGCTCCATCTGACGGTCAAGGAGCCCGGCTGGTGGCTGGACCAACTCACAACTCATTGTAAGGATTTTTCGTGGCGGCTACTGAGAAATTTTGAGCGAATTATGAAGGACGGCGATAGTAAGGGCAAACCCGTCTCAATGCCTGATGTCCGCCCATTCACAAAAGGCGAACTCATCACTTATGCTCCTTTATTTTACGGAAAAAGGGGGGTAAAAGATGAAAGTTAAACTTTTCTTGTGTGGCGGTGAGGAACCGATAAGCGAGCATCCGTTAGGGCTTGGGTATTTGAAGTCCAACTGCACCGGGGCTGATATTGAGATAGTCAGCGACATGAACGATCTTGAGTATTGCGATATGATCGGCCTGAGCTCTACCGTTGGCGGCTTGGTTGAAGCCGTGGACATATTGGAGAATACGGATATTCCAGTAGTTATCGGCGGACAGGGTACTATGTGGGACGGGCTGGATGATTACCCATTTAAGCATATTATCCACGGCGAGGGCGAAATAGCATTTCAGCAGATAATTGACGGCAAGCATGAGGGAGCGAAGAACATTCGTTGCGCCAATATGCCCAATCTTGATTCTCTGGCGTTTCCAGACAGAGGCCGGTGCGGGCTGGAAGTGCCCATTCTTACGAGCCGTGGCTGTCCCTGGAACTGTTATTTCTGTTCTTCTCAAAACTATTGGGGCAAGACCAGGTGGCACTCTGCCGAGTATTTTCTTGAAGAGGTTGACCACATAGATTTGATGTACCCGAGTTCCAGGGTGTTGTATGTTCTCGACGATTTATTTATCGTCAATCTTGAGAGGTTCAATAAGATATACGAACAGTGGATGAAGGACGGGCTCAACAAAAGATTCGAGCTAAAGGGCTTTGTCAGGTCCAATTGCATGACCCTGGACAAAGCTCGCAAAATGAAAGCTATGGGTTTCAGGAGTGTACGTTTTGGTGCCGAGTCCGGTTCAAACCGTATGCTCAAGATTATCAATAAGCAATGTACTGTGGAAGATCACCAGAAGTGTATTGATATATGTGTAGAAGTTGGTCTAAACGTCTGTGCCTCACTTATACAATATCTTCCTGGCGAGACAATTGAGGACAGGATATTGACGGCACAGTTCAGAACTAAGAATAGTCGCGTATTATGTATTTCGGGGAATTACAAGTTCCAACCGTTCCCAGGTACACATTTTTACGATGGAAGTAGCCCACTGGTAGGCGACTGGCGGACCCGTGGTGCAGTTAATAAAAAGTTACTCAAAGAAGAAGGAGCAATACCATGTTAATCGCAGTTTACACACTAACACCCCAAAGGGATAAGCATATTGACAATATGCTGGCAGAGGAACTGAGGAAGCTCGGACACGAAGTTGTTGTTCGGGCCTACGTTTACGGCGCAAGGGAGTCTATCTGTTATGAGAAGCCGGACGCGATAATTCACCCGATGGTCGGCGGTGAGTACAAGATGGACACTATAGAGAAGTGCAAGGAGTGGGGCATTAAGGTTATAGTTCGTCGCGGCGAAGCTGGTGTTACTCGAGAGGTGTTCAATAGATTGGACGCTAATCGGCAAGAACTTATCACCGGCCATTGGGACTATTCGCCCTTTGTGGACCTGGAGCTTGTATGGGGCAATGAGTTTGCACGCCTGCTGTCAGAAGAGGGCTACATGAACTGGACAGATTTAAGAGTGTGCGGAGCGTTTGCATTCGATCCATATTTCGCCAACGGTACTCCTCTAACCCAGCGAAACAGGAACCGCCCCAAAACCATGCTGTTTGCTACAGGATTCTCCACGGCGGATAGTAGTCCTGATTATTGCGAAACAGGTTTGCCGGAAGGTTCAAAGTATCACGCAGAGCTTCACAATATCCACAAAGACGCAAGGGGCAAGTGGATGGCCTCTATAGAGAGCCTATGCTTGAAGTTTAAGGATCAGTGGAAATTTGAACTAAAGGTCCGCCCCGGCGAGTCAACCAAGGTGTATGAAGATATGGTCCCATCATGCGTTAAGGTACACCCGGAAGGTTCGGCCTCATCGGAGGTTTTAAGAAATATTGATCTGTTGATACATTCCGGGTCAACGATGGCAGTTGAAGCTCATCTACTCGGGATACCATCATTTAATTACTGCAACGTCAACCCTGATCCGATAGTTGCAGGTGTGGCCCCACAGGTAGAAACACACAATGAGCTTGAGCGGTTGATAGGTCGCGTCGATTTAGACAAGTCCAATATAATCAGACCGATGCTCAGGCATCTTGAAGAGTCTCTGTACGGGCCCATCGACGGTAAGGCTTGCAAGAGGGCTGCGGCCCATATCGATGAACACCTCAAGAGAAATCGTGTCGAAAAGAACATTCCCGATGCGTGGCCCAAAGAAGCAAAGTATTTCAAGGACGATGGTATTCATTTAGAGCAGCAGGAAGGTGATGCTCGATGGTCCTGTCCGTGTTGCAGGAATATCTTTTGGGGCGAAAAGGAAGGAACCCGCAACTGTCCTTACTGCAATATGAAGATAAACAGGACCACCATAACATCGAGAAAGTGCCCAAGAAAGAGGACTGTTGTTGCGAGTGTGGCAAAGTGAATAACAAAGAAAGATTCAAAGCTAATATCAGGGGTATCGAGATAGAGCCTCATTCCTATTGTAATAGGAAATGTTGGTTCTGCCCGAACTCTTTTATCGACAGGACCGGCCCGGTTCAATTTATGGACCAGGCAGTATATATGCAAATTCTGCATGATCTGGCAAGCATTGATTATTCAGAGTACCTGTCTTTTCTCGGCTGGTGTGAACCATTCAGTCAGCCGAGTTTCCTTGACCGCGTAAAAGAGGCAAGTTATCTTTTGCCAAACGTTCTCTTGGTGTCCAATAGCAACACCGACTATCTGACTACTGAGGTTGTTCGGCAGGCAGCCAAGAACGGGTTACACCTTCTCCGTGCCCAACTGTATTTCGGCAAAGACGAAGATTGCACTGCGGATGTCATTGCCGGCAAGTTTGAGAGGCTAAAAGAAAAGTTGCCTGGTATAGAGTTCGTTAAGCGATGCGGCCAATGGTACGCATTGGTTGACGGGAAAATGGTTCTCCACGTTCAATCCAAGAACTTCAAGAAAGTAGGAATCAATCGTTGTGATGTTGAGATCGTGCCTACCAAAAAGCGATACCACACCTGCTACGAGGGTATACAGTATTTAAGCGTCAGCTATACCGGGGACGCGACACCCTGCTGTCAGATTCGCAGCGATTACCCTCCCCATAAAGAACATCTTCTTGGTCAAGTAACGGATGAGCCCGGCAAGATATTTGAGTTGTATCGAGGCGTGGTTTTATCTGAGCATGAGTATCCGTGCAATCAGTGCTTACACAATCAAAATCACGCGAACATGAAAATCGTGTATAGTGAAATTTTGGAGGTCTTGAAACGTGGCAAACGATAATGCTGAAAACCTTATTATTACAATTCGGGCCAGGGCGGCAAGGTCGAATGATACGGTATTGATTACCGAAGCTTTTGTTTTGAACGTACTGAACGAAGCCCAGGTAGCGATTGTAAAGAAAATACCCCGGCAAGTAGACCTTGAGACAAGCGACACAACCACTTACCAGCTTGCAACGAACCAAACTGAGATAAATATAGCAACCCTTGACCCGGCCCACATCGGCGGGATATGGATACTCAACGGCGGGGCCACCAGACAACAAGGTATAAAGTACATGCAGCTCGATGAGTTCCGCAAGAAGTATATCCCTGTTTCTTCCAGTTCAGCATCAGAGCCCACATGGTACACCCGACAGGGCAATACCCTGTTGTTCAACTACCCGGTGGCCAGCGATTACAATGATCTTTACCTGCATATCGACTACACGGCATGGGCGACGGACCTCACCAATTCAAGTGCCAGTACAAGTCAACTCAGCGATTCAGATGAAGGTCTTATCTTGTATTCACTGGCAAGAATATTCGACGAAATAGCAATATCGCAGCCAAGATTTGAACAAAAAGCATTGAAGAAGCGTGTGCTGTTTGAGAATTGGCTGGATAATTACATGGAATACAATTATGCACTTTTAGAGGAGTCTTACGATGAGCATTAAAATCAATGAGAATGAGGATGTTTGCGATGGCATTTTTTACAAGTAGGTATAACGTCAAGCCAGTGGTCAGGGGCATAGCCTTCGTGGTGATGGTAATCCTTTGCCTGTGCGGGGCAGTAGTGGCACAGCAAAGTGTTGACCCGGGGCAATTTTCCGGCTCTGACAGCATGAGCCACAGCACTTTTAGCCTTAATTCTTTCGGGATGGGTGGCTTTGTATTTTTTATGGCACTTAAGACCCCTTGCCTTACCTCCCTTGCTTTGGTCATATCGTCTTTGAGCAGCTATACCATTTTTGCTTTGTTGGTAAAGTTTCTCGATGGCCTTACCTTTTTTGCTCTGGCGGTATTGCCGCTTGCGGTTGCAATCGCATACTCTACAACAAAACCTAAGACCATCTTTCCTATCATTGTCTTTGTTAAATTCCGAGAATGCTTTAATTTCGTTGCATTTGGGGCATGTTTTATGTATTCTTTGTTCAGCCATTTTCGTCTCCTAATAAGGCGATTTTGGTCAGAGCCGTATGCCCGGCCTGTCCGGGTGTCCGGTTCACTTTATTGTATAGATAGCGAAACACATGTCAATTATTTTTTTGAAAATTCCAAAGGAGATTAGTATGTTTAGAAAATGGTTAATTTTACTGTTAGTTGCTTTTGTTTTCGCTACTTGGTGCCTTGCGGGGACGCATGATCCTTTTGACGGCACTGTGTGGGATATTGCAAGCCCGGACATTAACCAGTCGATCGGAAACCACTACAAGGAAATGTACGATTTGCGCAAGGGCGTTGCTATCCGCATGAACAAGGAGCACGAAACCCTTGCAACAAGTTCAGCCGGGGGAGTTCATAAGCAGGGTTCGGCAAGGGCTTTCTTCCAGGACGCAGTTCCCGGAACAAGGATAGATGGTTCGGCATTTACTGCCCAAGACAATGGTTCTTTGTGGTTTGATACCAACAGTACACCTGACAATAAATTCTACTTCTTGCTTGACTATAGCAACCCGACAAAGGATGTAGGGTGGATAGGTGTTTCGGTTGAGGTTATAGAAATCCTGTTATCCCTCCCAAGGGTGTTCCTCGACACACTTGGTGTTACAGGAGATTTTGCGGTCAATACAGACAAGTTTACTGTAGCCGGGGCCACTGGCAATACCATAGTGGCGGGGACTTTGGGTGTTGCAGGAGATTTTGCGGTCAACACCAACAAGTTCACTGTTGCAGGAGCTACGGGAAATACGGTTGTTGCGGGGACGCTTGGCGTCACAGGAATTGCTACTCTTGGCGATGGTTCGCTCGCTACGACGCAATCAGCGGCCGATAATAGTACGCAACTTGCAACTACCGCATACGCCGACAGGAAAGAAGCCATCCTCGTAACACAGGCGACGGCAAGCATTTTTGGCACTCGAACTGCAAACGATACAGCTCCAGCAACTTTGGTTAAATCTACGATTTACAGGGCAGCTTGTGATGGTTTTATAACGGTTTCGATTAGAACCAATGACAACACTCTCGATATTTATGTGGAAGCCTCTGATACTTCTCCTGATGTAAAGGTGGCGACCGTCCAGACAGGAGCTTCTATATGGGATTCGGTTACTGTGCCTGTAGCTAAAGATGAATACCTAACAGTAACACAAACAGCCGGCACAGGAAATCCCACGATATATTGGATTCCAATAGGCACCGGTGGTTTAGTGGACCAAACATAATGGGAAGATTATTAGTAAGACAAGTTGACTTAGGGTTTAATGCGACGATAAGAGATTCTGCGGAGTTACCTCGTGGAAGTGCAGCGGACGGAAGCCAAAACTGTTTATACAGTCGAGTCACTATTAAAACACCGTTTGGTTTTGACAAGGTGGCCTCTGGCTCCCTGCCCCTGGCAGGATTTCCGGTATTGGGGCTATTCAAATATCCCGAGCTTGACGGGACCGAGCATATACTTGCGACTACTCAAACCAAAATATTCAACAAGAATAATCAGACCGACGCTTGGGATGATGTAACGCAAAGCGGAAAAAATCTTGGTGCTGATATATATAATCCGACAAGCCATGAAACAATACTGCATACCGACGCAATAGCACTTAACGGCACCGGCGATGACTGGTATGTCCACAGCCTTGTATGTCCAGGGGAGAGCGCACCGATCCAACGTTGGGCCGGAAAGTTTGAAACAGATTACGCCGACCTTTTAGGCGGCGATGATTACCACGTGGCTGGCAGTACGTACACAACCCACTTTGCCCTGCAGGTGGGTCTTTTAGCTAATCATGTATTGCTTATCAGTCCAAGAGAATCGGACGCAAATAACACTTTAGTAGAAAACCCTCAGAAGATACGATACGCTCAGGCGGGTAAACTCGAATCGTGGACAGGTACGGGATCAGGGACATTGAACCTGTTAGATACCGGGGATCGCAACGTATGGGGCGCAAGGCTCGGCAATCAGTGGATACAATACCAAAGGCACAGCATGTGGAGTATCAGTCATGTTGGCGGCGTCGATATATTCAAACTGAGGGTAGAGATTCCAGACTTAGGGCTTCTCGCTCCGCACTTGCTTTATTCTAAGAACAATATCCATTACTTTGTGGGTAACGATTTCAATGTTTATGCCTATGCCGGCGGCTCTGTTAAGAGGATCATCGGCGACAACATACACCGTTTTCTGCAACGAGATTTAGACCCTGCTTTCGCTTACAGGAGTTATTTGACTATGGGAGCCGAAAACTCACGGCTCTGGTTATTTATCGTACCGAATGGATCTGAGTATATCACAGAAGCTTACGGTATGGATATCCGTACCGGGTCATGGATGAAGAGGGACTTTACGCACAAATGGACCACGGCGACAACGGGAATATCAACAGTTGCTCTGATGGGTTCGAGTTCTTATGAAACAGGCAAGACCTATCAAGATGTGTTACTGGACCGAAGCCCGACCAAGACCGTGGAAATTGGCGGTTGCAGCCGGGTAACGGGTACAAGTGTTGTAACGGTAACGACAACCACTGCCCACGCTGCTATTGTTGACGATGAAGCGATATTGGCTGGTGTTGACAGTGGTGGGGAGGCGAACGCTTTCAGTGGAACTCATACGGTAGTTTCTGTGCCGGCCAATCCTAAAGACGCTAACGACAATCCAACGACCTTCACATTTTCTCAGGCAGGTGCTACGGAGTTAAACCTTGCACAAGGTACGGTTCGGGTAGACAAGCCCCCAACGAGCATTGACTATCTAAACTCAGCCTTAACATCTCGGCAGATGTTGGCGGAGGTATTGAGCAGTGAGCGGATAATGCTTGGCGATTCAGATGGCAACGTGTTTCAATTCTCCGATTCGGCCACGCAAGACGACGGGGTTGATATTCCATGTCGGCATTTTACAGAGGTCTACGATCTCGGCGAGCCCGGCAAGAACAAGATATTCCCCATATTAAGGATAACAGCCAAAGGGTCCGGCATCGTACTGAAATACCGAACGGCCAGTTTTGAGACAACCGGTACCGGCTGGGTAACTTTCTCCAAGCAGGCATTGACGAGTGAGTTTTTGGATTACGATATTATAGCTAACGTAACAGCCAAGAAGATACAGTTCGGCTTCTTTAACGCCGATGGTAACGATTTTCAAGTGTCCAGCTACGAGCCGGTTGAGCCAGTTATCACGGGAGAAATTTGATGGAAAGCACAGACGTAACAAGTATACCCGAAGGTATACCGGAACCTGTAGCCAGGTGGATAGAACAGATTCTACGGGACCACTACAACGATATTCTGGCTATCCACAACAAGTTATTATTTGATAATTGGCGAATAGAACAGGACAAAACGACAGGCGATTATAAGCTTATGGAATGGAACGAGACTACAAAAACATGGGACGATACTGGAAATACTGTCTGTGCCTCCTCTTAGTCTTTGCAGGTCTATGCAGTGGGGCAAATAAAATTAAGCACGGTGCCGATGTTATTATGACCGGCGATGAGGCGAAGTTCTGGCAATACAACGGTATATATTACAGAACATTCAGACAGCCTTCAACACTTGCTGAGAACATCAACGCAACATGGCCCCCCGACAACGGCACGGATGGCTACCAACTAACTACTAATGGGGCTGGTGTTTGGTATTGGGGCGATGCCGAAGGTGCCAGTGCGGGTATCCATTCGTTTCTAAACGGTGGCACTCACTCAGATACTACCCCAAACGCAGTAACAAGAGGTTCTATAATTTATGGAAATGCAACCCCGAAATGGGAGGAACTGGTAATAGGGGCGGCAAACACGTTCCTTCAAAGCGACGGCACTGATGTAGCGTGGAGTTTTATTGATATTTCTGATTCGACCAATCTCAAAGTCGATGTTGACCACTTGAAACTTACCGATGATACATTAAGTTTTTCCGATAATGAAAAGACTGTATCTCATAGCAGGCAGGGGTCATTTCTTCAACAGATAGATTTCACTGTTTCAGAATCAGGAGGCACGGTTACTGGTTCACTGGAAAAAGAGGGCGGCGGCGATTTGACTCAATTCTGGTCGGATGATTTTGATGTGCTTGACTGCACCGGGCCTGTATGTACGGTTGACCTTACGCCTCGCGTAGGCACAGACACTTCACCCGCAACCGCTTTTGTTTATATCTTACAGAGTGCCAAGACTACACTTGTGGCCGCCACTTCGTTTCCGGCTAACAATGTAGAGCATATAAGGGTTTGTTCTCTTGTATTGCAGAGTGCGGTAACTACAGGCACTGATGGGGCTTTAATGGTCAGGAATTGGAATGACCCCGCTTTTGGTATAACCAATCTGAGAGGCGGAGATATAGTAAGTAGTGAGCGGGTAAGAAAAGAACATGCCTTGCATGATTCCGGGGTTGTGCTTTCAATAGCTACAAGTGGTACGAGCACAATCCAATTATCTACTACAGCAGGTACAGTCTACCAGTTCAACCTGCAGGCTTTTCCTGCTATCAATATGGCTGGGGCCGATGATATTCATTTGGTAAATCTTGTTAGTAGCGAATATTCTACATCAGTCAACCTTGTAGCTGATATAACCACTTTGGCTGACGGCGTTACTTCTCTGAACAACAATAAATATTTCAATATAGTGGTGTGGGGAGTTCAGAACAGAACAGGCGAAAAATCACATTTAATGTGCAATTTGCCGACCGGCCAATATAATACGTCTCTTGCGGGTACTACGGATTCAAGTAAGTTTTCTGTTCACACAATACCATCGGCGTTCAGAGGTACAGGTTTTCTTATTGCAGAGCTTACCTTTCAACTGACGGGCGGCGGATCAACGTGGACTTTAATTCAAAACACAAACTTGTTAGGCCAGACTCCTACATTAGTTCCGGGTGGCGGAACAACTACAGCCATATCAATATTTCCTGATGGCAATTTTGACCTCTTCAACAGTGCAGATGATACAAAAGAAGGAGCTTTCGACCTGTCGGGTATAACAGCAGGCAACAAGAGAACTCTCACATGGCCTGATACAAGCTCTACAATAATAACCTCAGATGGAACCACGAACTTTTCCGGTCTACAGAC
>SDBS01007630.1_pt1 | contig 10486 bp, 10 predicted proteins | sample 2277091 | NCBI WGS metagenome assembly SDBS01 (sample SAMN10404972, study PRJNA504765) | marine sediment metagenome | isolation source: marine sediment core GS10_PC15, 163 cmbsf | place: Arctic Ocean: Southern Knipovich Ridge | collected 2010 | reverse complement strand
GTTCGGGAAAAGAGTTTAAAGGGATTGCGGATATAGTCACCAACAAAGCCTACACCTACAAAAAGGGGAAGGTATCGGTAGAGGATTTTCCCAGCGACCTCGAGGATCAGGCCGGGCCTTATCGAGATCAGCTCATGGAGGCAGTCGCAGAAGGCCACGACGATTTGTTGGAGAAATACCTCGAAGGCCAGGAATTGACAGAACAGGAAGTGGCCAACGGCATAAAACAAGCACTTACCTCTGGCTCTCTCGCGCTAGCGTTTTGCGGTTCCGCCTATATACCGATAGGCGCGCAAGAGTTGATGGCTAAATTAATTGATGAACTGCCTTCGCCCGCCGAGGTGGGCGATGTCATAGGACATAAACCAAAGAGTGAGGATGAAGTCAGATTAAAACCGTCTGTGGATCAACCTTTGTCAGCCCTGGTCTTCAAGACGGTAGCCGATCCTTATGTTGGCAAGCTATCTTACTTCCGGGTCTTCTCAGGTACCCTAAAAGCTGACACGCATGAGATATTCAACGCGAGCCGTAGTAAGAAAGACAAAATTGGCCACATTTATGTTATACGAGGAAAACAGCAAGAAGAGACAAAAGAGATCCCGGCCGGCGATATGGGCGCGGCGCCCAAGTTGGTTAATGTCGGCAACGGGGAAACTCTAAGCGACGAGTCTAACCCCATAGTTTTTAAGCCGATCGTCTTCCCTGAACCGCTGGTGTCCTTCGCGGTTCACCCACTGACCATTGACGACGAGGAAAAACTCGGCACTTCCCTTCACCGGCTAGCCGAGGAAGATCCGACGCTACTCTTCAAGCGCGACGCGGTCACACATGAACAAGTGCTATCAGGCGTCGGCGACCTTCACATTGAGATAGTCCGCGACAGATTGAAAAGAAGATTCAGCGTTGAGGCAACAACTACCACACCTAAAATCGCTTATAAAGAGACTATCAAAGGCCACGCCAAAGTCCAGGGCAGATACAAGAAACAAACAGGTGGAAAAGGACAATATGGCGATGTCTGGATCCAACTGGACCCTCTGCCGCGCGGACACGATTTTGAATTCGTCGACAAGATCGTAGGCGGAGCTATACCCCGCAATTTTATCCCGGCAGTTGAAAAAGGTATCCGCGAAGCTCTGAATAAAGGTGTCTTAGCTGGTAATCCGACCGTAGATTTTCGTGTGACTCTTTTTGATGGCTCCTTTCACCCGGTTGACTCCTCAGAAATGGCCTTTAAAATCGCGGGATCGATGGCTTTTAAAAAAGGTATTAACGAAGCCAAGCCCTGTCTTCTTGAGCCCGTCTATCAGCTTGATATCATAGTCTCGGACGCGAAAATGGGCGATGTCATGGGCGATTTGAGCGGAAAGAGGGGCAAAATCTTAGGGATGGAGCCGATTGGAAGTCATCAGGTGATAAAAGCTCAAGTACCCCTAGGTGAGATTCAGCGTTATGCCACTGAACTTAGATCTCTCACCGGAGGTCGCGGCAGCTACTCTATGGAATTTTCCCACTACGAGGAAGTCCCGGCTGACCAGGCAACCAAGATAATCGCGGCCGCAAAATCAGAAGCCCCGGAGCCAGAGTTAGTTTGATCAATAGGAACCCTCTCTTTAAATTGATATAATAAAGATGGTGAGAGCGTGACCTGCCGCTGGATCAGGAAACTCTGATTTAAAGGAAATATCCCCCACCCACGCGATTTTAAGTCGCGTAAAAGGTTTGCCGTTTGTAAGAGCGGGCTTGAAAGAGACGACAAGTGCCACAGAGACGAGCCCCGCGCCTATTTAAGCATCTGGCAGTGTGTGCGGTTTGAGAAACTCGTCGATTCATTTCGGCGGCTTTTCACTCGTAAAACACATGTCAGGGTTTTAAATAGGCGCGGGGGTGAAACGAGGTAAACTCCGACCGGGTGCAACTCAAATAGTCCGGCGTCTTCTGAAGGAACCGGACGCGTTCGTTAGACACAAGCTCAAAACAGTGTGTCGCCGCCGATCTCTTCAGAAGGCGCTGGGCGGGTAGAGGCCGTCTTATTCATTTAAGACACTCGCGCTTGCGTGAGTAGATAGATGGCAGGTTAAAACAGAAGGGGAATTACGGCGCTCTCACCATTTTTGTACTTCAATAACCAGGTTTGTCCTAAACGCTATAGATTGAGGACAGCACAAAAGGGTTAATTCCTTGATGTGTAATAAAAAAGAAATAACTTTTTGGGTGTTTTAGATTAGAGTGGAAAAAAATAAACCGACCCCCACCGCATTACAGCGGGGGCCGATTACTTTTTTAGTTAGATTCTTCGGCGTTCGTGCGAACTACGTTAACTGCCTGACTTTTACCCTTGTCGTTCTCAGAAATCTCAAATTCGACTGCTTCACCCTCGTTAAGAGTTTTGAAACCGTCGCCTCCGATTGCTGAGAAATGAACAAAAATATCCTCGCCTGCTTCTTGCTCGATGAATCCGTACCCCTTGGCTGCATTGAACCACTTGACCGTACCTTGTACCATCTTACCTCCTAATTACGAACACAAACTACAACTCTTGCCTGAACAACAGGTCACATTGGATGTCACGATACTATGTAGCAACCAAAATGTCAATGAGTTGCCAAACAAACAGCTTCTTAAACGATACTTACCCTCTATCGCAGTCCATTAATCAGCTTATGTAAGCGGAATCATTGGTCAAATAACAGGCTTTCGTTTAATATTTATCGTTATGGTTGAAATTAGATCTTTTCGCGGAGTACATTTTAATATTGACACAATCGACCTCGACGAGGTTACTACTCCGCCATACGATATAATCAATAAACAGGCACAGGAACACTACTATGAAAAGAGTCCCTTCAATATTATCCGTCTCGACCTTGGTGAGATTCTTGACGACGATTCAGATGTTGAAAACCGCTACACACGAGCGGCAGCCGATTTCAGCCAGTGGCAAGAAGATAACGTTCTAGTCAGAGACGACGAACCGTCTCTCTATGTATATAAGCAGACATACGAACCAGACGTGGCCACGGGACGCGATACCGGCAAAACAGCTTCAGCGGTTGTCACGGGTATGATCTGTCTGGTGAAGCTAGAAGAACTAGGCACCGGCGTTCTGCCGCATGAAAAAACACTGTCAGCGCCTAAGAAGGATAGGCGGCTCCTGCTTGAGGCGTGTCAAGCTAATTTCAGCCCGGTTTTCGCGCTTTTCAGTGATTCGAGCGGAGTTGTCTCGAAGATACTCAACCAAACCACTTCGGAACCATCTATTATGAGCACTTCCGATGAGGCCGGAACAACGCATGAGGTTGTCCCATTAAGTGATCCGGACCTCATTAGAACTATCACCGATGCTTTGAAAACAAAGAAATTGTTTATAGCAGACGGCCATCACCGATATGAAACTTCTCTTAACTACCTAAAAAGCCTGGCAGCTGAGGGTAAGGCCTCGGAAGCTTCTCAATATATCATGATGTATCTAGTTGATATGGCCAATGAAGACTTGACAGTGCTGCCTACACATCGCGTTTTAAGTGTTAAAGAATTCAGCCTCGAGGATCTCCTCAGTAAGCTACCGTCAGAATATGAGGTCTCGCGCAACATGAATGTCGATGATATTTTCCAACCAAATGAAGGTGGAAAGATGGTGACCTTCGGTCTCTATGCGAACTCTGAGTTCTTACGTCTTGAAGCTCCCAGAGATTCACTAATAAGCGGTCAAGACCTCGTGTCGAAGCGTTTAGACACATCTTTGCTGCAGGAGACGATCTTCGGCCCACTACTCGATATTGCCAGTGGTGACCCCAGACTCTCTTTTACTCAGAAACCCGCTGAAGCAGTCAGACTTGTCGACAGCGAACAGGCGTCCTTGGCGATTCTAGTGCGCCCGACAGGTATTGAACAGATCATCTCTATTGCAAAAGCAGGGGAAAAAATGCCTCAGAAATCGACCTTCTTCTACCCGAAACCCCGCACCGGGCTGGTCGTCAACAAGCTCGGCTAGGAGCCAGTCTAAGTATGCCCGACGATAGCGAAAATCCGGCCGGCGTTTCGGCCGGCAAGGCGCAACGACGACGCGTACCTGTAGGTACTCGGAGGAGTCGCAACACAGTCCGGCGGACGCCTGCCGGATTTGCAGCCGGAGCGGAATATTTAGACAGGCTCCTAAATATCCAGCCTGTCTTTTACTTCATTAATTGAGAGCCCCAAGATTTCGACAACTTTATGTCTACTTGTTTTGCCGGATCGAAGGCTAATTTGAGAAGTTGAGAGTTCAAGGCGCTCGACAAGAAATTTGAGTAATTGTTTGTTGGCTTTTCCCTCAACCGGCGGGGATGTTATCTTAATTTTCAGGGCATCTCCATGAACTCCGATAACCCCAACTTTCGCCGCTCTGGGCTGCAGCCACACCTTCAGTAGAATTCTGCCATCGCTACCAGCCTGAACCCAAGTCATACCCTAATCACGGAAAGGAATCCGTGCCGCGCCGTAACTAGAGGGGCGGGTTATTGTCTGAAGAATTCTCGTCGGGATCGGTATTCTTTTCTTCCTCATCAACACCAAGATCATCGTCGAAAAAACTGGACACGCTCTCAGACACATTCTGCGAATTCACCGATTTCCTATCGCCCTGAGAGTCAAGCTCAGAGATCGTATCGCTCGCCGTTTTCGGTATCTCTGAGTTATTGTCCATCTTGTTCTCTATACCAGGATCGGCTGACGGCTGTTCCTCTTGCGCTCCTACAGCAGGATTGCCCAGTGTTACCTTGAAGGCTCCTTTGCCACCTGCTGCGTTTGGGTCATCAGTTTTCTGGGGCTGCTCCGTCACTACGTCGGGCCATTCGCTTGCCGGCTTGATCCCGTCCGCCCCGCTTTTAGAAGGTTCCTCAAGATCAGGGTGTTCAGGGGTTACATCATATTCAGGTATTTTGTAGCCTGATGATGGTGGTCCACCTTCGTTCTGCTCAACCTCATTTTGAGTTGGAGTTGATACTTCCGGTGCCGACTCATGCTTTACATAATCGGCTTTTTCGGTCTCCGCCCCTATCTGTGGTTGCTCGTCTTTGTCCTTATTGAGGTCGGGCTTGACCACCGCTCTCTTTGTCTCTTCTTCAGCCGGCCTTGCTTCTGTCTTTATCTGCTGAGCATTTATATCTTCAGGCTTATTGTCAGTTTCTTTTTGGACGTTATCTTCTGGCTTACTATTAAATTTGTTTTTTTCTTCTTTCGCGTCGCTTTCAAGGGCCGGTTCATCGGATTCCGTCAACAGTTCTTTCGGCGCTTCCTGTTCACCCTCACCAGAATCTGGCTCCCCGCCGGAATCAAGCCTTTCACCCTTTTCAACCTTGCCGATACCGTCAAGGTATTTGTTAAGCATACCTTTGAAGCTGGTCTTAAAGTCTATTTCCAAGTTTCTTAATGACCCGAGATCGCCCTCGAGAGCCTGCTTCTCAGACAGGATCTGCTGAATCATCTCTTTCGCTTTCAGCTCAGCGTCTTTGATTATTAAATCTGATTCTTTTTGAGCATTATTCTGTACTTCATCAGCAGCTTTTTGCGCTGTCAGTAGCGCTTTTTGCAGGGTTTGTTCGATACCCTCGTACTGCTTAAGCTTTTCATTTATTTTTTCAAATCTCTCTTTTTGCTCAATGTTTTCTTTAAAAACACGCTCAAATTCAGCGGCGACCTGGTCAAGAAAAACATCTACCTCTTCTTCATTGTAACCACGGATAGCACGACGAAATTCTTTATGATGAATATCAAGCGGCGTTAGTTTCATCGAAACATTCCCTCCTTAAAGGTTTTCCTTTAACCAAACAAGACCTGCTGTAACACAGAGCGCACAATCGGATGTATCACGGCGCTCAAAACAAAAAACGCAATTAAGGGTGAAAAATCGATACCTGCTCCACCCATCCTCGCCATTGGCAAGATTCTTCGAAATATCCCCAAATACGGTTCTGTCACATCTTGTATGAAACCGACAACTACATTTACTGTCGGATTGTCCGGCAGACTTACCCAAGACATTAATATCCTAGCCAAAAGTAGGAAAGTATAGATTTGAAAAGCTCTATCAACTAGTTCAATAATGGCCAAGCTTTAATCCTTCTGATATCAAAGAGCTGGGAAAAGTCTATCACACTATTTGGGCTCAGTAAAACCATAAGTGACAGTGATTCTAGCGTATGGACAAAAAGAGGTTGTCTGTCATGAGTCTGCAAGTTCCTTCGCCCTGGTTACAGCCTGTTTCACGGCCTTTTTTATCGTCTCTGCGAAACCTAACTCATCGAAAACCCGAAGCGCCGATTCCGTGGTTCCACCAGGCGAGGCCACCAAACTTATCAACTCATCTTCACTCCGCCCGGACGCTTTGAGTAAAATCTGGGACCCGCAAAAGGTCTGCCGGGCCAGAGCCAGCGCAACCTCCTCGGTCAAGCCGACCTCAACCCCTGCCTGCGCAAGTTCACGCACAAATAAGTAGAAATAAGCCGGACCAGATCCACTGACAGCCGTTACAGCATCAAGGTCCTCTTCGTCAACGTAGACAACTTCACCTACCGACGACAGCAAACTATGGATGAATTCTTTTTGATCTTCCGGTAAGTCGAGCGGCAGATTGACCGCCGATACTCCAGCATTGACCAGGGCCGGCGCATTGGGCATGACCCTAACGACTGGAATATCAGATTCCAGGAGCGCCTGTATTCGCAACCTCTCTACTCCGGCCGCAATAGAGATGACAGTATTCTCAGAGCTAATATGATTCTTGAGGTTGGCTAAAACGGCATCAATTTGCTGAGGCTTGACGGCTAGTAAGACGTACTCGCTGCGCTCGACCGCGCCAATATTATCGGAGGTGGTCTCGATGCCATAAGCTTGAGAAATCTCTGTAAGTCTTTTGTCGCTTATGTCAGATGCGACTATTTGATCAGCCCCAAGCGTGCCTTTCGACAAAAGCCCTTTAATTAGGGCTTCAGCCATCTGCCCCGCTCCAATAAAACTGATCTTTTTCAAAACTTAGGATTGATTGAAGAAAAAGCCCCGCTCGCGCAGACGCCGTTTTTCTTCGGCGCTAACCTCAACATTGCTGGGTGTCAGCAAAAACACTTTCTCAGCAATTCGCTGCATACCTCCACCGAGCCCATAGGTTAGTCCGCTACCAAAATCGATTAAACGCTTTGTGAGATCGGCGTCAATTTGCTGAAGATTAATGATTACCGGTTGTTTGGCTTTGAACTTGTCGGCAATTTGTTGAGCGTCGTTAAACCCTTTGGGCTCAACAATATTGACTTTAACAGTAGGAGCCTTTACCGACCGCAGAGCCGCCGCGCGCTCGGCCCTACTAAGATCCGGAGACCGGGTTATTCTTCGAACTGTTGAGGAATCGCGAGTGTAAAAACCTTCATCTTCTAGCTCATCCTCATACTCATCTTCGTACCCATCTTCATCAGATAGACCAAAATACGTCAACGTTTTGTTCCAAAGCTCCTTCATTTTCACTCCTTACACGCCATCGGCGAATATCGCCCTCCCGACCCGGACCATATTTGAACCCTCTTCGACAGCTACCGCAAAATCATCCGTCATTCCCATCGATAACCATCTAAGATTCCAGCGGTCTTCTAGATTGTCGTACAGCCGCTTCAGTTCCGCAAATACCGGCCTGACGGACTCCGCATCCCGGGAGAGCGGAGCCATCGTCATTATGCCGTCTATACTAATATGCCTTAGCTTGTCAAGTTCAGCAATAAGTTTCTCAAGATTTTTTGGATCAACACCCTGTTTAGTTGACTCTCGAGCTACGTTTACCTGGACCAGCGCCGGCTGAACAAACTCAACCTTTGACGCTCGCTTGTCTATTTCCACGCCAAGCTCATATCGGTCGACGGAGTGTATCAAATCAACGACCCCAACGACCTGCTTCACTTTGTTCCGCTGCAAGGGGCCGATGAAATGCCAGTTGACGGCAGCGTCAAGCTGGCTCTGTTTGGCCACCAGTTCATGAACCCGATTTTCGCCAATGTCAGTGGCACCGTTCGCTATCGCCGCCGATATTTCATCGATTGATCTGGTTTTCGTGACGGTGACTAGGCGAATATCGGATTCACTTCGACCGCTTCGCTCGGCCGCGACCTTAAGTTTTTTACGCACAACCCCAAGATTTGCGCGGATATGATTGATGCCCATATTGTTTTAATTCTCTTCGAGTTTACCTGTGACTAAGTAACTAACTCTTTCACCGATGTCCACAGCATGATCGGCAATACGCTCAAGGTACCTGCTTGCCAAGACCATATTGCTCGCCCACTCAAAATAATGCTCGATATCGGACACCTTCGCCAGCTCTTTCAAGAATCTCTTGAAAAGCGCGTCTATCGGCTCATCGAGTCGAGGCAAAACCCTTGCCAATTCCAGGTCTTTCTCGGAAAAAGCTTTTAGACCGGTGTGAACTATACCCTGAACCTGGCGACCCATTTCAGAAATGAGCGCCAAAAGTTCGGGCTGACTATCTTCCTTAATAAGTCGCTTAGCCATCTCAGCGATATTCTGAGACAAATCTCCCATACGCTCCAGATGAATGCTTATGAACAAGAGCGAAAAGATCAACCGGAGATCGCGCGCGACCGGACTTTGCGTGGCCACAATAGTCATGCATTGCTCTTCCGCCGCGAGCGCGCGCCTGTCAATCTCATCGTCGCCGAAGATAACCTCATCCGCCAATGCCAAATCATTGGTGACAAGAGCCTCAACAGCACGCTCTATGGCCTTCTCGACCAGGTGCCCGACTATCAGCACCTCGGCTTTCAGATCCCTTAAATCTTCGTGAAAAGTCTGACGCATAGCCCTCCAGAAAAGACTTTACGGTCCCGAATAAACGTTATTCTAGCTCTAACAGGGAGCGTTTGGCTAATAGTCGATCAACTACTGGCTAACAGCCGCTCCTTGACGGCCTGTAGCGCCGTCGCGACGCCAGGAAAAAAACAGATCCTGCCGGCAAACGGTACATAGACCGATATTGTCGATATTTTCCGGCTTTACGCCGGCGTTCTTTAATATCGTTTCATTTAGGGCGACCAAGTCCAGACGGGGTGAGCCAACCTGTGACGGTAGCCTAAAGGCATCTGAGAAACGATCATAAATGTCGGTGCCGACCTCAAAACAACATTCCCCGATAGCGGGCCCGAGAAAAGCTTTTATCGCCGATACGTCCGCGCCAGCCTCAACCATCATCTCAACCGTTTTGCCGACAATCTTACTAAGGGTTCCACGCCAACCGGCATGTATGGCTCCGATCAGATTCTTACCGGACTCAACCAAAACAACGGGGAGACAGTCCGCTGACAGAACGACCAACGCAACCTTCGCCAGGTCAGTAACCATGGCATCTGTTTCCGGTACAGCTGTATCAAACGAGCGCGCCCCGGCTCCAACCATGTCTTTGCTGATCCATACAACCTTATTCCCATGGACTTGCTGGGTGAACGTTAAATTATCGATGTCAGCCCCTAAGCCGTCACTTACCAAGGCTCGGTTTTTAAGAACAGCCGCCATCTCATCTTCCGTATGCAGGGCCAGATTTAATGAATCGAAGGGTTTCTCGCTAACTCCACCGACGCGGGTCGTAAACACGACTGTGGCCTCTTCATTAGACAGGCTATCGGGAACAAAGAGTTTCAGCCCATTCTTGGCGGAGCTCGTGAAAGACATAAAGTTTAGTCTGTTCCCTCCAGAATATGAGTTATCTCAATATCGTCGTCTTTAACAACCAAACGCTCGGCGCTCGTGAAATCTTCGTCTGAACCTCTGAGGCGGTACCGAACCCTAGTCAAAGAAACAAAAATCATCTTAGCCAAGTTCAAAAGATCTGTGACCCGATTGAAATAGCCTCCGGGTTTGGTGTGAATAAGACCCTCAATCTCAAAATTTGCGGTAAAAACGCGAACAAAGACAGGTTCAGTCTCAATTACTTTTTGATCTGCGGATCCAGTCATCTGCTCACTTTCTGCTTATTTACATATCCCCTGTATCAGAGTTATACCCAAATAACTCAGCAAGTGGCAGTTCGTCAGGTTCTTGCATCATTATTAAATCTTTCCTGCTCCGTATTTTCACTTAGTAACCGACCAACGTCAAACTGAAGTCTACTCAAAGCCCTTAGAGCCGATTAGATAACAATGCGACTACCGAATATAGCCTGATTCTCTGCTCTAGTACAACCCGTATGTAAACGGAGCGTCCGGTGACAAATAGCTGGTCGGGCTGGCGCATTTTCGTCCTATCAATAGACAATTCTACTTGCATATTCGCGGTCACATGCTGTAAGGTTATGCCTTTCGAGAGGAGAAATGTATGCCTACTTACACCTTTAAATGTCGTAAATGTGATAAAGAGTTTGAGGTGTTTCAAAAGATAAACGACGAGCGACCTACAGCTTGTCGTTTCTGCGATGGGCCGATAAAACAAGTGTTTCATCCGGTTGGAATAATAGTCA
>SDBS01007629.1_pt1 | contig 10486 bp, 9 predicted proteins | sample 2277091 | NCBI WGS metagenome assembly SDBS01 (sample SAMN10404972, study PRJNA504765) | marine sediment metagenome | isolation source: marine sediment core GS10_PC15, 163 cmbsf | place: Arctic Ocean: Southern Knipovich Ridge | collected 2010 | reverse complement strand
GGGGTACTCTTTTGAGATGAACCGTAAAAACTTCATTTTTCCTCCTTTAATTTTCCTGCCCGAGCAGAAGGTTTTACTTCGGGATTTACCATAGCCCTGGGGTAATACCCCCCTAAAACTCTGGCAATTTCCCTGGCTATAGTTTCTCTGGCAAAAACGGCAGAGTCTTCAGTATACCAGGCATAATAAGGGGTAATTATAATATTATCAAATTTTAAAAGGGGATGATTCCTGCCAAGCGGAGGGACATTCTCTATTAAGTCTAATCCTGCTCCGGCGATTCTGCCACTTTTGAGTGCTGCAACTAAGGCCTCTGTATCAATAAGTCCTCCCCGTGCTGTATTAATTAAAATAGTGCCTTTTTTCATCTTCCGCAAGGTTTCTTCATTCATAATATGGTAGGTCTTATCATTAAGAGGAGCATGCAGTAAAATGACATCTGATTTACTTAAGAGTTCATCAAGTTCAACTTTTTTGGCCTGGCTATCTCCGATTTTTATATCACTTTGTACAAAAGGGTCATAAAATAAGATCTTCATTCCAAAGGCAGTAGCTTTTCTGGCCGATGTCCTTCCTATATTGCCAAAGCCAATAATTCCCACAGTCAATTTCCTAAGGGACCTTAAGGGTTTTACCAGATCTCTGTTCCATTCTCCCCCTCGAGTAGAGCTCATAGCAACTGGCAATTTATGCAGAAGAGATAGCATCATTGCCATGGTAAGGTCGGAAACTTCATTTACACAATAACCGGGAAGATTGGTGATGATTATTCCATTCTTGCTAGCGGCAGGAATATCCACGGTATCTACGCCAATTCCTCCTCTCACTATAATTTTGCATTTTTTGATACTGGACATTAAATAATCACTGATGGGTTTAAAGCTATATGCTACCAGAGCGTCGGCATCATGAGCCAGTTCAATAACCTCGTCTTCTGTCCTGCAGTTTCCAACGATAATTTCTGCACCAACTTTTTCCAGAATCTCTTTCTCGATGCTCATATCCGAAAATAGGCGCTCTATGAAAACTACCTTATATTGTGCCATTTCTTTCTCCTGTCGGAAATGTTATCTCATCATTTTTTTGGATACTTGCGCGATTTTTTCTGAGTCAGGTAAAACTGCATTTTCCAGAGTTGGACTGAAGGGAATGGGAACATCCAGGCTGTGAAGCCGCAGCATGGGTGTATCAAGAAAATCAAATGCTTTTTCTTGAACTCTTGTGATAATCTCAGCACCAACTCCACAGGTAGAATATCCTTCATCAACTACCAGCATCCGATTTGTCTTTTTGACAGACTTTAAAATGGTATCTTCGTCAAGTGGCACAAGAGTTCTGAGGTCAATTATTTCAGCGGAAATATCCTCATCTGTCAATTTTTCTCTAGCTTCTATAGCCTGATGAAGCATTCTTCCTATTGATACAATAGATATATCAGTTCCTTTTTTAACGATTCTTGCTTTTCCTATAGGAAGAGTATAATCTTCTTCCGGAACATCTCCTTTCATATTTAAGAGTCCCCTGTGTGGCAGAACAATCGTTAAGTTATTTTCCAGGATTGCGCTGGCAAGCAACCCTTTCATATCATAGGGATTTGAAGGAAGAACTACAATAATCCCGGGGATATTCATAAACCAGGGATAAAGTGATTGGGAATGATGAGGACCGGATGAGCGAGCAGCTCCAGTGACTCCCAGAACTGGGTGCAATAACTATAATGTTTTCTAGGCTAAAGGGATCGACTCCAGCTTTTTGTTCTTTTAATAAATAATAGGCGCCCAGGGTTGCTCCTCCTATGTAGGTGCGGTAAAAAAGCTCATCGTTTTCCTCCACCCGTATGTCCCCAGTAGATAAATCTATCCTCAAAATCTTGCCACTATATCCGTAAGGCATATCTATACCTCTTCATGCGCTATTGTAGATGTCCACAGCTAAAGCCGTGTCGAATGGGAACAATTCAAGCTTCGCTTGACCTAAATCCTGGCTCTGTTGCCATTTGACATACTTGAGGATTTCTTCTTCGCCAATTCCCACTGTTGAAACAAAGTATCCGGGTGACAAACATCATTTTCCCCCTTTGGTTTGGGTAATCCTCTCTCAAATCCCTACATTTCTAAGTATTTTAGTTATATGCTCCCCGCTCAAAACAGATAGGACATTCAGCATCAATTCTTCTCGATGAAGTCCTTTATGCCAGAATAATTTTCCATAGGCCAGCCTCACCTGGTCCGAGCTGAATCCGTATCCCCTTAGTCATTAATTCCAAACCTGAAGCAGATAGTGACTTCCCTTCCGGCCGACAACCTATTATGTATTTACCTTCGGGTTTAAGACCCCGCAGGCATATCATATTTTCCCGAACTCTATCCTCTGCAGAAAAAACAAAAAGAACACTCTCATCCCTAGTATAGCTTCCGAACTGAACAGCATCCCAATCTTAGGTAGTTGTGGGGATGGGAAGCAATTGATAAAAATCCTGAACCAGCAGATGGCGAATGGCTTTGAATTCACTTACCCAACGAGCCATTCGTGCGTTCGATACGCTTCAGGAGGATAATAACTTTCCGCTGTTCCCCCATTGGCAAAAATATGTCGCCGGAGCTCAGAAGGCTGTCGAAAGACCACATGAAAAGGTTCGATAGTACTAATGGGAGGCGATATCTTCGCTCCAATATTCTCCAATCGATGCGTAATGATCATACATCTCTCCAACACCTGTATCTTTGATTCAACTTTGAGTGAACTGTCTTGACTAGTATACGTCCAGCGGTTTTCCTTTCTGCTTACCAGAATAAAAGCAAAGTCGGGGTTCCCGATTCTGAAACCTGCTCCCGCCTCGACAAACGCAACGTGCGGATTTCCCGCATTGCGCTTTCCTGTCAACTTCACCCAAAGGTTTATGTGGCCTATTGAACTGGCAGCGCTTTCAAGTCCGGTAGTATCTCACCCTGTAGTCATCATATAATCCCAGGGTTTCATACAACCAGACTCTGCTCCACCTGTTCCAGCCAAAGCCGCGGAGTTTCCTTGCGCGCATCAGGTGTCTTCTAGTCTTCTTTATAAAATCCGTATTGTAAAAGAGCAAAGTCTATCACCTTCTGAACATCCCTTGAGGTCATGGTGGCCGATGGATCCCATCCCACAATATATCGAGAGTACAGGTCAATTGCCGCAATAAGATACCAGAGCTGGATACAAAGTATCGAGTGCTTTTTTATGCCCGGCGGAAGAATACCCCTGCTAAGATAAGTGAGATACCGAGGAGCAATTCAGGGCATGTTTAGTTAAACTAAAACACGAGAAGATGATAATCAAATATCTGAAGGAGGCTATCTTCCTAAAAGATTATGGAAGAATCCGCTGCATTAGCATTATTCACCCTAAGAGCAAGAAAAGGTATTCTATCTGTGACTTTGAGAAAAAATGCTTTTTTGATCTTATCAAGATAGTTGCTTACAATATAGAGCAAGAGATGACCAAAGCCTTTTCTTCTTATTATACCAGAAAAGACTGTTAGCAAGTTATGAGAATGATCCCCGAGTGAACCACCGAGGTTAAGCTGGTAAACAATGATACCCTTTTAGTTAAGATAAAAGACCTGGGAGCCGATCGCATGAATCAGTTTGCTCAGAGATTCTTAGCTGAGATTAACAACCCTGGAGGCAAAACTCTCGACAAATTTCGGCTGAAACTCTTATTTGGTGCGGAGTTGCAAGAATAATTTCACTTGCCACAATCACAAAAAAATATGCTCAATGACTTTCAAGAATGTCGAGTTTTTCGAACCTGTGAAGTTGTTAATAGTATCACTTCTTTAGAGGGTCTTTTCACATCTTTCCTAGCCAGAAGAGAAGATAGAGACGAAGCCGTCCGACCAAGAAATAAGCCTCACCCGGGCCAAAGCCCAAGAGCGCCAAAAGAAAGTGAGTAAGCTTTATCTATAAGGATCAGCCGCGTCACGGAGACCATCGCCTAAGAAATTAAAGGTTAAAACGGTAATGACGACAAAGATGCCAGGAAGCATAAGCCAGGGGTAAAGGAGAACTGTTTCCACATTTTGTGCTTCTCTTAAAAGAACTCCCCAGCTAACCACAGGAGATTGAAGCCCTAAACCTAAAAAGCTCAAAGAAGTTTCTCCTAAAATCATCCAGGGTATAGCTAAGGTTAGGTTCACTATGAGATAGCTCAGAAACGAAGGGAGAAGATGCATTAATATCACCCTTTGATCCTTTGCTCCGGCTATCTTTGCCGCCATAACAAAGTCCTCTTCTCTTAAGCTTATAAGCTTTCCTCTTACTACCCGAGCCAAACCGCACCAGCCTACAATGGAAAGGATGATGGTGATACCAAAATAAATCTTGATTGGCGTCCAATCTCTTGGTAGGGCCGCACTTAAGCTCATCCAGAGAGGAATGGTTGGTATAGAAATCAAAAATTCTATCACCCTCTGGATTATCATATCGGCAGTTCCCCCATAAAATCCAGATATGCCTCCCAATAAGCATCCTAATAAAAAGGTAATGGCCACTCCTATCAAACCTATAGAGAGAGAAATGCGAGCGGCGTAAAGATTGCGAGAGAATAGGTCTCTTCCTATTTTATCCGTTCCAAATAAAAATATAGTTCCCTCTTTTACTCCAAAAAAATGAATATCTGACGGGAATAAGTTCCACAGCTTATATTTATCACCCCGAACAAAAAAGTAGATAGGATATTTTTGAGTTTTATCTATAGTATATATTCTCGCCCAAGTCTCCTCGTCTACTGTTCTGTTTACCCCGTGAATAAAGGGACGAAGATGAAAACCTTTCTCATCGAAGAAACGAATCCTTTGCATTGGGGCATAGACATTTTGTGAATTCCGCTGAGATACATCCACAATGGAGAAAAACTCACAAAAAAGGGCCATAATGTAAAAAATAGCTAACACAATTCCCCCCGAAATGGCTAACTTATGTTTTAGAAACTTTCGCCACATAAGCTGCCATTGTGAGGCTAGATAATATCTTTCTTCAGCGCTAATCGCTTCACTTTTTTTCACAGCTCAAACCGCCTTTTCATATCTAATTCGAGGATCTACCCAGACCAAGAGAATATCGGAGATAAAAGTTCCTATTACAATTAGAAAGGTCAAAAACATAACAGTACTTCCAGCTAAATACATATCCTGGCTTAGCAATGCTCGGAAAAGGAGAGGCCCTGTAGTAGGTAGGCTAAGCACTATAGCAGTAATAGTTTCCCCGGAGACGATTCCGGGAAGTGTCCAACCTATGGTGCTAATTATGGGGTTAATGGCTACTCTTACCGGATACTTGAATAAAAGAGCTCTTTCGGAGACTCCTTTAGCTCTTGCAGTAATAACATATTGCTTACGAAGCTCATCCAATAGACAGCCTCGCATAACTCGAATGAGCCCCGCCGAGCCCGCAGTACCAATAACTATCATGGGAATCGGGAGATGCTTTAACATATCTACAAACTTAGCCAAACTCCAGGGCGCGGTTAAATACTGGGGTGAGAAGAGGCCGCCTATGTTAAGACCAAAGTATTTGTAAAAGAAAAGCATTAGTATCAATGCTAAAAGGAAATTTGGAATAGCCAGACCGAGAAAACCAATAAGAGTAAAACAATAATCACCCACAGAATATTGATGGGTGGCTGAGTAAATTCCTATGGGAATAGCTAAAATATAGGTGAAAATGAGCGAAAAAAAGGATACGAGTATTGTAAGGAACAGTCGCTCGCTTATCAACTCTAACACCGGCGTATTCCATTCGAAGGACCTTCCAAAATCGCCATGAAGCATTTTCCACATCCAATTGGCATATTGACCATATATTGGTAGATCCAGACCATATTGTTTTGTCAGTGAAGCAATTTGTGATTCGCTAACTTTTGCGCCAGATGATTCCAATTGTAATACATAAGAAGTCACATAATCGCCAGGGGGAAGTTGGATAATAATAAAGGCAACAACAGAGACTCCTAATAAAATAACGAACACGTAAAGAAGTCGTCGGAGAATAAAAGAAGTGAATTGACCACCAGGATGAATCATCCTACTCTCCTTGATTAAACTTAATTTGATACCTATTGAAGCAAGTCATATTTGCCAACAGTTCGTAGAAAAGATTCTACGCATGAAAGTCGAGAGTGGTTCTGGATTATCCGGAACCGTCTTACACAGAATCAAATAGCAAAAGCTCAGACGTCAAAGCTCCCTCCAATCGGACAAGAATTCCTTGCTCCATTAATGTAAATCCGTCGACTTCACATACCTGACCTCTGTTGTCCCATGTGACTCTGTAGCGCCTCGACACATCAAGCCCACGTAGGCGTAACATATACTCCGATTTTCTTGGCGCAGAAAGCTGGAAGACGCCGGCGATCCCACGTGAGCGGTCGTGGGCTGCAAGCTCTAAAACACCCCACCCTTTCGGTTCCGGACCATCGAACGTTGGAGTATGATGGTAAATCCTGCCCTCACTCATAAACCGGCGCACGAAGTTCTTGTATATGTCCACCATATGGCGTATACGGGCCACTAAAATCGGGTTCAGCCCTGCTCCCAGCGGGCAGGTAGTGCCTATAGTCGGCCTCACAAATAACAACAATCGTGTCTGGAAATCGATGTCCGCTGTGGTGTGTCCATTTTGTCCTGCGATTAATCGATCGACGTACTCAGGTGGCAATGCAATAGTCATCCCGTTGGTAATGGTGAAGGAACGTGGAGCAATCTGCCAGTCCGTAACCCACGTATGACTGAACCGCCGGACCATACCTATGTCAGTACGTCCACCGCCACCAGCACAGTTTTCGAATATGACATTAGGAAAACGGGCACGCAGTCTATCGTAAATGGCATAGAGATTCTCGTAGTATCTCCAATAGCTGTTCTCTACAAGCCCATTGCGTGTAGTACAGGCGCCTGGACCAAGATGTCCCACGTTGTAGTCCAGCCGGAAGAACTCAAGTTCATTCTCCTCAATCACACGCCTTATCTGATCTTCCATCCACCGGGCCACAGTTGGTTGGGTGAGATCTAGCATACAACTTAATTTCTTTTGTCCATCATAGGCAACAGCAAGCCAGTCCGAGTGTTCCTGCGCAATGTGACTCTTAGGGCCAATGCGTTCAGCATCCATCCAGAGACCAAACAGCATACCCTTCTCGTGTACACAGTCGCGAATTGGCTTGAGACCATCTGGGAAGCGTTCCCTGTTAACAATCCAATCACCCGCCGTAGGCCACCATTCGGGCTCATAATCTACATCACTCGGAGGTGCATACCAACCCGCATCAATAAAGAAGACCTCAGCGCCTATATCGGCTGCGTGATCAATCGCATGATACACGGCCTCCATCGTAATCTTCTGCTCAGGGCCAATTGCCGATTCAACCCAGCCACCACGTCCCCTCGCTTGCGGCATGAATACACTGCGCCGCAGATGATCGTGCATAGCCTGAACAGCTGTATCCAGGTCACCAAAGACCATCCCTAGATGCATCTCAGGGGTTCGCACCGTTTCACCGGGTGCAACCACGCGTAAGGGCGCAGGTGCATCCGGCCCTACCCGGAAAGACAAGTGCGTTGCCATGTCCGTTGTGTCCAGATCGGCATCGAGGTCGAACTCGAATACGTAACCGCCAGACCACGCGAGCTGGCCGATGAAATGCTCTCCAGTTGCGTTATTCCGGAGCATAAACATAGGATGACGGTGCCGATCACGCCGGTAGCGACCATCGACCCGGTAACCAGCATTTGGCAGCGGGTGCCACTGGAAATTACCCTCATCTCCCCAATGCGTATCCTCCATATAGCCAAGCGAATATAGGGGATACTTCTCGGGTAAATGCATCCGCCAACGCTTTGTCGATTGCAAAACCCCACTCCATGACATGGCTGCACTTAAAGCAGCATGACAATCGCCCGTGTTTGCGATCTCAAGCCATCGTGTTAGTATGGATGTACCGTCTAGAAGTGTATGCACCCGCACCGTTACCGGTCGTACTGTGTGTTTCAGGTCCACTGTGACGTGCAAACCGTGTTTTTCCTGCGCTTTTTCTAATCCACTCCATTTCCAGTATGAGCCCAGAAACTGACCGTCCACCTCAACCCAAAACGCCTGTGGGGTTGCGTATTTGGTTGGGTCTAATCGTGTTGATGGGATGTTAATGGAATTGATGTACCCTGCACCATTCCAGCCACGTCCGACGTACTGTCCGTTGATTAGGGACTCTTCGTATACAGTCAGTGCTGTGCGATAGGTGATTGTAGGGTATGGTTTAGTATCCATGTAAACATCCGCATAGGCGATTTCTTCGCTCATCTTATATGGACCCCTTCCTCTTTGTGATTGTTGTAGCTCCCCGAGTTAGAAGTTCAGGTTGCCTTATCCAAACCTTGACATGTTTTGCGCTTGTTTTCTTCGAAACGCTTATACAGTTACATATCCTATCGACTCAAGCAATACAAGGTAGTTTACCACAATGACATATGTCATTGTAAATAGCGTTGAATCTGTTTGGAAACATTAGCCATAAGGACTAATTATATTACTCTGCTTCTATGCTTCTAGGATACGTTTGTTGGTTTCTTTCAACCATTCAGCCTTATTGTCCCACAGCGGCTCCCCTGGCTGTGTGTAGGTGGAGATCATGATGCCCCAGTAATCAGCTTCCAGCATATTGTCAACAATGAAGTCAAAGTTGCTTCTGCCAATGGCGGATGTCTCGAAAATTGAATGTATGGGCGGCAAGAATATGTAGCCCTCATCACACACAATCGGGATTCCTCTTTGGCAGGCAAAGTGCGATAAAAGTTGAATGTAGTTCTTCCAGAATGTCCTCATCCGTTCTTCATATTGGGGGTAATGGCGGAACATCCAATAGTCGTATTTATCAACATCCATATTTTCAAAAAGATATATCATTGGCTGCCAGTTTTTGAACCAATCACAGGTGAAATGCTGGCTGAACTCCTTCCAACCTGGACTACCGGGCTTAATCAACCACTTGAAAAACTCATTCTCCTTCTCTACCTGTTCCATGGCAGGGTTCTGCATAAGACCACCGGCTTTCCGGAAAAGCGCATACTGAAGAGCAGGATTATAAAGATGGTGATCCAGCACCTGCACGTTTGCGGCAAACTTTTCCGTAAACTTAATGGCGGTATTGTAGTCAAAAATATAATCTTCAGGGATATCTACCTGATAATCATCAGTAAAAAGGATATCCGGGTGTCGCTCCTGTAGATAGGTTAGAGACTTTTCGATGGCTTTTTTAATAGCCGGCATCCCTCCGGGAAAGTCACGACCGGCTGAAATATTCACTTCATTGTGAATTTCTAAATATGCAATCCGGTTCTCCAGACCGTGTCGTTTAATTTCCTGCAACAGACGATCCGCCTGCCGGGCAAGATAGGTGAACCTCTCTTTGACCGGCATATTGAGTATCTCACTACGCAAGGCCGGATCCGCCAGATATCCTATCGAATGGCCTGGTTGAAATTCCCAACTGGTTAACGCAACGTATATGTCTCGTTCCTCAGCAAGATGGAGAAGGCGGATAAGTTCATCTAAGATATTCACCCTGAATCCTCCACGATTAGTAAGACAGTGCTTGCAGTATCCGGGCTCTACCATATTACCAACCTCTACATCGCCTCTTGGGTTTCCTTTAAGGTCAAAAGCCCAACTCCACAGGGCATCAATCCTGACGGTGTTGAATTTTCTATCAACCGCTTCATCGAGAGCTTTCTCAATCTTCGAAAACCCCTCTCCAGGCTGTCGGTTAGTTGCCCACATCCACAGCCAACAAGCAATCGTTAATCTCTTCGGAAGGTGTTCGGGTACAACCCATTTTTTCACATCTTCCTGTGAATTTTGTCGAATAGACATCTCTTATAACCTCCTTTTGGCTATTTGTATTCATGGAACAAGAATGAAGTCTACTATAACTGGCCCTACCTTACTCCCCTTTTACTTCGATTTCACACCTCCCGCTTTATCCGTAAGGGACAAGCCTGACCTCAACGCCTAGGTGCTGCCGCCCTCAATTATTAGACAGTTAATCTTAGGGGCGGTAATACTCCGGAAACACCTAAGAGATGCCCACTTTCCGCAATACGGTATCAAAGTCCGTTGGCAGTTCCGCCAACGACCCGCTGGTGGTACGGCGAGCGTAGTCAATCATGTTCAACAGCAGTCTATCCGCGGCCGGGTCGATGTCGACATTCTCCAGCACACGGAATGTATTGAGACAGAATCTGCCCTGGCCAAAGGAGTAGGTTCCAAAAAGTATGCCGGAGGCATAGCCGCCGGGACAGCTGTAACCTGTGGCGAAGGCCGCTGCCGCCACATCGTCGGGAACATCCTGCCCGTCGAAGAGATGATGGGGAATCACCTGACCATAATAGTCCCAATCCATAATGCCCTTGCTCTGCAGGCCATGGAAGATGGGATGTAACTTAGCTACGCATTCTTTA
>SDBS01007628.1_pt1 | contig 10486 bp, 10 predicted proteins | sample 2277091 | NCBI WGS metagenome assembly SDBS01 (sample SAMN10404972, study PRJNA504765) | marine sediment metagenome | isolation source: marine sediment core GS10_PC15, 163 cmbsf | place: Arctic Ocean: Southern Knipovich Ridge | collected 2010 | reverse complement strand
TTCAATGTGTTTAAGACTAAATCTTCGGGCATCTCGGTTTTAATGTATAATAAATTCCGATTTACAAACTTATATTGATAGTAAGCGCTATTTGCTCCTTGTTTGAAATTTCTCTTGATTTCAGAAGCAACCTCATCTGCAGTCGTAAATTTCTCGATCCAATCTTTAAAAACGGCGTTACCAAGGCCTTCACGACATTCCGATATAAAAAGTATTTTGCTACCTTTTTTAACAGCGGATATGCAATGGTGCAATGACTTCAATGACTGATAATAGTTAATGTCTGAAGGGTAACCTCCTTGAGAAATTATTAAGAGGTCGGCTTGGTCAGAAATAACTACTTCAAAAATTTTTTTATACTCGGAAACCGCTTCCAAAAATGCGTCATTCAAGGCACCACATTTCATAGAAAATATTTCACCTTTCTCATTTACACACACATTAACAACAAAATCGGGTTTCGCAAATCTTGCACCTTCCAACATATCCTCGTGAACGGGATTTCCTTCAAGTTTTCCTGTTTTTACGCCGTGCATCGTAGTCATTATATGATTAGCGTCAACACTTTCAGCGGCTGCAACTCCAGGTAAGATTGATTTTCGATCTCCCCCGAACCCCGCAAAATAATGCATCGTTATATCTGTGAGGAGAATTCGTATACTCGCATTTAGATAAATTTTATTAATTAACACAGGTGTTCCCCTAGAAGTTACGCCTATTTTTCTGAAAACTCCGCTCTTTTGGTCGCTAATCACCAATTTATACCCATCAAGGATATTTCCAAATAATTCATCGATTTGCGTTTGAGTAGGTGCCTTGTGAGTACTACTCGCCATCAAAAAAGTTATTCTCTCTTTTGAGATGCCTGTGTTTCCTATATATTCCAAAATTATGGGTATAATTATTTTATTGGGAAATTTCCTCGTGTGGTCATCGACGACAATGACAATATTACCTTTTTTTTCTTTAATAATCTCCCTTAAGGGAACTGAATTTATGGGATTATCAAGAGAATTAATAAAGGAACCTTTTGGATCTGAAAGACCTTCCGCATGCTTCGGAGAAATTTCCATCACATTTGCGGAATCGGGAATTTCTATATTAAGGAAACTTTTCCCGTAGGGCATTTCGAATCTCATGGTTAAAATAATAAGACGTTTTATTTAGAAATTTTCCTAATTATCTAGTATATGTCAAAGCCAATTGAAAATAATATCCATGTGGATTTTGAAACTCTTTGGAAATTTGAAAAAGATTGTTTTTTAGGAATGGGAGTTCCTGAAGAGGATGCAAAAATCTGCGCTGATGTCTTGTTTGAGGCAGATAAACGAGGTATAGATTCTCACGGAGTGGGAAGATTATTTATGTATTATGCCCGTATTCGAAGAGGACAACAATCTCCCAAGACCAAAATTACAATAGAAAAAGAAATGGGAAGTACGGCAAGACTTTCAGCTAATAATGGCATGGGACAGGCCGTATCTCACAAAGCTATGCAAATGGCTATAGAAAAGGCAAAAATAAATGGTATTGGAATGGTAACTGTTGGAGAATCAAATCATTACGGGATTGCAGGTTATTATACATTGATGGCATCTTCCCAAGGATGCATTGGAATATCAGGTACAAATGCACGACCTTCAATTGCACCAACTTTTGGGGTAGAACCAATGATGGGAACAAATCCTCTAACAATCGCATTTCCTACAGATTGGGATTTTGATTGGTTCGCTGATCATGCTACATCAATAACACAGCGAGGAAAAATTGAGCTATATGCAAGAATGAATAAGCCTGCTATCAAAGGTTGGGTTATAAATGCATCGGGGGAAAATCCTACCGATAGTAAGCAAATTCTAAAAGATATGTTGGATAAAAAGGCAGCTTTATCGCCTTTAGGCGGTTCTGGTGAGGATTTAGGGGGATATAAAGGATATAATTATGCTTTATTTGTTGAAGTTATGTCGGCAGCCCTTAGTTCTGCCAATTTTTTACAAGCTTGTTTAGGTTTTGAGATAAAGGATGGAAAACAAGTTTTTATCCCATATAGGCTCGGACATTTCCATATCGCAGTCAATATTGAAGCGTTTGTTGAATTAGATAAATTCAAAAAGACTGTAGGTGAAATGCTGAGGCAAATTGCGAATTCAAAAAAACAGCCGGGATCAGACCATATTTATATCGCCGGTGAAAAAGAATTTGTGATTGAGAAGGAACGAATGAAAACTGGTATCCCGATTAGTGAAGCAACTCAAATTCAAATGCTACAAATGGTCGATGAAATGAAATTAGATGCTTCTAAATATAACATCAAATGGTCTGTGACCTATAATCCTGATAAGGTTGATTCTCAAGGTTGGTAAAATATATAGCCATTCGAAATGAAATACTAATAACTTGGGTGGGCGAAATTTGTGTGAGATAAATAAAAAAAAAAAAAATCATCGTGGTATTCAAAAAGCGAGAGGATCCTCAACTGAAGGTGAAAACGCAGATGATTTATTTATATCAACACTCTGGAGGATAATAAAAAAGGAACAAACATTTATTCATTCTCAGATGCCGAGATTTAACAATCTATGGGGTGATCATTTGGTGGATATTGAACCGTCACCCCATAAAATCAGAGAGATCCAGGCACTAAGAGAAGATTTCTTTGAAAGTGACCAAAAAAAAATAATAATACTCCGCAAGTTGGAACTCTCTTTGGTTGATGGCTATTATACTGTCAAATCCGTGGTGGAAACACTATTCGGAAAATACTTCCAAGATTCAGAATTATTTTTGAGCAAATTCAAAGAAACAGACAGAATTCCCGCCAAATATATTGCTGCTGAAGCTCTTTTAGGGGCATTATTGCAATTTATTAGCTCTGAACAGGAATTAGTTCCCTTAAAGTATTTAATTATAGCGAAAAATAGATCAATGTTAAAACTCAAAGGACTTACAGATAAAAAAATACTTTTAAATATAAATCCCGAAGGATCTGAGTTAGAAAGGGATAAAATCAACGATTTAATGGGCGAATTAGTTCAATCAGGTTATGTAGAGAGAACTACAGTAAAAGCAAATGGGGCTCAAAATTTGGAGGGCGCAAGATATTTTTATAAATGGAAAAAGGATTTTAAACTCAGTAATGAGGGAGAGATTTTTTACAACTCATTCATTAACCCGATAATTGCTTGGACCGTTCAATTATGGCGATCTTTGTATAATATTAGAGAAATAGATGTCTTAATTCCTGAGAATTACAAGTTTCGGAATTTTTTAATGAAAACAGTTGCAAAAGCAGCAACTCAAGGGTTCAAATCTTGTTACTCAGTAATAAAAAACATTCAAAAATACTATGAATTGATTATAGAAGATTCAACAAAATGACTAATGATGTTATTTCGTTATTACTATTTACAATAATTGAAAAAAAGTAAAGAATATTATTAAAACACCATCTTTTTTTAAATAAAGAAATGCAATCAATTAAAGAAAGGATTTCTAAATTGATTCAGATGAACATTGTCTGATATTTCAATGGGTTTTGCCTCCGGTTTTTCTTTAAAGTACCCCACCGGGATAACAGTTTGGATTATTTCCTCTTTGGGTAAATTTAAAATCTTATTCAATTCATTTCTTTTTTTAGTTTGAATGAGGCTAGGAGTATATGTTAAAGAGCCCAATCCTGAATTTTCAATTTCTAGTAGCATATACGCGATACCTAACCAACACGATTCGGTTGCATACGGTACGAGAGGATTTTCAGGATTGGTGGTCACAATCATCAAAATCGGGGCTTCCGTTAGAAATCCCTTTTGAAAACTATAATTGGGTAACGAAAGTATTGATTCCTTTATTTCGCTAGGTTGAGAAAAAACCCAATTATATTCACCTTTTTCGCATAAATCTCTAACTTTCTGTTTCAGCTCTGGTTCATCAACAATTGTAATATGAAATCCTTTAATGTTGGCTGCTGATGGGGCCATAAACCCAGCATTTATCACACGGTTCAAGATTTCATCTTCAATTGATCTATCACTAATAAATTCTCGGATAGATCTTCTATTTTTCATCAAATTTTGTAGTTCAACCATTTTTTTCACATCTAATTTAAATTTCCAAGCTTTTCAAAGTTTTATTAAACAGTTAAGAGCCCTTGTGTATTCGAATTAAACCTAAAATGTAGAAAATAACTAATGATGGAATTATTATCCCAGTGAGTAAACTTAGGGTGAAATTGGAAAAAATTACAACTGAATATCCTGCTCCTATTCCTAATATTGCCCAAATCGACCGAAATGTATTTTTGTTTTTAATAATAGAAACGGGTTCAACAGCAAGAGCAACACTATAAATCACAAATAATACACCAAATGTGCCTAAGGAAACAGCCCAAGCGATAGGAGAGTTAAAACCCGCCATTAAAAAAGCCACTACAATGATTATTAAGGAAATTATAAGAGGTAAAATTATGGTACTCATTTTGTCTAATTTTCGCCAATTTATCTTAATTCTTTTCATATTATTTGTATAAGAAAAAATGGCTATAAATAAAAACTGGTTTGGTTTTTGATACTTTTATGTTTTGAAATTTGGATAAATATGGAAAAAAATTAAGTGTCTGATACTTTTATGTTTTGAAATTTGGATTAATATGGACAAATTAATGGAACATACAATTCTTCAGAGGAAAGACTCCCATGGTTGGCTTTATGGATAAATTTTTTTTTCTCATCGGAAAGTAATTCATCTCTTAGTGTGTAATCATCCCCCATGATAAAAATATAATCACCAATTCTATCAAATAAGCGAGGATGGATCGTTCCCTTTCCAAAATATCCTTTTGTGATTAAATCTTGAGATTTATGAAGGACTCCTGCATGGGATAAATTATTTTCGATGTAATTTTCGAATTGGTTGACTTTAGAGGGACGTACGTAAAAAAAAGGAGTTCTGCCTTCCCCACTGAGAGGCATTGTCAAAGAATCCTGCAGAATAGGATGGTTTTTCAAATAATAGTTGTGTTCTGGAACAGTATTTTTTAGCCCGTGATCAGCTGTTGCCAAAATTTTTGGGTAAATATCACTTTTCTTCAATTGGTCCATAAAATTTTCAAATGAATTATCCAATATCTCTAAATGATTTAGAGTTTCATTTGAGTCAGTACCATGAACGTGTGCAAGTCCATCAATTAAAGGCCAATAACCGAGAATAAATCGAGGTGAATTAGATTTTTCTTTTAATGTGTCAAGAATCTTCTGAAAAAATCCGTTAAGAGATTTATAATATCTTACACTTGTTCTTTCACCCTGAAATATAACATTATACTGAGAATGAAGAAATTCATGGGGTAGGACTTGTATTCTTTTAATGGGATAAGTATCAAAAGGAGATTCTATCTTCAGCAATTGTTCGGGTTTGAAATTATCATTAATAATTGATGAGTTCAATCCGCGGATGGTCATGGGAAGAATTGTTGATATCAGGCCCAATTCCTTCAGGTAAGTAAACCAAGCGGGAACTCCGTGGTTTTGCGGTGCAAGACCTGTGTAAAAACAGCTCATGGCAGATGCGGTAGTTGTGGGAAAAACTGAAGTTATTTTTCCCTTTAGGTTTTTGAACATGAATGTGTGTTTTCCATGTTTCTCTAAGAATTTATAACCAAGTCCGTCAAATACTAATAAAACAATGTCATTAGTATCATCAAGTTCAGACTGATCTAATAATTTTAGAGGGGAATATATTGATTTTCCCCCGAATTTTGTGATAACTGAACTCATCAAATTAACAATTGAACTGTCATTATAATTTGGTAAATCATATTGAACCATAATATGAGTGAGAAAGAAAATGATAAATTTCTTCTTGAAATAGATCTTATCTGTAGAATAAATAAATCTAAAATTGCATGTCCAAAAATAAAACGAAATAAGGTAGTTAAAGATGGATGAGGATATAAAAATACTTGATAAAAACATAAAAGAAAAGATTACTACAAGAAATATCTATAAGATACTTAATCAGTTTATTATTCCAACGATTTCTAAACCTGAAAGAGAGTTTTTAGAAGAATTACAAGAGTATTTGATTGAAGAAGTGGAACCTAAAATTGATTTCAAAAATGATGTTTATGATACTTTTCCTTATTTAGGTAAAGTTAACCTAATGCAACGTTTAAATCCACATGGTATGAGAAGAGTTGGATTTCGTTATGAACTAATTCTTGCTATTTGTCTATCTATAATTGATCCTGAGCTTGATCTTGCGAGAGTAGTTAGTGGAATATTATTTCTCAACCCTCTGTTTCCTCATAGAGAGAAAGAAAATATAAAAAAAATCTTTGAAGATGTAATGACCGGCAAGAAAATAGGCTGTATTTGCATAACCGAAAAAGAGAGAGGCTCTGATGCCGTCCACATGAAAACTACTGTTAAAGATATGGGAGATCACCTTATTCTCAATGGAGAAAAAGTTTTCACTACAAATGGCTCGAAAGCCGATTATTTTATCGTGTATGCCGTCTCTGACGTAGAAAATCCCCGTGGATCGATGTATCAAGTTCTCGTTGAGAGAGAATTTGAAGGTCTTGAAACTCATAGATTAGAAGTCCCTTCTGTTCCTCGTATAGAAATAGGAATTTGCCGATTTAATAATGTAAAAATCCCAAAAACCAATGTGCTAGGTGGAAAAGGTGATGGTTACAATAATCTATTTAACGGTTTGGTCGCTGAGAGAACTGCTTTAATGGGTAGCTGTTTAGGAATTTGTTGGTTAGTTGCATCAACTGCATTAATTTATACAAATTTCAGAACCCAATTCGGAAAACCAATCTTTGAATATCAAGCAGTCTCTCATCCTCTAACCAAATTGTTTATTGAGCTAATGGCTGCAACAGAATTAGGATTTAAAGCAGGTTCATTATATGAAAAGTTCCTTCAGAGCCATGATCCGAAATATGAAGGGAGAAAAGACATCATAAAATTTAATGCAGCATTTGGTGCTGGAACCAAATATTTAGCATCAAATCTGGCTTATAGATTAGCTTATGAAGCGCAACAACTGTGCGGAGGCATAGCGTACACAAACGAACTTAAAATCGATAAGGCATTAGAGATAGCTAAAATTCAAGAAATATTAGGAGGTTCTAGAAATATCCAGATAATGATCGTTTCCAGATCCATTAAAGAAATGATAAAAAGGTTATAGAATCAATATTTCAACAAGGGGATCATATTTTCAAATATTTTTTCCATAATTCCCTCTTTATTTCTTATTTTACTACGTATTCCATGAATATTTTCTGGTTTTTTCTACTACTTCTCCTATAACATTAAAATTCAATTCCGACATAATCAAAATTCATTCATCGAATCATAAATAATTAGGTGTTTGTTTTTAGATCATTATGCATGATAGTTTTATTCTACAAACTTAATATAATTAATAACAACCAAAAATTTCATTAAAAAAGATAATAATACTGATTTTAACAGGTAGTACTTGAAATTCTATCCGAGTGAATCGAAAATGGGGCAAAATTTATCAAAATCTAAAAAGTCAAATGATAAATTTAGAAATTTCCAAAAGGAACCATATAAAATCCTTGATGAATTGGAAATTGTCGACCCCAATGTCATTGCATTGTTAATGCATGATAAAAAAAGTGCAATTCTCAAACTGCTTCTAGTTCGAGATAAAACTATCATGATCTTAAGTAAAGAAACAGGTTGGAATCCAGGCACCATAAAAAGGCATCTTATTGATTTAATCGACGGTGGGTTGGTTGTAGATTCCCGGTTCGAATTGAATAAACACCGAATTATGTTAAAATTTTACAGGGCTGCAGCAAAAACTTTTACATTTAAATACAAATGGCCCCCCGGACGCAGTCAATAACCTCGCTCGAAATATATATGCAAATGATCTTCATATTCATAATCCTCCTCGGCATATTCTGGATAAGAATGAATATCTTTTTCTGATATATTATTATATGTCAATGATAATTCTCTGAGTGCCTGAAATTCTAGGATTATTTCAAATAACCGATTTGCTAAGCCTAAATTTTCATCCAAATTAAGACCTTCTAATGCTAATACTTTTACATGTTCCTCTTCTGAGTGATACCCAATAAAATTATTTATTGCTTTGGTTCCATCACTGAAATCTATAATTTCTGACTCGTCCTAGTATTCTTCAAGCGCGCAAATCGGTTTTCCGATTAAATTCTCTATTTCAAGTAGGAGTTTCCCTTCGGTATCAATCACATCGAAATATGGTGGATTTTTCACATTGTGACTTTTCAAGTAGTTTTTAGCATTAGACTCTGTTAATAATTTAAAAATATGATGGTTTTTATTGAATTGTTCAATTAGAGGATTTTTTTTAAATAATCGGTCAAAATAATTGTCAAGAGTCTCACTCCTATCGATCTTTGGTAATCCATCCGGGATAAAACAATTTAAAATAATTAGTAATTCCTGATTTTTTCTAAAAAACGGAGGTGGTAGATTTAAGCTGATTAATTTTGCCCAAAGTTGAAAAGTAAGACGATGTATTTATATTTAGTATTTTTCTAGATTACACACTAGTGATAAGATATGAATAAAAAACTGATAGGATTAATTTCTGTATTCATCTTTGCAGAAATAGTGTGTATTATTGGATATCATGTACAAGTCTATTTTAGGATCACCTATTTGTGTAGGGAATTAAATATAAACAGTTCTTGTTTTAAAGCAGCGTTCGCAGCTAATGAAGCATATAATGAAAAGATTCGATCTTGGAGTACTGCTATATTTATTATAGGTTTTATTTTTATAATTCTTTTAACGATTCTCATATCGTTCAATTATTATCAAAAGAGAAAAAAAAGGAACACAGGATTGCCTATATTTATTATAGGTTTTATTTTTATATTTATTATAGGTTTTATTTTTATAATTCTTTTAACGATTCTCATAGCCTATCTGCCACTTTCCTTGCCAAGTCTGTTTTATAAAATTCTATGAAGAAAAAGCACTCACAACTTGCCAAGTCTGTTTATAAAATTCTATGAAGAAAAAGAAATTATGGACCTTTTGAATTATGCAATTTTTGAAAAATATATTCAGACAAATATTGAAAATAATCCATTATTGCAGCCAATCGGATAGAGAAGATAAACAGTAGATTAGACAAAATAAGAATTGAGATTCTAAAGAAGAAGAAACAATACTTTTTAACTATTCTCTCCTTTTGTGAATTGTTACCGCAAATTTTTTAATATTTTCAATATTTGTCCATTCTAAACTTCTACTTACTTCAGTTTTTTTCTGGCTATATTCGCAGCGATTAAGATAATATCCCAAACTGGTGCAAAAGGTGGGGCATAGGATAAATCTAGTTTCTGAATATCCTCGATTTTCATTTTTGCAGAAAGGGCGGTTGCGAGAACATCGACCTTGCTTTTTGCACCTAAAGTAGTGGGGGAGGTTATTTCTGCACCCAGAAAAAGGTGAGATTTTGTATCAAATACCATTAAAATAGACATTTTTCCCTTATTTGGATAATAATGTGCAATTTCTCCGTTTTCAATGAAAATTTTATCAGCATCATACCCTAGTTGCTTTGCTTCATCTAAGGTAATTCCGGTCCTCGCGCAATGGAGATCAAAGACTTTGAAGATAGCAGTTCCTAATACTCCAGGGAATGGATCCGTTGGTCTTCCACCGATTCGGTTTCCAGCGATTCTTCCCATTTTATTGGCTGCAGGAGCTAAAGGTATATAAGCATCCTTTTTTAGAATCTGGTGATAGACAGTGCAACAATCACCAGCTGCATACACAGAAGGTATATTTGTGTTCATGTACTCATCCGTAACAATTGCACCCTTAATCATCTTCAATTTTGAATCATTGAAAATTCCTGTATTTGGAACTACCCCAATAGATACTTGTACAAAATTCGCTTTAAGAATTGTACCGTCTTGAAGTTCGACTTTCAATCTCTTATCAGATAATGGTTCAATTTGCTTTACTAATGAGCCTATTTTCAGTTTTATCCCATTTTTTTTAAGTTCTTTGAAAATAAAGTCCTTACTTTTTGATTTAAATACCGTTTGAATGTCAACTAAAGTTAAATCTTTAATACCAATTTCGCTATAAGCTTCAAGCATCTCCAAACCAATAAAGCCAGCACCAATAACTATACCAGATTGCACATTTTTTCCGATTAATGAATTTTTGATATGGTTGGCATTATCAATAGTATGAAGTTTAAAAACACGCGGATGAATCAAGTCCAAAGACTGTTATTTTATGGGTTTGGCTACTTGATCTATTACAAGAATACCATATCCTGTTTCAACTTCTTTGTTGGATTGAATATCTAGAATTGTAACAGTTTTCGATTCGAAATCAACAGAAGTGACCTCGTGATTTGTATGAATGGGAATATTTCTTTTCTTTAAGAAACCATCGTTTGAGATTGTGATCAATTTTTGTGAATTTTCAAC
>SDBS01007627.1_pt1 | contig 10486 bp, 6 predicted proteins | sample 2277091 | NCBI WGS metagenome assembly SDBS01 (sample SAMN10404972, study PRJNA504765) | marine sediment metagenome | isolation source: marine sediment core GS10_PC15, 163 cmbsf | place: Arctic Ocean: Southern Knipovich Ridge | collected 2010 | reverse complement strand
TATTATTACACCCAGGATGGAAGATTACCTGAGGAAGTCCTGGACATTAGTCACCTATTTATGTATCGGATTATTGTTACTGTCAATCTCACCTACTATTAATGCAAGATTCGGAAATTTTTCAGATTCCGCTATTTCCTTAACGGGACTGGATTTTCGATTCAGGTATTATTTTGATTTCCTCTTGTCCGGGAGTAGGAAGATTATTCCGCTTTTAATGGCGGTACTGTATGCTCTTTCACTTCCCAGGTCAATATGGGTGAAGTTGATACTGATTGCACTCTCCATTCCCTGCTACTTCAACAGCTATTACTTCATCTTATTCTTTTTTTCATTCTCTTTTCTTTTTGTCATCCATGAAAAGAGATTGTTGCCTTTCTTTTTCTGGATGCTGGTAACATCCCTCTCATTGCCTTTTATAAGAGGAATTACCCCTTCCTACCTATTCGAATTCTCGTTTGGGTTTTCAATATTGCTGGGATATATTGTCTATAAGTATCTCATTGAAAAATACTTCCTGACATTTTATGCGAATCATAGAAAAGTAAGCATCATTATCTTGATTATTTTATTTGTACTCGGATCGGGTGTGGCATTTAAGCCGGTCAGCAACCAGGTAAAAGCTTTGCAATTGATCGTTGAAACCAGGAAAAATCTTGCAGAAGGTATTGATTTTATTGAAGAAAACAAGAATAAGATCAGGCATGTCATTGTGCCGGATGAGGGGTTGCTTGATAGTAAAGAAACATTGGCACAGAAAGCATTACAATCAAACATGGATAAGGCAAGGAAGAAGAGAACCATGGAATGGAATGACCTGGGGGCTTATCTTCCCTTGATCCAATGCAATAATATTGAGGTAGTTCCTCTATCCGAGTTTAAGATATCAGAGTCAGTTGACGGATCTGTCATTCTGCTTTTACAAAATGATGCCGATATCCATTTTGCCCGTGAGAAGGGATTAATTGGAAATGAATTGTTTTCATATTCTCATTTCAATTCAAATAATATTCTAATTTGCCAATTTAATCAAACATATTTACCAGACTAATATTTCGCAGATTGAATATGATTAAAACATTTTACATAATGAAGATTTCCTAAAGTATTTATATTTGTGAAACAGTATGGTCAGAGAAGATTACATTCAAAATATTTTGGGGCGCAAACATTTAGATGATTGTTTATGGTTTGTGAATCATATTTAATGGATGAAATTGGGTAAACAAACGGATTATCATAAATTTATGAGATCATGATCATCAGGAAAATTAAAGAAGAGGATCTCCAGGATTTGATCACTTATAATATTAAAACTTATAGTGATAGAGATAAGATTGAGGACTCATTTAATTACCGGTTTTATGATAATCCATATTGTGCAAATACTACTAATGAATCCTTAATTGTATTTGACTCTGATAATAATCTCATAGGACAGGCCCTGATGATGCCTTCCAAGCTTGGTTTTGAAGGTAAGGTATACCCTATTGTCTGGGGCATGGATTTCTTTGTAGATAAATCATTCAGGGGACTTACAGGAACGCTACTTTTAAAAAAAGCAATTGAAGTTGAGAATCATTTCGGTGTTGGATTATCCGATACAGCCCTTGAACTGCATCTCCATTTTGGAGAACATATTGCAGGTTATCTCAATAAGTATTTCAGATTAGGTTCTATAAGAGGTCTTCTGAAAACCCCGTTTAACAGGAATATTGATAAGGTCAGGTCCTATAAGTTCCCTGAAGAATTGAAAATCAAGGGAGGGAAATTTATTCGGGTTTACAATCCGGCAGAGATAACCACAGAGGAGGGATACTGGAATTCAGAACTGGCTGAATTTATCAGAGATGAAGAGTTCATTAATTGGCGATTTTTCCGCAATAAAGACAAGTATATCGTATACAAATACCACTCAGATAGAGGCCTGGATGACTTGAAGCCTGTGTATTTCGCAGTACATCCTATTTTCTGGAGAAGGCTTAATTGTTTGCTATTGACAGATTACAGGTTTCCTTATCAGAGAAAAGATATGTTTGAAAAGATCCTGAATGCAGCGGCAAAACTTGCACGTAAGAATAAAATAGCAGTAACATTTACAGGTTGTTCCTTACCAGAGCTTGACAAAACACTAAGAAGGAATTTTTATTTAAAGCTTGGCAAGAAAATGGTAATTATCACAAATTTTAAGTATCTGAAAAGAGATCCGGATTTGCAAAAGGATTCCATCCTTGTAACCTACGCTGATTCGGATATAGATTTTATATTTTTCTCTAATCAATGGTAAATAATAGCGAAGAGAGTAATGTATAAAATCTATTTTTTACTTCCTATTTAAAAGTCTGTCCATTCTATTATATTCACCTTATTTATATATTGCAAACCAGTCTCGGATTTCTAAACCGGACAGCTGGTCAGAAAAAATAATCACTATGAAAGAAAATTAAGTAGTAGAGCAGACCCAGTCCGGTGAAGTCACGAGGAAAACTATAAAAGGAGATTATAAATGTGCTATATTTATAGGTTATTTACCTTTTCTCAACTTGTTTTTAAGAATATAGTGAACTAAAATCGTAAGGAGTTATTATAATATGGCTAATCAAGGCAATACCAACCAATTTGATTTAAAGGACATCATTGCAGAAATCTGGAATAGCAAACTACTGTACATAGTAATAATGATTTTTGCCTTGGGTGCATGGTACCTTTATGGAAAATTTGTCTCCGAGACATATTCTATCAGCTCGACCATATTGATCAAGACGAAATTGCAGAATACTCGTACAGATTCTTATGATATGATGAATGTTTATGATATTATGGGACGAGATATTATTATGCAGAACGAACTTAAAAGAATAAATTCCACTCCTCTAATAAAAGAAGTACTCAATGAATTGGGTCAGAATATTACTTATTATATGCAACAAGATAAACTGCCCAGGCAGTTTTCTTTCGGCTTAATAAACATTTATGATCAAGCCCCATTTATGGTAGTTCTTAACATGGATCATATCCAACCTATAAATACTTTGTTTTATATAAATATTATCAACGATGAAGAATTTTCCATCGAATGTAAAGCTGAAAAAACAGGGCTTTATAATTATCGAACGGAAAGTTATTTATTTGAAATTGATAATATTGATTTTACGGGCAGGTTCAAATTTGGTGAGACTATACAAACGGAACATTTTTCATTCAAACTTTTACTTAATTCTATTTATAATCCTTCTGAATACATAAATAGAGACATGTTCTTCAAATTTAATAATCTGAATAGTCTTGCCAAAAGAACTCAAAAAGCACTTACTATTTCAAATTCAGCCCTTGAAGGTTCCATCGCAAACATTCACTTTGTTGGAAATAATATTAAGTTTTCAGTGGACTTCGTTGATCAACTTATTGCTACGTATATTGATCAGAATCTTCAACAAAAAACACGTCTGGCTACAACAACCTTACAGTACATAGACAGGCAATTAGCAAATATATCCGATACACTCAACAGAGCTGAGCAACAATTATCAAATTTCCGACGGGTACATAATATCATGGATGTTGATGAAAAATCCCAGAGAATACTTAATCAGCGTAAAGAGCTCGAAGATAGCAGAGATGAGATTAGTCGGCGGCTTAATCTTCTCCAGCAGATGAAGGCATATTTTAATGCTGCCAAAGAGGATGCTATAACTATGGTTGTTCCTTCTTTCCTTGGAATAGAAGATCCACTTCTGAATAGTCTGATTCAGGAATTAATCAGGCTGAATACTGAAAAAGAACCATTAATACAGAACAATCAATTAAACAGTCCAAGATTAGTTATAATAAATGCAAATATTGAAAATTTACTTAGTAGTATTTTTGAGAATATTATTTTCAGAATAAATGCAACGACAGGTGAACTTCAGGAAGTTAATAATAGAATCGCAAGGGCAAATACTGAATTTGCCAGATTGCCGCAAACACAAACCAGATTGATGGGCATAGAACGTCAGTTTAATTTAACACAGGATGTCTATACATCCCTCATGGAGAAAAGAATCCAGGCTCAAATTGCTCAATCATCCACCTTACCAGATTGCGAAGTGATAGAACCCGCCTACTATGTGGCAGTTGATAGTCCAAATAAGATAATCAATTTGGGGATTGCATTATTTTTTGGTTTTGTAATTCCCTCCGTATTCGTATTTGGCAGAAGATTCTTTAATGATAAAATTGAAGATGTCAAAGACTTAAAAAGACTATCCCACCTTAAGCAAATAGGCGAACTACCAGAATACAAAAAGGTCTCTGGAAATATTCTTATCAATGAACCGACCGAAATGCTAGCGGAATCATTCAGATCCCTCCGCAGTAATATTAATTTCTTTCTTAATGGAGAAAAACATAAAGTTATCCTCCTAACTTCATCAATTCCACTTGAGGGAAAATCAATGTCAAGCTTGAACCTGGCAACTGCTTTTGCCTTAACCGCAAATCGGACCCTGTTGATACGACTTGATCTGAGGAAAACAAGTGAAAAAGATGATGACTTCAATCAACAGGAACTGGTCGGAGTTAGTGATTATTTAATTGGTCAGGCTAAACTGGAAGATATCATTACGCATACTGAGATCCCTGGTTTAAATATTATCCCTGCCGGCCAAAGTCCCCCAAACCCTGCAGAACTTTTATCCTCAGAAAGAATGAAAGATCTTCTAATACAGGTGAAACAGCGATTTGATTATGTAATTGTTGATACACCCCCGTTTGGAATGGTATCAGATGCCTTTATTCTCATGAATTATACTGATATGAACATTTACATCGCAAGGCTGGGTAAAATCACGAAGTCGAATTTTCTTCCAAATATGGAAGAAATTGTTTCCAAGCAAATAAGCAATTTTTATTTATTGATAAATGGGATAAAACCTTACAGATCAAACTATGCCAAATATACTAACTATCCTTATGGTAAACCTAAACCCACAAAGAAACGACGAAAAAAGATAAGCAATAAACAACCTAACAAAGCATTCTAATCTAAAGATTCCAGCCATCCCTTTCCTCAATGTGCTATCAAAATACGGATGCTTGTGCTTGAGCCATTAAAATATCGTGAGATTGGGGTAGCTAAGTCTAACGTTAATTAGTATTGGCCAGTGGAATACTTTGTTTAACTCTTAGTTACAGGAATTTATAACTATTATGTTATGGAATCCTTTTGAAGTCATCGGATGGATAGAGAATACTTGACACAAATATCATCTACTAAGGAGCAATCACAAAATTTATCATTTTTTGAATACCTGGTTGTATTCGTATTAATCATTTATGCAGGTAATGCCAATACTTTTGTCGTATTCTCAGGAATAAATCAGAATTTCATAAGTTTTATAATTCCTGTGCTGTTAATTTCTATTTTGTTCATTAAATGGAAAATAACATTTGATCATAATCTGTACTTTATAATGATTGGCTTCGGAGTCTACTTTGTTGCCATTTCATTGCATTTTGGGGGTTTTCAACCAGCCTACTTCCTTGGCTATTTTTCTATATTTTTAATTGTTTATATTGTTATCAAAGTCTATAAATCTGCTTTTTTTAAAGCATATGAACTGATACTTTATTATCTGGCCATCATTGGATTGTTTTTTTGGGGTGTTCAGTTCGCATTGGGTGGAGATACTCTTTTCAGGATATTTGCCAGAATTCCTGGAATTGAATCATTCTCCTGGGTAACAGGTCAGGGATTAAGCATCATTGTATATTCTGTTCAACCTTCTGCGACTAATGCATTTCAAAATTTCAATGTGCCCAGAAATTGCGGGTTTGCATGGGAACCAGGGGGGTTCAGTGTTTATCTTTGTTTGGCTATATTTATTAATCTTTTTATTACAAGGTCTGAAAAAAATCATAAGATAAGGTTATGGATACTCGTTGCTGCATTACTAAGCACTCAGTCAACGACTGGTTATGTTATGTTAATGATTATTGTCCTCTTCAATTATATAAATAAAAGCCTGACATTTAAAGTAATATTGTTACCACTTCTGGTAGTAGCCCTGGTTTATTTTTTCTCCCTTTCTTTCATGACTGATAAAATTATTGAGCTTCTGGGTAAATCTATGGACATAGATCAAATAATAGTGAATTCTTTTGGACGGGAAAGAAATATTACTCCACAGCGATTTGAATCGTTTATGATTGCGTTTAGAGATTTTCGTAATTATCCTCTTCTGGGATTAGGCGGACATACTGAAAAGAGCTGGCTTCACTTACTCGGGGCAAATGTTTCAACCATCACAGGACTTGGTCATATGATGGCACATCACGGTATAGTTGGACTCCTGTTTTTTATGATTATATCTGCTAAAAGCTCAGTTTACCTTGCTAACTATTTTGATTATAAGGGGAAGTTCTTTTATTTGTTGTTAATTTTTTCAATATCAATCAGTTATCGTATTCTATGGTCCCCTATTATCTTATGCTTTTGGATGTTTGGATTATTTGCACCACAAAAGATCATTGAAGAAAAACAACTGAATCATACGTGACATTTTTATTATTCTATGGGTATATTACTTTTTGGAGATTTTGCTATTCCTTATTGGGGATGTATTGATACTGATTCGGTCAAACGAATGACACAGGAGAAGATTGTAATCGCAAATCTAGAAGGCCCATTCATCGCTAATTCTGAAGTTGAGACATTCGATAAATATAAAATCAATCTATGTGCAGAGAAAGAATGTGTAAATTATTTAAAGGATGTGAATGTAAGCTATCTTTCTTTTGCCAATAATCATATTTTAGACTTTAAGCAAACCCTGCAGGAAACAGTCTCAATTGTAGAAAGTGAAGGAATTGACTTTTTTGGAACCGCTCAGAAACCTTATATTGAATTTATCGATATTAATAAGAAAGTTTGTATCTGGGGTGCTGTTTCTTATATAACCGGCCAGACTTCAAATAAGCATGACAAGATCAGTGCTTTTAAGCCAATCACGCTTCTTCATCAAATAAGTGATTACAAAAAGAACAATCCTGAGGTATATTTAATTGTATATCTTCATTGGGGTTATGAGTTTGCTATGTATCCTCAGCCAGCTGACAGGGAATGGGCTTTAAGGGCAATTGACAAGGGTGCAAATGCCGTAATAGGGGTTCATCCGCACGAAGTACAAGGAATTGAGAAGCATAACAATGGCATAATAGTTTATTCCCTGGGTAATTATATTCTTCCACGATCAGAACTCTCCAGGCCTCGTTTATCCGAAGATGTTTCAGACGTTAATTCTGATCTACTGCACTTACCTAAAATAGGAATTGAGATAGATCCCTTATCAAATGAGATCCTGGTTCATAAGTTATTTTATGATATTGAGAACTCAAAATTATTGTATATGGGGGAAACAAATGAATTTGAAGCAAGCAGTATGCCATATTCCAATCTCTCAATTGATCAATATCGAAAATGGTACAAAAGGCAAAAATATAAAGGAGAGCAAAGAAGCCGATTTAATATATACCCAACTTTTTATAGCTATTTTGCTTTCTATAATGCGAAGTTTCAACTGAGCAAGTTATATCTTAAAATATTTAAACTAGCACGACGATTGCTAATATCAATGAGATTGCACACACCCACTTCATACAATGAATTGACCAGCCAGAAGGAACAGACTCATTAAAGCTTTGCCTTAAGGATCAGTGGGTCAACGGAGTAGTATTCAATTAAATGCAGAATGGGATTACTGATTAAGTACCTGTTCGAACATTGCAGCTAATTCCTGACAGATTATCTTTTGGGAAAATGATTTTGATAATTCCTTATTAGTATCTGACATCTTATTGGATATATCGGGATTTTGCAACAAATAGATAATTTTTTCAGCTATCATTTCAGGATTTTTCTGAGCTATCCACAGACAGTTATCTGGTTCATGAAGATAGTCAGCTGCTGCTCGAATCCTGGTAGTAATTATTGGCAGCCCTGCAACCACAGATGTGAAAATAGCCATGGCAAATCCTTCAGATAGGCTTGGGAAAACGAGCATATCAGCATTAGCATAATATATCTTCGTTTCTTCTTCCTTAATAAATCCGGTAAATATTATGCTTTCTATGAGATCCAGGCCCTCTGCCTCCTGTCTGATTTTTTTGTTTTCGGGACCGTCACCTACACACAATAGCTTCATCTTATATCCCGATCGCTTAACTATGGCCAGCGCTCTTATAATATCTATTACTCTTTTTGAGGGTATAAATCTGCCAATGTAAAGTGCCAGCATTTCATCATCAGCCAGATGATGGCTTGTGCGAAATTTTTTGCTTTTAGCGTTATCTACTGATGGGACGATATTTTTCAATATGAAAATCTTTTTTGGCTTAAAACCGGCATCTATAAAATTTTGTTTTTCTTCTGATGACAGCACACCGAATCCATCCGCCCATTTTGATATTTTATTAATCATATACCTGTACAGAATATTTTTGGTCTGTAAAAGCATAACACGTGATCCATGAATTTTTAAAACAATTTTTGCTTCAATAAACCTTAGCAGAGATAAAGAAATAAAATCACGGATTAACGAGTTTGGATTGAAAGAACTGTTCAGATAAACTAAATCAATTTGATCTCCTCTGCTTTTACGGATTATTGTAGCAGCATTATTCAATATAATATATAGTCTTTTAACTGCATTTCGATAACTACGCTTCCCTGCATAAATTGTTGTGGAAATAGTAAAACCCAGTGTGATCAAGCCTTCAACTTCAGAAACCGCCAATTGCCTGTGCGTTTCTTCAGGAATCCCTATTAGTATGCGTCTCATATATTATCAACAGTATAGTCCTGTAATCTATTCCTGATTTTCCTGAAGCTTCTTTACAAGCCTTCTATAGAACCAGAGCATGGCAATAAAGTAAATCAGTCCTGAAAGAATTCTTGTGAGGGCTGCCCCAGTCTCTCCGAATCTTGGAATTAGTACTATATTAAATATCAGCAAACAGGTGCCCACTATCATTGAACTGTTCCGAAGTGCCTTTCCTTCACCATGTGAGCCTAAAAACCGATTAACAAAATCCGCCAAACCATGAAAAATCGCTCCAACACTGACAATATAGGTAAGTGTTATTACTGGAATGAAATCTGATCCGTAGAAAAATTTTATAAAAGGACCTACCAGTGCAAATATCAACACCAGTGCAGAGAAGCTAAAAGCGATTGTAGTCAGAAATAGTTTTTTTGAAATTCTGGCACTCGTAGAAAAATCCTTATAATGAGTAGTACCAATTACATTTGGGATGAAACCTAATGGTGCTGTAATTGTCAGGGCCAATGCAAAATAACCAACCCCTGCGTTATCCAGTCCGAAATAACTGATCAGAATTCCAGTCAACTGACCAAAACTGACCGTAAATAAACTTCCTACATAGACGTTTAATCCAAATATCTTATTGAAATGGAATATCTCCCTGATCCTTTCTTTCAGGTTCAGAAAGGATGGATTGATCTTATAAATAATATAAAGAAATGCTAAGATCTGAGTACCTAAATTAGATATCCAGATGATGGATAATCTATTTCCTTTGTATTCAAACAGAAATAAATATATTATCAGGATGGATATAAAATACGCAAGTTTGGGATATAATCTTGATTTTGCCAGTAAATAAATTTTATTGTCAGCCTGAAATAAAACCTCAAAATACATCACCAGCAAAAAAGCCCAGGAAAAAGGGATCAGATAAAAGAAAAAATCTCTCAGTCCTTTTTCATTAATATTATTATCCAAAAATGCGTAGCCTAATAAGGCCGTAGACATGATCATTGACAGGGCGACCAGGATTACAAGCTGAGCCCCGTATAATTCTCTTCCTTTTTGAATATCGTCATTTAATACGAGGGCCCTGTTCCCGGCCTGAAAAAATCCAATTGAGAAAATACTAACGGCCAGCGTGAATATATTCATCAAAAATTTGAAATCCCCATAACCTACCGGCCCTAAATACCTTGTTACTATGATACTTGTAACAATTGATAATGGGACCCCAATTATGTTAACTGCGTATAAACTAAGTACTTGTTTAAATCGTTGACTGTTCTTATATTGTTGAATTAATCGGGTTATCATATATTACTGTTGTTTTCCCTGCCCAGCTTAATCCTACAAACATAAGTAAAGATCCAAGATAGATCTCGAAAATAACATTTGTGATAAATTGACAGCGTAAAATAAAGATTGACCTGTGTAACGTGGTTAGTGTAAAAATAGATTATATCGGGAACAAATTACAAAGAATTCTTCAGAAGGTAGATCATGTCCCATTTCTAGTTGAAATTCCTTGCTGAGAGGTTCGTTTTTGAATTTCTTCTTTAGGTATATGCGTTTAGGTCGCACAAATTTAGGAATAAAATTTAACTTTGTCAAATGGAAACAAAGTTGGATTTTAGAGGCGTGAATTCTATCAATTTTCATAAGCGTTTCAAGGATGATAA
>SDBS01007626.1_pt1 | contig 10487 bp, 8 predicted proteins | sample 2277091 | NCBI WGS metagenome assembly SDBS01 (sample SAMN10404972, study PRJNA504765) | marine sediment metagenome | isolation source: marine sediment core GS10_PC15, 163 cmbsf | place: Arctic Ocean: Southern Knipovich Ridge | collected 2010 | reverse complement strand
CGACGGGGATCATCGCTTTCGGAATTCTGCTCGGCCTGTTGCCGCGCATTTCGGGGGTGCCCGGACACGGATGGGGTCCCGCACTCGCGAAGGAGGGGGCGGCGGCGGCGCTGGCTCCCACCTCGTTGCTCTTGCTTGTGGGCGGATATGGATTGCTGCGGTTGCTGCCCGGCACTCTGATCCTTCCTACCGTCCCGGCACTTGGCGGAACCGCGGTGGTTATCGGCCTGTGCGCGCTGGGATGGGGCGCGCTGCGCCTCTGGCTCGCCCGGAGTCTGCGGCAGGTGGCGGCCTGGCTAACGGTGGCCCAATCCGGGCACTTGCTGATAGCCATAGGAGTCGCCGCCGGCCTCAACCAATCGCCGGCATGTATTCGATCGGCGTCACTTCACATCTTGTTGACCCCCCTGGCGTTGATTGCCGTGTGGTCCGCCGCCAGCGGCATGGTAACGCGTGTGGGAACGGATGCCATTGCCGGCCTGGGGGGCCTGTTCAGACAGATGCCGTTGGTGGGTGTCGCGCTGCTTGCGGGAGGCCTGTCGATCGCTGGGGTGCCCCCTCTGGGAGGGTTCCGGGTGCAGCAGCAGTTGCTCTCGGGATTGGTGGCGGAGGGGAGATTCGTGTTGACTGCACTGCTGGTGATTGTGGACGTCATCATCGCTCTGGCGGTGGTGGCAGTCTTCCGACGGGCCTTCCTGCGTAGGGTACCTCCTCCGCCGGTGGCTCGCTCTTCGCCGTGGCTGTCGGTGCAGCTCGTGCTGGTCATCGCGGCCCTGCTGGCCTGCGGAATCTGGGGGGCTCCGCTCGCGCAGTGGAGCGAGGGCGTGCATAATACCGTCCTCTCGATCTCGCCATGAGCATACGATCATGGGAATAGCGGAAACGCCAGCTCCCATCGCAGCCTTGGCTCTCGCGGGCGCGGCCCTGCTCGTGGTGGCCACGGTGTTGGCCGTACGAGCGCCGGCCACGGCTCAGAGCTTCGGCTGGATCGTCGTGGCAGGGGTGGCCTATGCGGTGTTGGGAATGGCCGCCGCTCTGCACGTCAGGGAAAGCGATGGGGTGCGCGCGAGTGTGCTGCAGCTCCTTACGGTCGTCCTCGCGTCGACAGTTGCTGTGCTCTGCTCGAATACCTCACAGGGCGAGAAGGTAGTGGGCGGAAGGCTGGCAAGAGCCGGTCGAGTGGTCGCGTGGCTGACATTGGTGGGGCTTCCTCCCACGGTCGGATTCCACAGCAAGGTTATGGTGTATCGCGCACTGTTGATGGTAGGGTGGGGATGGGTGGCAGTCGTCGCGATGGTGGCCAGCGCCGCGGCGTTGCTGCCAGCCGTTAGGGGGATTGGATCTCCGGAGGGCGCTGAGATGCGCGGGCTGCGGGCCGCCGGGGCACTAGCTGGAATCGCCGCAATAGTGCTGTTGGGCGTCTACCCGCAGCTAGGATTCGCGATTGCGAAGGTAGTTGCATCCTGGGCTGCCTAAGGGTAGGCCGTATAGGCTTGTCAAACAGAGGTAACACCATCGGAGAGTGATCGGCTATATTGGGTGAACACGTGGGCTGGCGCTGGTTGCTTCCGTAGCCCTGGGCGCCTCCAGCGTCGTGCCCCTTGCCCCGTCGTGTCTTCGTAGGAGCGACATTCTTGTCGCGACCGGCCACACCCACCGGCAAGTCGGCACAGGAATGTGCCTCCTACGGGTGTTGGCCGTTTGGTTGCGGCACTCAGCGCGGCAAAGAGCCTGGCCTCCCCTGGGAAGGAACCAATCCCCTTTACTCAGAACTCATTCTTGACGCGGAGGGGCGCGTGGACTTCCACCTCTCGCTTCTCCTGAGTGCTGCCCGCGCCCGACCTCTGCACTGTGGAGTCGATCATGCCCAAGGCTGTGCGCAAGAGCGATATACCTCCCGGGATGACGCTTCGCCGCACCCTCCGCGGACACGTTGGACAGATCAACGAGATCGCCTTCTCCCCCGACGGCCGGCGGATCGCCTCCGGGTCCGGGGTCCGCAAGGTGCGGGTGTGGGAGGTGGGGACTGGAGAGGAGCAGTTGCGGCTGGAGGGTCACAAAGGTGGGGTGTGGAGCGTGGCCTTCAGCGAGGGGGGAGATCGCGTCGTGTCCGGTGGGGATGACGGGACGGTCCGGGTGTGGGAGGCGGAGACTGGAGAGGCGCAGTTGAGTCTAAAGGGTCACGTAGGTTTGGTATGGAGCGTGGCCTTCTGCGAGGGGGCAGATCGCATCGTGTCCGGTGGGGATGAGGGAACGGTGCGGGTGTGGGAGGCGGACACGGGCCGGGCGCTTCGGGTTCTCCAGGGCCACACAGACGCGGTAACCGGCATCACCTTCTCTTCCACCGGCGTGCTCCTCGCCTCGAAGTCGGATGACGGCACGGTCCGGCTCTGGAATGCGGAATCCGGAGACGCGGTGGCAATCCTCGATGAGCCTGTCTCGCCGGGGAATATCGCCAACATCGCCTTCAGCCCAGCCGGCCCGGTGCTGGCGACGCTGGGGGAGGAGAATCGCGCCATCCGTATCTGGGACCTCGACCTCGACCTCCTGCTCGGCGCGCCGCCGGTGGAGAAGTCGGTCCACTACACCACCGCGAAGATAGTGCTGGTGGGGGACGCCACCGTTGGGAAGTCCGCGCTCGCGCACCGGCTCGTGCATGGGGAGTTCAAGGTACAGTTGTCCACCCACGGCCAGCGCTTCTGGATCTTCGACCAGCTATGCAGTGAGCGCGAAGACGGTACTCGCTGTGAGGCGGTTCTCTGGGATCTGGCCGGTCAGCCTGACTACCGAATAATGCATTCCCTGTTTGTCGATGATGCCGATCTCGCGGTGGTGATGTTCGACGCGGCCGACAGGAGCGACCCACTCAAGGGCGCCGAGTATTGGCTCACGATGCTGGCTCGGCGGCAAGGCAAGACCCATCCCCGGAGCATCCTCGTGGCTGGTCGGTTGGATGTCGGTCAACCAGCGCTGGGCCGCGAGGAGATCGAGGCCTTTGCCCGCGAGCACGGAGTGACCGGAGGCTACGTCTGCACGAGCGCCGCCACCCGTGAGGGGCTTGATGACCTGCTGGAGCGCATGAGGGCCCAGATTCCCTGGGACGAATTCGAGACGACTGTTACGACCGAGACCTTCAACCGCATCAAGGACTTCATCCTTGACTTGAAGCAACGTCTCAGCGAGGACCCCGAGGCCGGCAGAATCGTAGTCTCCCCAGAGGAGTTGCGCACCCAGCTTGAGAGCAAGTATCCCGACTGGGAATTCAGCGATGAAGAGATGCTCCAGGCTGTCCGGCTGCTCGAGAAGCACGGTTTCGCCGCCGTGCTGCGCCGGTCGAGTGGGGAGGATCGCATCTTGTTGGCGCCGGAGCGGCTCAACAACCTGGCCCACTCAATTGTCCAAGCCGCGCGCTCGAACCCGCGCGGCTTGGGTGCGCTCGACGAAGGGGCGTTGCTCCGTGGCGAACACGATTTTCGGGAGCTGGCCGACCTGGACAAAGACGAACGGGAAACCGTGCTCGAGGCAGTGACTGCACGGTTTATCGATCACGTCGTCTGCTTCCGGGCCGCCCATCCTGATGGGACACTGCTGGTGTTCCCGGGCCTGATCAATATGAACAAGCCCGAGGCGGGCGAAGCAGCGGTGACAGAGGACGCCTCCTACACCATCAGTGGAGTGGTCGAGAATGTGTATGCTTCCCTGGTCGTGCTGCTCGGGTACACGAACACGTTCAGCCGCCGCAACCAGTGGCGGAACCAGGCTCAGTACCAAGTCGGCGAGGAAGTCTGCGGCTTCCGGCTGGCCGAACAGCGCGAGGGAGAGCTCGACTTCGTCCTCTATTATGGCGAGGGGGTAACATCCGCGACGAGACTTCTGTTCGAAGGTCTGTTCGAGACCCTACTCCGGACCCACCGCGTGAAGATTGCGAAGTATCCTTCCGTCACCTGCTCCGCCTGCGACTACCGGCAGGAGCGGGCCGAGGTCGTCAGGCGAGTGCGAGGGAAGCAAGGGAGGCTCTTCTGCTCCAACTGCGGCCAGCAGATCACCCTTCCCGTTGCCGCAGAGGAAGTCTCTGTCGCGCCAGAGCAGCGCGTGCGCGTGACGGAGGAACAGCGCGAGGTCGTCCGGCGCCGCGAATACGAGAAAGCGTTGACCTACGTGAAAGCACCGTTGGTGCGCGAAAGCGGTGGAGCAACCGAGCCAGTGTCCTGCTTCATCAGCTACGCGTGGGGTGTGCCGGACCACGAGCGATGGGTGCGCATGAGGCTCGCACCTGATCTGCGGAGCGCGGGTATCGACGTTATCCTAGATGTGTGGCACAACGCAGAGATCGGAGGGGACATCCAACGCTTCGTAAGCCGCATCGAATCAAGCGACTACGTCGTGCCAGTCGGTACACCAGCCTACCGACAGAAGTGGGATCATCCCGCAGAGGAACAGGGAAGCTGGGCAGCCGAGGAGGTAAGGCTCATCCAGCAGCGCCTCAAGCAAGCTGGTGCCGGAAAGAGCGGGGTACTCCCCGTGCTCATAGATTGCGAGGAGGAGTCTGCTCTCCCGCCGCTCCTGCACGGCAAAGTACACGGAGACTTCAGAGACTCGAACGCTTACTTCCCCAACCTGTTCGATCTGGTTCTCACGCTGTTTCAGATCGACTTCGCGGATCTCGCTGTGGCCGACCTCCGGCAGCGACTTCGTGAGGGGTCATACGGACGTCGCGGGGTTCTGCCAGGTGATCGAACCTGAAGAACGTGGTCCGCATAGCCGGTCGTAGAGTAGTCACGTAGGGCAGGAGCTTCGCCTCCTGCCCGGCCCACCAAGGCCTCGCCCTCCTCACCACTCCTCGACCAATACTCCCAACCCTCCGGCCTCGTCAGGATTACGGCCCCGGGGGCTCCCCGGCGGGGAGGGGGTTTGGGGGACGGCCGGTCGTCCCCCAATGGCACTCTGCCGGGCAGAATACTGCCCGGCACTAGCCCCCGCCGTTTTGCCCTGCCAACACAGCGCCGTATTTGTCAAGAGCCAAGCAAACCGGCGGCGTGGACATCGTGGACAGCGGGCGTGGACAAAATGGCCAAAAGTGGACAGAATGGCCAAACATTGACCATGTCCGGACACGGACAGCTTTTGGCCAAATCCCGGACATCGCTAAGGGGTCTGAGAGGCACGAGGTTGAGGTGGACATGTCCGGACATGTCCGGATATGTCCGAAAATTGTCCGGACATGACCGCGCCACTACCCCCCATTTTCACCGAAAGGGCCTCTCTACGCTAGTCCAGTCACCAAGCCTCACGGATAGCTTCTTTAGTTGGCTCTTGTTAGTAGTGCTGGCAGGCCGCCGAGGCCTCCTCCGGCCGCCTCTCGTCGCTTGCTCTCACCTGTTACCTATGTATGGTAACTGAAGAACTAGGGGTAGATCGACGCTTGCGGTGGAGTGCAGCCTGTGCTAGACTTCCGTAGGGTTAGACTGTTCGTCCATTGATGGGACGGGGGCAGTTCAGGGGTGCTCGGAGTTCCCTGGCCGACCGGAGAAGACTCCGCAACGGCCGGCGCAGTGGTTTTCGGGAATGAATAGGTTAGGGCGTCGCGTGCCTGAGGTGCGTTGCGGTAGTGGTAATAGCATAGTGCATGGAAAGATAGCTGGACAGAGCGGCCTACTGGTTGCGATCCTGGCGTTCCTCCTGTTGGTCGTTCCGGCGGGCGCCGATACGGTATATGTTGTTTGCTCCGGTGACTCGATCTGTTCGATAGCAGAGCGCACCGGGGTCGATTCTGATGCTCTCCTCGAGGCCAACAATCTCGGCCGCGATGATGTCATCCACCCGGGGCAGGAGCTGGTCGTTCCGGGAACAGAAGCAGTTCCGGGAAGAGAAGCAGTTGATGAGACCTCCTCAACTGTATCGGATTCAGAAACCGTGGAGGTCTTTTATGTGGTCCGGCGGGGCGACACGCTGTCTGCAATCGCCAGGGCCTACGGAGTGAGCGTACAGGGCATTGTTGAGGCGAACGGAATCCCTGATCCTAACCTTATTCGCGTGGGTCGTCGTCTGACAATTCCAGGAGCGACCGAAGGGGTGAATGAGGCTCATGGGGAGGGGATAGACGCAGAGCACCGGTTCGTGCAATCGGCGCTGCAATACCGAGGTGTTCCCTATCGGTATGCCGGGATGACAACCCGTGGGATGGATTGCTCAGGGTTGGTGGCACGAGTACTCGGCTTGCACGGAATCGAGGCCCCGCACAACTCGCGGGCGCAGTACGAGCTGGGGACGCCCGTTCCTGTGGACGAACTCCGGGCGGGAGATCTGGTCTTCTTCCATACCACACGGCCGGGCATCTCCCACGTGGGGATCTACCTGGGGGGCTCACAGTTCATCCACGCTTCCAGCGGCGGGGGAAGGGTGAAAATCGACCGGCTCGACGGCGGTTACTACCAGAGCCGACTGGTCGGGGCACGAAGGGTCGAATAGCTCAACGCGCCGTCGGACCGCATGGTTTCCTCTTTTCGTCACCTCCTTCGGACCCACGCGCAAGGCGCTGTCCCTGTGCACGCGCAGGGCGCTCTTCCTGTGACGCGCAAAGCGCCATCCCTGTGCAAGTCAGTGGCCGTATTGCCCGTCCGGCCACTCGATGCGGGGACGGGAGGGATTGCGACCGCGGCAGAGAAGCCATAGTCAAACCCGCCCAGACTTGAGGCCAGCGTGAGCGAGATCATCCTGCGCGTGGAGCAACTGCCTGAAGCCAGAGACCTGCCTGCGCCGGCTTATATGACCGAGCAGGCTTCTGGGCTGGACCTGCGGGCCGCGGTCGAATCCGAGGTGTCCCTGGCGCCGGGAGAGTTCGCCACCGTTCCGACCGGGATTAGGATCTCGCTTCCGCGTGGCCAGGAGGGCCAGGTTCGACCCCGCAGCGGCTTGGCGGCGAGACACGGTGTCACACTTGTCAACGCGCCGGGCACGATCGACGCCGACTATCGGGGTGAGGTGCGTGTCGTGCTCATCAACCTGGGCAGCCAGCCTTTTGTTGTGAACCGGGGCGACCGCATCGCACAGTTGGTGGTGGCGCCTGTTACGCGTGCGCGCGTTGAGCTGGTCGATAAGCTGGACCCCACCGACCGCGGGAGCGGGGGATTCGGTCACACCGGGAAGTGATCGAGCGCATATGCCTGCACTGACGATCGGCATCGGAGGTGGCAGCGGCTCGGGGAAGTCGGCCGTCTCCGAGAAACTGCGGGAGCGTCTCAGTTCGCTGCGGGTCAAGGTGATCAACCAGGACCAGTACTTCCTTCCGACTGAGCGTCTTCCGAGGCATACCAGCCGAGACGGTGGGCGCACCTGGCCGGACCACAACCATCCCGATTCGTTCGACTTCGAAAGCCTTCGAACTGAGGTGAGGGCGGCGCAGGAGTCCGAGGTCGAGGTGGTGATCGTGGAGGGCATCTTGGTCTTGCACGATCCTGAACTGCGGGAGCTGATGGACTTGAAGGTGTTCGTCGCGGCGGAGGCGGATGAGCGAATCGTGCGCCGAATCCGACGGAATGTCGCTCGCGGTTATTCGCTTGACGAAGTGAGTGAGTTCTATCTGGATTCGGTCAGATATCGGCATGAGGAGTTCTGCGAGCCCACTCGCGCGTATGCGGACCTGGTGATTCCGGCGGGACGCGACGACCGGGTGGAAACCGAGAAGACACTGGACGAGGTATGCGCCAGAGTGCGCTCGCGGCTCGGGTCTGCGCGTTGAGCTGCTTTCGGCGTAGTGTTGATAACCAGAGAATGGCCGGCATTGAGTGATGCGAAGAGTCTACGCGGATCTGCACATTCACATAGGCCGTACGGGCAAGGGGCAGCCAGTTAAGATTACGGCGGCGCGCGATCTCACTTTCGAGAACATCGCCAAGGAGTGCGCGACGCGCAAGGGGATCGAGGTGGCCGGCATCGTCGACTGTGGATCGCCGGCCGTGCTGGAGGATATCAAGAGATTGATCTCCGAGGGGCTGATGGTGGAGCTGCCGGGTGGGGGATTGCGGTATCGTGAGGCGACGACCATCCTGCTGGGCTGCGAGCTCGAGACCGTGGAGGATGATGGGGCGGCCTCGCACCACGTTTCGTACTTCCCGACGCTCGAACAGCTCGGCGTGTTCGTCGGATTCCTCAGCCGACTGGTGACGAACCTGGACCTGAGCTCCCAGCGATGTCGGGTGCCCGCGCGCAAGCTCTTGCGGATGACGCAGACAGCCGGAGGCGTCTTCCTGCCGGCCCACGCGTTCACGCCCCACAAGAGCCCGTACGGGAGCTGCGTCTCTCGGTTGGGGGAGATGTTCGCCGGTCACGATCTCGCGGAGCTGGCCGCGGTTGAGCTCGGTCTGAGCGCTGACAGCTACCTGGCCGACCGCGTCGCGGAGCTTGCTCCGTTGACGCTGCTGTCCAACTCCGACGCTCATTCGCTGCCCAAGATCGCGCGGGAGTACAACGTGCTCTGGCTGGAGGAGGCGGATTTCCAGGAGGTGCTGTGGTCGCTGCGCCGAGAGCAAGGCCGTAAGGTGGTTGCGAACTACGGGCTCGATCCGCGATTGGGCAAGTATCACCGAACCTATTGCGTGAAGTGCGATACCATCGCGGCTGCGGAGCCGCCGGTGGTGTCTTGCCCGCTCTGCGGGCAGACAGACATCGTTAAAGGAGTGCTTGATCGCATCGTTGAAATAGCCGACTACGCGGAAGCGCGTGCGCCCGACCACCGCCCTCCCTATCACTATCAGGTCCCGCTCCAGTTCCTGCCGGGGATCGGCGCGGTGACGCTCGGCAAGCTGCTCAACCGGTTCGGCACGGAGATGCATGTCTTGCACGAGGCGGCGCCGGAGGAGTTGGAGATGGTGGTGGGAAAGAGGCTGGCGCATTTGGTGCTGCAGGCGCGCGAAGGGACGTTGCCCCTGCTTGCAGGCGGGGGCGGTCGTTATGGCAAGCCGGTGGCAGACGCCTCCGAAACTCAGCTTTCGATGGGATGGTGAAGGTGGCGGGACTGTTCGTGAGCCTGGAGGGAATCGACGGCTGCGGGAAGACCACGCAGGGGCGCCTGCTGGCTGCATGGCTGCGCGACAGAGGGTACTGTGTGCGACTCACGCGGGAGCCGGGCGGCACGGAGGCGGGGGAAGAGATTCGGGGATTGGTGTTGTCTCGGGATCGGGTGGTGAGTCCGGAGGCGGAGCTGTTCTTGTATCTGGCCGACCGCGCCATACATGTTGCGGAGGTCATTCGCCCTGCTCTTAAGGCCGGAGAAGCGGTGGTGTGCGAACGCTACACTGACTCTACACTGGCCTACCAGGGATATGGGAGGGGACTGGATCTGGAGCTTCTGGACCGCCTGAACAGGACGGCCACGGGGGGACTCGAGCCCGATTTGACTGTGGTGCTGGACATACCTCCGGAACGGGCACGGCTGGACGCGGCAAGGCTGGATCGGTTAGAATCAGAGGGAGAGCAGTTCATGGCGCGAGCCGCGGAGGGATTCCGCGAGTTGGCGCGTGGCCATCCGCTTCGTGTGAAGCTTGTGAACGGGATGGCTGAGGTCGATGTGGTAGGCGCGGAGATAGCCGCGCTTGTGGATGACCTGGTTAAGAGAAAGCCGCCGTCGGGAGCGCGGACAAGGGAGGGGTCATGAAACTGGTCATCGCGGTCGTGCAGGACAAGGACCATCGAAAGGTCACGGAGGCGCTCCTGGAGCAAGGCTACAAGTTCACCATCGTGGCCAGTACGGGAGGTCTGCTGCGTGAGGGCAATGTCACGTTCCTGATCGGGGTCGAGCCCGAGCAAGTCGATCAGGTGATAGACGTTATCGGCGCTCATTCCAAGACCCGCGAGCAACTGGTGAACGTGTTCCCGCCCACGATTGAGCCCATCGGCACGTGTATACCTAGTCCCGTGAAGGTGCAGGTGGGAGGGGCAACTGTGTTTGTGTTGGACGTGGAGCGCTTTGAGAAGCTGTGAGAGGTCTGTCCCGGGTGCGGTTGGGAGAACTGGTCGGTCAATCCGGAGCGATAGCCGTGTTGCAGAACGCGATCCGACGGGACCGCGTGGCCCATGCGTATCTGTTCTGCGGTCCGGACGGGGTGGGGAAGTCGACGGCGGCCCGCTTGTTCGCTCAAGCCCTGAACTGTGAGGCGGAGAACGCCCGCGAGGCCGGCGCTGCGTGCGGGGAATGTCAGTCCTGTCGGCTGGCGGCCAAGGGCAGCCACCCTGATATACGCCTGATCACTCCCGAGGGGAAAGGCGAGTCCTCGGTCATCCCCATCGAAGATATCCGTGAGGATCTGGTCTACGACGTTCATCTGAGGCCGGTGTCAGGGCGTTACAAGATCTATATCCTCGATCCCGCGGATCGGACTGCCCCCCTGGCCACACATACGCTGCTCAAGACGCTGGAGGAGCCTCCTCCGTATGTTGTCACTATCCTGGTGACATCGCTACCGGCGACGCTGCCCAGCACGATTCCGTCG
>SDBS01007625.1_pt1 | contig 10487 bp, 10 predicted proteins | sample 2277091 | NCBI WGS metagenome assembly SDBS01 (sample SAMN10404972, study PRJNA504765) | marine sediment metagenome | isolation source: marine sediment core GS10_PC15, 163 cmbsf | place: Arctic Ocean: Southern Knipovich Ridge | collected 2010 | reverse complement strand
TCAGAAGCCTTTTAAGGGGGCCCAGTTAATTGACAAATGATGATTTGAGCGCCATCTAGACTGCCAACCATAAAGTGAAGCTTGAGTTGGTCGTTTTCGATAATAGCATGTGCTGCCAGGGGGGTATGACAATCACCGCCAAGCACTTTATTAACGGCGCGTTCGGCATTCACACAATAGGCCGTTGTTTGGTGATTCAATGGCTTTACGAGAGAGAGCAAATCATCATCAGTTTCACGACATTCAATACCAATAGCCCCCTGCCCGATGGCTGGGATAAATTCTAATGGATTTAAATAATGTGTGATACGGTCTGCTAAGTTTAAACGTTTTAGCCCTGCAACGGCGAGAATAATGGCATCGTATTCTTGAGCATCTAATTTCTTCAGGCGTGTACCAACATTGCCGCGTAATAATTTTGTTTTTAAGTCAGGGCGTTTTGCTTTCAATAGGGCTGCTCGTCGCGGGCTTGATGTGCCGACAATAGCCGCCGTTGGTAGCTGATCGATAGCAGCATATTGGTTTGAAATAAAAGCATCTCTGGGATCTTCTCGTTCGCTAATCGCAGCAAGCATTAAGCCGGGACAATTTTGCACGGACATATCCTTAACGCTGTGTACAGTAATGTCTGCGTCATTGTTCAGAACGGCGTGCTGTAGTTCTTTTACAAACAATGATTTTCCGCCAACATCGGTGAGCGCGACGGACTGTTCACGATCCCCTTTTGTTGTCAGTTCAACCAAAGCGATTGTTAAATCAGGATCGATTTTTAATAATGATGCTCTGACAAAATTAGCTTGCCACAAGGCTAGCGGACTTTTTCGTGTTGCAATTCTAATTTTCATGTTTTTGCTTGAAGGTTTCGATGAGCTGATCTTTTTTATCCCAGAGTTGATTCAGCCATTGTTGAAACTTTTTTCGAAATTCGCGATCTTTATAGTAATCACCGATCATCTCATCGGTGACGGGAAGTACTTCGTATCGTATATAAATTTTATCGACTTTGCCGCAGAGCAAATGCCAGGGGCTGCTGTCTTTAGCAACATAGTGAATCGTAACGTTAATAATGCCATCGAGTTTGTCTTGCATTTCATTGATGACAACAGCGGTGCCGCCGGATTTTGGTTTTAATAAATTTTTATAAGGAGAATTTTGGCGGTCACGTTTTTCTTCACTAAATCGCGTTCCTTCGACGAAATTCATAATAGTGGTTGGAAATTCTTTAAATTTTTTGCAGGCTTTTTTGGTGGTTTCGATATCTTTGCCTTTTAATTCAGGGCGTTTTCGAATTTCGCTACGCGAATGACGCGCTAGGATTGGGTATCCGAGCAAATAACAATCAAGCCCTGCGATTGGTAGTTGCCACAACAATTCTTTTTTCATAAAAAACTTTATCAAAGGGATTTTTTGGGTAAAGACACTGCCTAAGACGGGAATGTCCATCCAAGATTCGTGATTCGCGATTAAAACATACCAGCCTTTTGGATTTAATTTCCCAGCACCTTGAGTGTCCCATTTTTTGTAAGTGCTAAACTTAAGAATACATTTGTTGAAAAACATCCACCAGGTTGGCGGTTTTAATGCGAATTTCATAGCATGATGGCGTGCACAGCGCAAGGGAATTAGCCAAGCAATACTTGCAAAAAAAAGTATGACGATGCTGGAAATAAGCATATTGAGGATGATTAATGTCATTGCAATACAGCCACGAAGAAAATGGAATATATTACTGAGCATCAATAAATCTCCTTGAGAATATCTTATTATTCAGTGGGGGGTTCTGAGTCGGGAGCATTTGATTTTAATTTTTCGGCTTCTTTATAGATATTTTCGGCTTTGGGTTTTAATACCATTTTAAAAGGGCAAGTTTTTCGCTTAAAAGAATTACAATTTAAATATCCGCCTAGATTTTTACCCCAACTACCACCACTGGGTTGGTGGGTTAAAGTATGAAAAATAAGCATCACCGGGAAAGACATTTTTGGCTTGGCTGAATAAACGCAGGTGATTTGCCCGACGTTTGCGCCAACCCATTGTGCGCCCATAAATTTTTCGAGTCCCGTAGCAAAGGACATATCGTAACTCTTGTAATTGCCGCCATCGGCTGACCAGGTCAAAATCTTGGGGTTCTTTTTTATATCTTTGATGGCTGGACAATAGAATATAGCTTTCACTTTTTTCGTCGTTTGAGTGGGTGTCGCTGTAGCGGCCTGCACAGATGGCGCTAGGCTCCAACCAAGGAGCATTAGGATTGTGAGGAAAAGTTTGCTTCGCATATCGAATACCGTATCCTATGGAATTTTTGGGGTGTTGGTCCGGGTTACTAGCTTACCATTATTTCAACCTAGAAAAAGCAGTTGGGCGCGGTTATCTGGTGTAACAGATTGACTTAGATAACGTAATGAAAAAAATTGAATACACCTCATTGGTGATGAAACTTTTTTTCGTATAGGTTAGATGAATCAAGATGTTGCGCCAGTAATCGTGATCCAACTGCTTTTTCTAGGTTCAACCTGAATGCTGAGCCAGTGTCGGAATAGCCTCTAAAAATAGTCGAGGTCGCACCTGACGACAGAATTTTGCAAGATAATGTGTTTTAGCGACAAAGTAGTGCATTATATGGACAATATCGCAGCAACTAGGAACAACGACATATGCAAAAACACCATCCTTTTCTCCGTTTTTTTACTATTTTTGCCCTCGTAGGGGGTCTGATTTTCTTTTTCTCAAAGCCTACGCCCCCACCGAAGAATCTGAGCAACATTTGTACTGTTCTGAGGACGCACCCCAAGTGGTATTGGGCCTCAAAGGCTGCGCGCAAGCGATGGGGGGTGCCCATCAGTATTCAGATGGCTTTTATCTATAAAGAATCTCATTTTCGTTCCGAAGCAAAACCCAAGCGCAAAAGGCTTTTGGGTTTGATCCCATGGACACGACCTACGTCAGCGACGGGCTATGCCCAGGCTGTGAACCATACTTGGCGGGTGTATTTGCGTGAGACACATCAGCGCAGTGCGCGCCGTGATGACTTTGCAACGGCGACTGATTTTATTGGTTGGTATTTAAATCGCCTACATCATCGCTTAGGTATTCCTAAAGACAATGCATATAAACTATATCTCGCTTATCACGAAGGAGGCGGTGGTTACAAACGGGGTACGTATCGTAAGCAAACACATTTAATTCAAATCGCACATCATGTGCAAGCACGTGCTACGCGTTATCATCAACAATTATTGCATTGTGAAAAGCATTTGCCAAAGAAGCATTGGTTTAATTGGATGTGATTATAGTGAGAAAGTAAAGTAATTAATTTTTACGAGAAAACCCCCATCGTGTTTTGTGTAAATTTTTTAGAAATCATTTAAAACAGCTTGACTGTTTAATAATTGTTATGGAGAATGTGTGAAAAATATTCACGGATCAATTCTTAATGGATAAAGAAAATAAAAAACCATCAGGGCCGCATCACCCGCATGATGTTTTTTTTTAACGTTTAATGTCGAACCCTAAAGTGATGCGAGATTTTCTAAAAGCGCATCTCCCCCAAAACCTTCGAGCATTAATCGATGCTCCTAAAGAGCTTATTGATGCATATTTTTTGAAACCCTTTAAGCTTATCGATTTGACGCAAGTCGAAAATCAAGAGCTTGCGAAGCATCAATGGGCAGGGTTGATGGAGGTGGCATTAAAGTCGGCGTATTTAAGTGATGCTTTTCCTGTTATCAGAGTATTGTTGCGGATTTATCGAGGTTGTGGAGACGATTTGGGACTGTTAGAAGTTGTGTTAGAACACCTTACATGCCAAGGAGGTATCGATGCAAACAAGAAGAGTGAGTTTTACAAAATGATTCATGAAGAATTAACCCCAGAAGGCGCACACAAGGTGATGAATCTTGTGGATATGTGGCTGGAAGAAGGTCGTCAAGAAGGTGTCAAAGAGATGGCTAAGCGCTTGTTGGAGGAGGGGATAGCCCCAGCTTTTGTAGCCCGCATTACCGGTTTTTCAATAGAGACGGTTAAGCATTTATCCGAATCAAAAGAAAATCAACCTTTGTCGGAACCCGAGGAAGTTTAAGTTCTTTACCGCCTCTTGCCTCAATTCAATAAATCCTTAGTCTCTCCAGAAAGTATGTGACACGGAAGTTTCTTAACTACACACAGGCTGCGCTATTTTCCTAGGCTGCTGTTTTGCGTTGTTGTATTTTTGTTTCTGTCTGTGGCGCTTCTGTTGGTACATCTGGCATTGTTTTTAATAACGCATCTAAGTCGCCATTACTATCCAAGGTCCTTGGTGGTTCGAATATGCTTAGTCTTGCAGCAGCAGATGAAACGCCATTTGAAACAGGTTGCGTTGTTGGGGGTGCGTTTGGCGCTGGGTTACCGCAAGCCGCATGCATCGACATACTATTAGTACTACTCGCTGCATTATTTGTAGGTACAAATGAAGTATAGTCACCATACTGAAGCTTCATTGGTTGAGGGGAAATAGGAGGATGTGGCACAACATCTGGAGCTGACACATAGTCAATTGGTTGAGAATCAGCAGGAGGATGTGGCATTGCATCATTATTAGAATCAACATTAGAACAACGAGAGATATAGCCAGTCTCAGCTACCATGTACCCGGCTATTTTGATAGCTTGTTTTATTGTCTTGCGATACTCGCCTGTATCGATTTGTGCATGCCAAACCGCACGAGTTTCCTCATAATCCTCATTGAGATAGGAAAGGAAAACATTAGCAAATAGGAGTATCTTTTTATCAATAGTTTGATTTTCTGCCATTTTTTTTATGAATTGTTTGGCCGCTTCCGAGTCTTGTTCATCTTGTTTTAAAGCTAGTTTAAAAGCACCTATAAGCGTATTAAAGAGACGCTCAAAATTATTGGGTGGTGGCGGTGTTGATTTTTTTTGGTTTTCTATATAAATAATGAACGAGTACATCATTGCACTGTAAGTGTCATTTTTTTGGGCAAGTTCTCGGTAATATCGTTTAGCCTTCTTAGGGCGGGTTATGCCAGTAAGGTTTCCTAAAAGACCTCCTTCTAGCGCTGAAGGTTTGATAAACTTATAATGATAAATATCTGCGAGTAAGCGTTTGGCATATAGACTACCCTTTTTTGTTAGGTTTTCTAGTGTTTCAAACGCTTTTTTAGGGTAGTACCGAGGCCACTGAGGATATTGTTTTTTGTCAGCTAGGCATTCATCCAATAACTTTTGAAATCTGGCGAGCTCTGTCTTCTCAAGGATATTACGCACCGCTTCATTGGTAGCTAGCTCTCGAGGTGATTTGCCTTTTTTGTTACAATGTGTTGGATCCAACTCTGATTTTAAAAGCCGACGAACAAGACGTTTATTATTATTTTCAGCAGCAATATGAAGGAGAGTATTGCCCGTTATAGGGTCAACAAGGCTGTTGTCTTTTAAGATTTCTATTATATTAAGGTTTCTGCCAGATAATACATCATATATGCGTTCACATAAACGGGAATCATCTTTTTGTACAGCGGCTAAGAATGCTAAGCCGATGGTGGTTTTGTTAGCGATTACTCTGGAGTCTGTTAGTAACGTTTGGATTACTTTGTCAGGTTGACAAGGGGTGATACCTTGCTTTTTGACATCCTCAGCGCTCTTACAGCCTTCCCAATAAGAAACACCCGGATCCCCATCGATGAGGTACCATATATCTCCTTCATCATCGACACCGCAAACCGTAGCAAGTCCGCATGGTGTTGAAACGTGTTCCATAAATTGCAAACCAGACAGCGTCAAGTCAGAAGGCTCTGTTGAGAGCTGGATAATTTGTTCACCAGCTTCTTCATACCCTCGCTTCTTTATTTTAATCGGTTGTTTGTCGGTGATAGTTTGTATTTTTTTATTAGCCAGTGTTTCTTTGTCTTTTATATCCTTAAAAAAAACAAGAAGGTGGTCAGCATCCTCTATTAAAAAATATAAATTCGTATCACTTGCTCCATATACCATGGCGTTTCCTTTGGGCGTTTGTACTCTTTCCAAGAACCGTACACCATATTTCTTATACAAGTAACGTGATGAGATGCTCAGTTTAAGAGAGGTTCCACCTCTGGTCTCAAACGTCATATGGTCAATGCCATTGATGGCTGCTTGAACCACACTTTCCCCTTTTTCATTAAGCAGCGCTGGATTGGCTCCCTGCCTAATTAATAACGTTACTTCTTCAAGATTGCCTTTTTCTGCAGCAGCAAACAACTGCTTTTGTAGATCTTTTCCCATTTTATTTCTCATCAAGCAGGTTAAATTATGGCTTTATGTTAAGTTATGGCCTTATTCTACCAGCCTTATATTAAGGAAATATTGAATCTGAAAAAAACGTACAGGCTTGCGATAAATGGTGCGATTAGTGCTTCCCCTTTGATTTTTTGGATAATTTTAGTCTATAGCAAGCCTTACGGTACTTATGTTTTGCCTGGAAAAAACAATTGGACTGAACGTCAAATGTCGTAAATGTACATTTTGGGTATATATACGATTTATTGCGCGATCAAAAGAATAATTAAAAACCCGACAAAAAAGGACAGAGTCGCCATTCGGGTTTCAGGAACTTCATGCGCTTCTGTTAATAATTCTTCGGTGACGAGGTAGAGCAAAGCGGCGGTACCAAACGCGAGTATAGCTATATGAGATGTGTTTGATAATTGCGATACAATGGAAAAGCCAAGTAATGCACCGATAGGAATTAATAAAGCAATAGCGATCATAATCGCAATACCGAGATTTTTTTTCACCTTGCGTTTGGTCATGCTGGCAGTAGTGGAAATACCTAGAAAAAAGACCTCTAGTGTTAAAGCAAAGGCGATAATAATGCCACTTTCTTTGCTCGCAAGAAAAGCGACGCCAATTAATAAACCATCGATAAAGACATCCACCGCAACGGCCAAAATCATGCCCAATGGTAACTTGTGCTTTGTACTATTGGATTTAGTGATTGTTTCAGCGAACCAATTGGTTGCAAACATAACGATTATTCCAACGGCAAATCCTAACGCAACAAACCATTGACTGGGGTGATGAATAATTTTAGGAACAAGCTCGGCTGCGACCGCTGCGATCACAACACCGCCTGCGAAGTGTTGTACGATGCTCGTTAGCTTTGGTCCAGGTTGTTTAAACCAAGCGATAATACTGCCAATAGCCATTAATACTGCAGGAATGGCTGTGTAAGTGAATAATGTTGTCCACTGCTGTGTCATTACACTGCTTCCAAGTTGGCGTAACTGGCTACCAACCATTTGGTCCCATTGGTATCAAATTTTACCTGTATGCGCGTGTGTTCGCTATGCCCTTCGTAATTTAAAACAATCCCTGTGCCGAATTTTTTATGATGAACGCGTTGACCAATTTGTAAGCCGGTATCGCCGGCTTTTGTAGCCGCGTATTGGCGAACTTTTCGGAAGGATTCGCGATTAAAGCCTTGTGTGTTGAAATGATCAGAATACTGTGAGGGCCGCGAAACTTTCGCTTTGGGTCTAACGGCATCAATAAATTTTTGTGGGATTTCTTGAATAAAACGTGACGGATGATTAAATTGTTCTCTACCATGAAGTCGGCGACATTCTGCATGGGTTAAATATAATTTTTCCATCGCGCGCGTCATGCCCACATAACACAGGCGACGTTCTTCTTCGAGGCCGGCTGGTTTTTCAGACGACATTTTATGCGGAAATAAATCTTCTTCCATGCCGGAAATAAAAACAACAGGAAATTCTAAGCCTTTTGCGGCATGTAAAGTCATTAAATTTACGCAGTCGGAATTCGCTTCGGCTTGCCCTTCCCCACTTTCTAGTGCAACGTGTGCTAAAAATGCGGCAAGCGGTGTTAAATCAGCGGCATCTGCCCCGGGTTTAAATTGACTGGTAGCGTTCACCAATTCTTCTAAGTTCTCGACACGCGATAAACCTTTTTCCGTTTTATCTTTTTTATACATGGCAAGCAGGCTGCTGCGATGCAAGACATGATCGGTTTGTTCATCTAAGGTTTGATTTGCGGTTTCTTCATCCATCGTTTGAATCAACGTTAAAAAAGATTGCAGGGCATTGTGCGCACGACCACTGAGGCTGCGGGTTTCAGTTAGGTGCAAGGCGGTTTGCCATAGAGAAGCAGCGGTATCTCGAGCCGTTTCGCGCAGCGTTACAAGGGTAGCGTTGCCGATACCGCGAGTTGGGGTATTGACAATACGTTCAAAGGCGGCATCGTCGTTGTGATTGGCAATCAAACGTAGATAAGCAAGCGCGTCTTTAATTTCCGCACGATCGAAGAATTTTTGTCCCCCATAAATTCGATAAGCAATTTGCGCATCGATTAAGCGTTCTTCTAGCACACGGGATTGTGCATTAGAGCGGTATAAAATGGCGACATTACTATAAGTGTGGCCTTCGCGAACCTGTTGTTTAATTTCACTTACAATATAATAAGCTTCATCGCGTTCATTAAAGGCAGCATATAAAGTAATCGGCTTGCCCTCATTGCCTTCGGTCCAGAGTTTTTTGCCAAGACGATTTTGATTGCACTCAATAACGGCGTTTGCAGCGCTAAGAATCGTTTGCGTAGAACGATAGTTTTGTTCGAGGCGGATGGTTTTCGTGTCAGAATAATCTTTGGTGAAACGGTGCATGTTTTCGATTTTCGCCCCGCGCCAACTGTAAATGGATTGGTCATCATCACCGACGGCCATCACGAAAGTGTTATTACCCGTTAAATGGCGCAACCATAAATATTGAATGGTATTCGTGTCTTGAAACTCATCCACTAAAATATGTTGGAAACGATTTTGATAGTGTTCGGCGATGTCAGAATTTTGCTGTAATAATTCTAAAGAGCGCAGCAACAATTCGCTGAAATCCACCAAACCGCTGCGTCGGCAAACGGCTTCATAATCGGTATACACTCGTAACATGGTTTCGGTGAAATAGCTGCCATCTGCGTCGACAATATGTCGCGGACGTTTGCCTTCTTCTTTACATTGGTTAATAAACCATTGAGATTGTTTGGGCGGCCATTTGGTTTCGTCTAATTCCAATGATTTATGAATACGACGAATCAAACGATATTGATCATCTGAATCTAAAATCTGAAAAGACTCAGGTAGTTCAGCCGCTTCCCAGTGTGCGTGTAACAGTCGGTGCGCCAATCCATGAAAAGTGCCGACCCACATACCGGAAAGCGACATCCCACATAGGGATTCGATGCGGCTGCGCATTTCATAAGCGGTCTTATTCGTGAAAGTCACCGCGAGAATGGCATAGGGGGAAACGGATTCAGGTCCCATTAACCAGGCAATGCGGTGGACAAGCACACGCGTCTTTCCACTGCCCGCGCCAGCAAGCACGAGCATATTACTAGGGGGCGCTGAGACCGCCTCGCATTGTCGTTGGTTTAATGATTCGAGTAGGTATGGATTTTCCATGCGCGGATTGTACCTGATTTAGGAGAAGAGGTCATGGAAGTTGTGGGGTGGCCAGGGGGGGGGTAAGCCGGAAATAGAAAAGCGTCCGGGAGATGCTTTTCCCGGCGAATGACCAGACAAGGATGTCTGGGCTGGGATATCCTCGAGTGATTGAAAGGCGGCAAGGAGGCCAGGGAAAGAAGGACTAACGAAAGTATAAATCATACCTAAATTGTTGACATAATATGTACATATGATATATTTTAAGCATGAAAAAGGATATATCATACATTTTTAACCCACGGAAAAATGCCTAGGAAAAGGCAACCCGAGACGAAAGTATTGAAGATGAGATTTTCTGTATCTACAGTGATCCTAGATTCGGTAGTTGGAACACGATTTCTAGCGCAACATCTTGATTCATCTAGCTATACAAAAATTCTTTTTATCACCAACGAGGTGTACTCGAAAATTTTTGTTACGCTATATAAATCAATCTATTACACTGTAATCTCGCGCCAACTGCCGAATCTAGGATGATCGAGTATTGGATGTACTACCGCATCACAATACTAAAAAATATCCAGAGCAAAGGATTATGATTGTTGAAATTGATGGCTACGCGTATCAAGTGCCATTCCAATATGAAGATGAGCACATTCTATTAATTACTGTATTTCCAAGCCGGAAATGCACAAGAAAATATCTTGGAGGTGAGTAATATGGCCCATTCGCGCAAAGAAAAGAAATCTGTCAAATTAGATGAATATGAGGCAGACTTAGAAAAAAACATTGATAAAGCTAAGCCGCTAAGCAAAAAAGAAAAACATATGGCTGCCCTAAAACAAACGGCTGAAAATTATGTAAAAAAAGACAAACGCATTAGCATTAGAGTTTATGGTAGTGATCTTGATAGCATTAAACGAATTGCCTTGCAAGAAGGTTTACCATACCAAACACTTATTACCAGTATCTTGCATAAATTTGCAACCGGACAATTATCTCAGGATCGTGCAGGGAGAAACTAATTGAAAAATTGAGGTGGCCAGGGGGGTCACTTGACC
>SDBS01007623.1_pt1 | contig 10488 bp, 19 predicted proteins | sample 2277091 | NCBI WGS metagenome assembly SDBS01 (sample SAMN10404972, study PRJNA504765) | marine sediment metagenome | isolation source: marine sediment core GS10_PC15, 163 cmbsf | place: Arctic Ocean: Southern Knipovich Ridge | collected 2010 | reverse complement strand
AAAAAATTGATGATAAGACAAAACAAAGTGTCTATAAGGTACAATCCGAATCACTAAAACAGTTATTGAACTACTACGCTAACCAGACGGAAGCAGCAGCAATACTAGGCGTCTCAGAGATGACGCTCCGTAACTGGGCTTATTGCACACGTCCACGTATTATGTCGCCACAGCTGGCCATCCATATTGAAGCAGTCACCGCTAATCATCACAGAGAACGACGATTCAGGCGAGAAGATTTTAGACCTGACCTGTTTGTGAAGGGATGGAAGCCTGCCTAAAATACTTTGCATTTTCTTCTTGACAAGGGTTAAAAGGTAAGTTATAGTAGAGAACTAAGGTAAGAGGAGTTAATGACAATTAGGAGAAAAAACCATGAATACCCATAATAACATTATAAAAGAACTGTTCCCACAGAGTGCAGGGATGAGCGTATACGATGACCCGCCCGCTGAACGTGACTACTGCGCAGTATCTGATTTGATGACACGCTACAAGGCGCTAGACAGACAGGCTAAGATCATAGCCAAGCAAATGGCCGACCTAAAAGGAAAGATGGTACAGCACGCCAATACAGACACAGGAGACATTACAGGGCTTGACGGCTGCCTGTATGCGACCTACAGACCTGTGACACGGTGTATCGTCGATAAGGCAGCATTAGAGGCTGACTATAAGGGCCTGTTTAGCGAGGGCAGCAAATACGTTAAGGTGAGCGCCGGAACTGTTTTTAAACTGAAATAAAAAGCGACGCAATGCCGATAAGAATAGGAGACCTGACGATGAAACAACCTTGTACATTCCAACCTACCTGCCTAGACAATTATATGGTGCTATCAATCAAAGAAGCGCAATATCAATATAGATGTGCACAAAATAGCGGCATATTAAAAGAACAGGAAACCCGCTGCTCCAAGTCGATTAAGTGCTTTCAGGATTGCATAGCCATGATTAGGGTTGGTCTGCTCCGAATGAAGACTGACGAATGTTGGGAAGCTACTAAAAAAAGATGTAAAGGGCACCCCTGTTTTGAAGATGCTGAATAATGATGAAACTAATGTCACTACGAGACACAATACGCACTACTCGAGGGGTTAAAAATGCAGCTGATTATTGGATGCTTAGACCTGTGATTGGAAAAATACCCGAGTCATGGCATGTGTTTTTTTTGGCGATGAAGGGGAAGGGGTATAACACGGAGTATATCTTAGAGTATATCGATGACCATAAAGCGAAGCAATGCCGTGAGGCACGGAGTGACGAAAAATGATAGCACCTAATAAAATGAGAGCGATAATTGAAGACCTGGATAATCAGATAATATCGTTAATGGTTTTTAACGATTACCTCGAAGTTTTCGGCGACTGTCTTATCGCAAAATACGAAATTATGGTCGAAGAAATTCGCGAAGAATTAACCGATATCGTCGAGAGATTAGAGCGAATAAAAAGGGGTATAAAATGAAACTAACAATCCCCGTACCTTCCGGCATTTCTTCGCTCAATAAAAGCGAAGCAAAGCCGAAAGGATTACATGACGACACGAAAAATGATAGTAATTATAAGATGACAAAGAAGGACGTAAAATCAGCAGAAGAAGCATACGAAGCAGCAGAAGCAGCAGAAGACACATACATCGCGGCAAAAGATAAACGCAAATTAGCGGAAGCGGTAAAAGACGCAGCCTATGCAACATACTGCACAGCAGACCACGCATACTGGGCAGCACACGCAGACCACGATGAAATTAAATACGCCGCAGCACGCACAACGTGGAATGAGTTTATAGTGCGAAAAAAAGAATTTGACGCGGCGGGCGTTGAATGCCACGACGCGCTAGCCGAAGCCTCATCAGCCTGGAAAAAAGCATACAAGGAGAGATACTTATGACACTAACAGCAACCAAACCCGCCAAACAATCTAACCGTTTTAAGTGCTGCCTTTTTGGCGCACCTGGAACGGGCAAGTCACACTTCGCTTACTCTTTTCCCGCGCCCTATATTATCGATACTGAGGGGCTGATGAAGTATAGCCATTTTGTTAAAATGATTAATGATAATGGGGGTGTGGTGACATCGGTTAATACGGTTGAACAAATCATGGGCGAACTACGTTCTTTACGAGATGAAAGCCATGGCTATAAAACACTTGTGATTGATAGCTTGTCCCCTGTCTATACAGAGTTCTGCAACCGTGAAGCGGTTCGCATTGCAAAAGAAAAGGGAACCGAAGGAACAGAGTTTGCCATTAATACCGCCAAACCTAAACGACAGCTTGCCGAAATGGCGCAGCTCTTGACGCAACTTGATATGAACGTTATACTTATATCACACGCCAAGGTAAAATATAAAGATGGAAAAGAAATTGGCGAAACGCCTGATACGCCGGACAAATTCGAATACATGTTGGGGGCTGTACTACAGGTGCGCTGTCATGGAGAAAAGCGCGAAGGACAGATCATAAAATCACGTTACAGCGAATTAAATACCCTAGAATTTATCGATTTAAATTACGCTGAAATTAAAAAGCGGTTTGGGGATGAGATGTTCGAGCGTGATGTAAAGGTTTCCAATGCAGCCACCCCTGAATTATTGGCTGAGATTCAACGGTTCGAAGATCAAGGATTATTGACAGGTGCGCTAATAACGAAGTGGCTAACCGTGGCGCAAGTGCCGGAAATTAAGGATATGACGGAAGCGCAGCTTACTGCTTGCCTGAAACTGCTAAGGAAAAGATACCCACAAAATGGTAATTGTTTGGTGGGGGGTAGAGTGGTAACCCGATGAGTAATCATGGTGCTTATTATTATAAAATGGACTACCCTAACCACTCAATAACTTTCCCGTGCCAATTGAAAACAGGGAAAACGGTAAATGTTAGCACGAATGATTTAACCGTCAATGAACTTCGGCAGCTGGTAGGGTACTTTGAGAGGCAATGCAACAGCTTAAAATTGTTCGACAAAGATGAAAGTGACGAAGGGATAATGTTTTGGGATGAACAAGAAATATTATCTCGGTATCATGTTGCAGCTAATATTTTAGATAATAAAATAAAGGATGAGGAGGAGTTAAAATCATTGACTCCCGCCAGCCTGTGAAGCAATTAAAAACCCTTAACCCATAGGAGACACTTATGCAATTAACCGACGAATTCAAAAAACCCTACACAGAGAAAACTTATAAGACATTCCCCGCGGGAGTCTATTCATTTGTGGTCGAAGCAGCTAAATTACACACCTCAAAAAAGGGGAATATCTCTATTGAAGTGCAATTATCGTTCGTTAAAGATAATGATTTTTCCGATAAAATAACCGTGTTTGATTACCTAACCGCAAATCCAGCGTGGAAATTCCGCTCATTTTTGCGAGCGGTTGGGCTTGAAGCGTTGGAAAATGAACCCACCGTTGAACCGTACCGATTAATAAAAACATCTGGCATAGCAAAGATTAGGTTAGATAAGTCTGACGAATACGCTGAAAGAAACACTGTGCAAAATTACAAGGCTAAAAGTACAGCAAAGCCTGAGGCAGCTGTTAAGATTGAGGCCACTAAAACACCAGCAGAAGCAGCAGCAGCCCAAAAAGTGTTTATCACTGAGGCGCAAAGGAGCGAAGCAAAGCCTTCAGGATTGGGCGAAGTTGAGACTGAGGGTAAAGATGACGATATACCCTTTTAAAAAAGAGAAGCAAAAATGATTAACCAACCCCCAAAAATCACCGAAGACGAGGTGGTACTAAACGCCTATGGCATCTTAGGGAATACACGTATTCAGCTGCATAATCTGTGCAATCAGGCCAATACATCAGTCCCAGAATGCTGTCAAAAACTCATGAATTTTTTACCGGAAATTGATAAAATAGGGCAGGCTATTTATAAGATGAGAACCAAAAAGGATGGCTTATTATAAGGCTTAACAGCCTTGGGAGTACCCTTATGACAATACACCTGGTTAGTCAGTTAGGTATGATCGCTTGGTGCATAGTGTTTTTAGCACTTACCGCCCTCGCGGTTACACTTTTAATCTGTGGGATTGCGACACTTATTAGGGTGACTATTGTATGGTTTAAACGTCCTTATCGACGCCTGGAATGGTAATATGATGCGCACACTAATGCGGCGGCGGCATCTTGTATAACATACGCCCCGCCTCAAATATCGCTAAAATAACCGCAACCATGACACCCGATAATGCCACTTTATTGCGTGTGATAAACTGCCCTATAATGCTAGGGCTGCGCGAATAACCCTCTATCTTGGTAATTCGTTCTTTTATACCAGACAATGTAGTGTTAAATTCTTTCTCTTTTCGCTCGTTATCACAGCGTAAACGGTGGTGGTTTTTTTCCATGTTCTCGTTTATCAGCAAAATATCTCGCCCCGTCTGAGACTGTCGCTCACTCCCCACCGCTAAGGCTTCATTGGTTTTTGATAGGGCTGCTTGTAATGTATCGATTTTGATAAACAAACGCTCTATTGTTTTATCGTTTAACCCATTCATTTTGTGTGTACTCCAAAGCCGCTAGGATTATCGCCCGCCCATTAAATCAGTCTTGCGCTTACTCCCCACCGACGAACCATAGTAATAGGTCATTGCCATAATCCACACCGTACTAACACTGCCTAACATGGTATCTAATAATCCCTTCGCCGCCGGTTGCATCGGGTAATAAAACAACGCAAACCAGGCCGCAAAAACACCTAGCGTTAAGAGTATGCTTAATATGCCAGGGATGTGGTCCTTAATAACCATCTCACGCTTGCGTGCGCTATCCCTGTCCATAGCAGCAATTTCTTGCTCGGTTATTCCAATCTCTGCCATCGATTGTTTAAAATCAAGGTCTAGCTTTTTAAGTGCAATCAATTGCGCTGGTGTTGCATTTCGCAAAGCACGTTCAATAACCTTTGGCGATGCGTTCTTATCGCCTGTTAAAAACTCTGCTAATTGTTGCCCCGCAGCACCCCCTAAAGGGCCGCCCACAAGGCTTCCAATGAACGGCGCAACTGTCGCTAATACCCTTTTTACACCACTCCATAAACCCATTTTATTTCCTCACATATTTTTTATAAGCCCGAACAAACTGACTAGGCCGCCCCTTACCCTTGACCGTGTTATAGTGCCGCTTCCAGTAATTCGCCATCCCCCAGATATCATCATGGTCAGGTAAGGGTTGAGGTTTGGAATAATAGAGTAGGCGCGCTATAGCATATGAGTAATACAGATTACCGTATAATTCTTGGTTTATTTTTGGCAAAGGTGAGATTCTACTTACGTTGAAAAATACTTGGTTTTTTAACTTTAACCCCTCAAGAATTGGGATTAAATGAGGCTTGAATGCAGGCAAATAGCGGTACTCTACATCGTACGCGCTCTTGGTCTCCACCTGCCAAGGGCTTAACGCGGGGCCGCGAACCTGCTTAAACCATCGCCCCATGCCAGACTCAGTAGCCGCCGTACCCAGCATTAAATTACCGCCAGTGCTGATGCCTAAGGCACGGTGTACAGGTTCGATAACATACTTGTATAATGTTTCTGAATCCACGGTGTCATCCCCTAACCGTTTGCTTTATCATCTAGTAACAGCATCCGGCTATTCATCTCTTTCAACTCTGGATCGTTAGCCTCTTGCAATTTAATGCAACGAGCTGACCATTGATCAATTAACCCCATGATCTCATTAATACTTGCTGTGGCTTTATCCATAGATTTATACCCCAGTGTAAGGCACCGTCGGCCAGCCCGTGGTAATGTCTATCGCGTCCAAGGCAGCCTGGTCAACAGCAGCATTAATCGCCACACGGTGCGTCTGGTAGTTGTCATAGCAAGCCTCATACAGACGCCCCGAAAGATCAAAGATAGCCGTCAATTCAACATCGGTCACCGTCACGCTAATGTTATCGGCATCAATCCATTCAATCGGGAAAAAAGTCGCATTCCCACGATCTTTAACCGCTATCGCATTATTCATCAAACCGTACGATTTAATGTCAGCGTCAAACTTATAATCAGTTGATGAGATAGTGTATTCCACACAACCCCCTATCGTCTCGTCACGCTTGCCCTTTAATTCCTTTATTTTATCAACCTTTTTGTTAGCTAATAAATAAGCAATATAGTCAGGGTCAGTGGCTAAAACAGACTCGTTAAAGGCTGCCGACTCTAAGCCAGCCTCGCCGATAATGTCGCTGGTTACTATATCACGTGTTACCCAAGGCATAATAGTCTCCTGTATTTTTATTAATTTCTATTAATCTATTTCAAGATTATCTATCCAACCGTGTTGCGTTAATTGATAATCAACGTTCAGATTGCCTGATGTATTCTGCCATTCCAAACCTATTGTCGGAACACTGGCTAATAATCCAACAGGCACTTCTACCCCCAGCGCAACACGTGTATCATTTGGAGAATTATTTAGTCCTATAATAATTTGACCATTCGCGCCTACTCCAACACCATTAATTCGGGTGCGTAAATCACCACCCCCGCCAATGGCAGTTGCAACTGCACTATAACCCAATGTCGCGACGATCTCGCTAGGAAAATCTGGAACAATTGCTGTCACATTAACTGAAAATGTTGGGCCAGGCTGCAAACCGGTAACCGCTGCTGCTAAGATAATAGAATTTTCAAATGCACATCGATTACCAAACTGTGTAAAAGGAATAATAGTCGTCGCTAATAACTCAGTGTGAACTGACCAAATCCGACGGAAATGAGTAAATCCCGGACCACTTGCCAATAAATTAGTAGCAACAACTGAAGTATCAAACCCCATATCAGTAACACCAGTCGTATTGTTGTAAATTAAAAACACATGATAGGGCGTTGCAATCGATAACGGAACACCTGTTGCACGACCGCCTGCCGCATCACCTAAAGCAAATGTTGCATTAAGTTGTTTTGTGATCGGCGCATCTAAGACAATGTCTAGACCATTGTCTTTATCGCGTACCGTTAGAGGCTGTGAGGTAACAGCCGTTGTGGTCGCTGTAATGATTCGCCTACCCATTTGGCCGCTGATAATAGTGTCACGCTCAATAAAACGGAAGGCATCACTCGCTGTATTAAAATGTAATGTAACCACCTCGCCCGCGCGTAGTTGCCCGCCCTGTACCACATCACCTAAACGTGTCTCAACATCTCTTGCTCCTAGCCCATCAACATTAACCGTACTTGCGCCCGTGTTACGATTAGCCGGTACGAACCGTATCTCACGACCATTGCCATAACTGATAGGCGTCTGCTGCGCGCCAACCGGCGATAACACATACGCATTGGCCGCCCCACTATCAACATAGAACGTCCCACTGCCCGCATAAATTGCGGACATCTTGGCAAGTTGAAATAGGTCGGCACCCGATAATGCAATGCCCGCTGATAATATAGCGTTCTGAACGTCCTGATTCCAGCTTGTGAATTCTGCGGCGGTGTAAGCATCGCCTGTGACCTTAACGGGTATCGCTAACATAATTTTATCCTGTAATAATGGTTAATAGTATCGATTTAACAATCAACGTCAAACGGCCCGGGTGCAAAAATGATCGGGAACGTAAACGGAAATACCGGTTTGGGTGTGCCTAAAAACTCAAACACCAGCTTAACATCTACCGGCTTTAATTTTTCAAACAAACATTGCACAATATTTAGTCCCGCATTCGCAAAAATAATCGGAAAAGTAAACGGAAATCCTGCCGCTTGTGGTGCTGTAGCGTTCAAAAATCGTACAAAAACAACAAAGTTAATGTCTAACGGGTCGGCAATCTGAAACGTTATGGGGAACGTTAGGGGAAAGACCTTAGCCCCTCTGTCCGTCATCATCTGAAAATCAATATCAAACCCATAGAGTGCCGCCAAATCGATGAAATCTTGTCGCGTCTGTACGTTCATCAAGGCAAATTTAACAATGATGTTTAGCCGCCTCTCATCCAACGTACCGCGTGTATCAAAACAATCATCAGGTATCCCTAACGATGCCTCCCACGCTTCAATAAATACGGTCGTATTAGCAGGGTTATGCTGCTCTTGTAACTCAACCGCCGCACACTCCATCCGCACAAACTCTTTTGCAATCCCCTGAATCAGCTTAAAAAAGGTAGTATCCGGTACGTCCTTAGCCGCCAATAAACACCCAGACGGTAAGAACTTAGCCAGGCTATCCCGCTGCTCCTCTAATGTGTGTTTGGTGATGGCCATATTAAACAAAACCCGCTAAACGTTTAATAAGAAAACCCTTATTAAATAAAACAACATTAAAAGAACGTTACCGTCCCAAGTACTGCAATAGAATCAACCGGTACCACAATATCACCCACAGGTGACGTCAGCAAAAACTGCCTCAATACCTCACCGGTCACATTATCCACCGTCCCCGCTATTGCACACCGGTAGTCATCCTCGGTTAAATCTTGCGCAATATTCGTACCCTCCGCAAATAACAGCTGCAAATTAGCCGTTATCGAATCCCGCATTGTAGACGTACTAGGCGTAATCAGCCCAAAAATAAAATCAACCGTAACAGGACTAGGTGCCGCAACCGCCGTATTGCCTGGTATTGAATTAATGGGGGCAATAGCCCGTATGGCATCATCAACTTTTTGCACCTCGTTGGCATCCGGTATAGGCGTTATATCATTATCGCGCATGAAAAATATTTCGGCAAATCCTTGGGACGGAAACGTCTGCCTCACAAATACCCGCGTCACACCTGGCACACTTTTAGCCGCAGAAGTTACCGCCGCTACATTGTATAACGCAATAGGATTCTGATACACGTCAATATAACGCGCCCTAAAATCATCGTCAGACTCTAGGTCTGTGCCCCCCGTAATCCCAGGCGATAACGCAATAGCCGTATTATCTAACCCCGCTATGGGCGATGTAATCGACAGTTGTGTATTACCATCGATGTTTTGCGCCGCCCCAAAATTAACCGATACAACCGGTATGGTGGCCTGATCAGCCGTTGCCGTAATAATGCCCGTAGCAGGTGATACAGCACCCAACACAATGTCGTAATTAAACGTCACATCATCTAATCGCGTGATGACAAATGCACCGTTATACTCGGTCTCATTAGCCCCAGCAATCGTTATCGTTTGACCGCTCGCAAACCCATGGTTACCCGACGTTACTGCCGTGCTCGTCACCCCCACACTAGATAGACTAACCACACTGGCAACTGACGCTATAATAGTCGATGCTAATAATGTGTTGTATTGCCGCCCGTCGGGGGTGGCAAAGGTAGTCCCTAAGGGTACCACCGTACTTAAGCTACCCGTCGTATTAATATCACCATTAGCCGCAGAAGCAGGATTGCGGAAAACGCCCTTAAACGCCCCCCACCCCTCGGCAAACTCCCCCGTCGCAGTCAGCGGAAATAGGTCGCGCTGTAAATCAGTGAGCTGAAAATAGTACTCGAAATTTCGCCCACCTGACGCCGTAAGAAGCGCATCAAGCATACTACCGCGCAGAAATGGATTGCTGTTGCTTAACGCCGCCTGCGCATCACTGCGCATACGGTCGATAACCTCTCGGCGATTGGCGGGGATGTTAAGCGGCATTGGCTATCTCCTTGACCGTTTGTGTCAACAAATCAAATTGTACTGTCTTAATATTTTCACCACGATTGATGAAAATAACCGTTATTAATAACGTGTTATCAGTCGCAGCAGATGACACCGTGATGCGCTCAAAAATCTTATCATCAATCAACCACTGAAATGCCTGGCGTGTAAAATCCTCTGCACGTCTCGCCGTATCTGGTAAATTTCGCGATTGATATAATAACCACAACTTACTGCCGATTTCGAAATTATCGGGCGCAGTAAACGCATTCCCCCACCACCCACGCCGTAAAAAGGGTACCGCTACCTCGCTCTCATCCGCACGACGCTCGGCAAAAAACGACATCAATAAACTGGTTTCAACACCACCGGTGGTCAATAAATCACCATCAGCACCAATAGCCATGTCGTAATTACCGCGAGAATCCTTAACCATTTTAATGTCTATTTTAGCCATCATTACCTACCACTATGACGCTGTATGATTAAGACTACCGCTGGTAATCACACCAGGAGTGCCCGACACATCCACACTGTCACCAACCCGTGCAATGGGTAAACCACCCACACCTAGATTAACACGAGCACCTAACGTTACAACACCCGCATCAATAGTTACATTAGCCGCCTTAATAGTCGCTGTCCCAACAACCGTGATGGTTAAATCTTTCTTCGCAATCACCAAAACATTACCGTCAGCATCAAAAAATATCTCAGATTTTGTCTCAAAATTTCCGAACCCTAGCTCGCCACTTTTTAGATTTCGCCAGATACGTTTGTGGCTGCGTGCGAGTAATGTTACTTTAATCTCCTCTTGCGCAACTACCGCTAGCGATACACACAACGACTCAATCGGGACACTGCCATACATCCCGTACGGCCATAAAACCTCAGTATCTGACACCCGCCCCATATAGCCAATT
>SDBS01007622.1_pt1 | contig 10489 bp, 15 predicted proteins | sample 2277091 | NCBI WGS metagenome assembly SDBS01 (sample SAMN10404972, study PRJNA504765) | marine sediment metagenome | isolation source: marine sediment core GS10_PC15, 163 cmbsf | place: Arctic Ocean: Southern Knipovich Ridge | collected 2010 | reverse complement strand
CTCAACGCCAGGGTGACATCTTCGCCATCCATACCGGCTACACCTGGGAAGGCCTGAAGAGGGCTGCCGCGATTCTTGGGGGCATCGATGTTACCGTGGCAGACCGGAAGGCGGTGAGTCTCTTCGATACACGTCACCTTCTGACAGGCCAGTATGGCCGATTCAAGCTTGGGGGTACCGAAATGCAGTTCGCCTCGGGCACGGTGGTTGCCCCTGACCATGCGGACCTTACGATGACGAGGCCGTACCTGGTTGAACAGACGGCTTTCCTGTACGACCCACCCCGCGCCGACTAGTGAAGAAGCAGCCCAAGAAGAAGGATACCAAGACGTCTACGTGGAAAGCCAAGGGTAACTCACGTAAGAAAGTAGCGCGTTGACAACACGCGACGTTTTCTGGCGAACAGGTCAAGGCAACCTCATACACGTTGAGGATATGACTGACAGTCATCTTGTCAACTCTATCGCTGTGTCCCAAAGAATTGCTGCACGCCGACTTTCCGAAGAGATAATCGGCGCAGTACTCAGCCCATACGATGCAGATGTCGCCGCGGATCTGATTGCAGATGGGTTTGAGGGATTCGTTCCGCCTGTGTATCACGCTATGTGCGCTGAGGCACGCAAGAGGGAGCTTATCTTCAGTAAGCAACCCGAGATGCCTATACGGCCATGCGACGAGATTGTGTTCAATGAGTGGGAGACAGAAGAGGAGTAGACAAATGGCTGTAGGAAAGTGTGCCAAGTGTCATAAGGGCTGGAATGAGGTAAGGCCAGCCGACCACAAGGTGACCGAGAATTCCTCAGTGTTTATCTTCTGTGAGCAATGTGACACTGAGGTCACACTGACAGAGCGTTGGAACGCCTTCGACCGCTGGAAGGGCGAGATTATTCAGAGTTTTGCTCAAGCATTCCCTGAGCCTCACCAGTTACTCAGCGAAGTGCGCAGGGTGCTAGACTTCGAGTTCATTGAGTTCCCGCGGGAGAAGTAACATGATAATCTTGCTCGGCCCTGACGGCTCTGGAAAGACTACTCTCGCGAAAGCACTCGGTATGCCGTACTACCACTACACGCAGCATTCAACCTATGAAGAATTCCTCGAGCCGTTATGTTCTCTCGAGCTCCGGAATGCTGTAACCGACCGCTGGTGTTTCTGTGAGTTCCCGTACGCTCAAGTCATGGACCGGAAGTTCCGGTTCACAATGAAGCAATGGCACAACATGATTCTCTTGACTCTGATACAGAAACCTCTGATTATCCTTTGCACACATAGACCACTCCAATCAGACTACCCCAAGGGCCAATATCTGCCGTACGACAGGTGGGGAGAGTGCATTCGCCTTTACCGGGCGATCCTCAACTCTCACCAGATACCGTACATTGAATACGACTACATGAGCACCACAACACCTGGAGCTCTAAAGATACTCCATGACACTCACAGGGACGACATGGCTTGGTGGTCAGAGATGTGGCGTGCCGGCTATGGCTGCATAGGCTCAACCCAGCCCAAGATGCTGTTGGTTGCTGAGCGCATTGGCCCCAATAACGCCAACAACTTGCCCTTCGAGACTGGGCCCACAGGGCAGATGCTCACCAACACACTCGTTGCCACAGGCACGCCTCTTGGTAAGTTCGCCGTCACCAATCTCGTCAAGGCTCCACGTCGTGACCCCCGACCACCCAGTCCACAAGACCTCAGACTCTTCGAGGTTGAAGTTGACCACCTACGTCCTGAGAAGATTATGTTCATGGGGACACCTGCCAAGTACGGTATCAAGACGGCTAAGAAGTTTGACATCCCGTACTGTACTGTCTACCACTACGGTTACTACAACTACAAGAAGATAACGGACATGGCACCGTTCAATGCGTACTGGAAGGAGTTCATGGGGATAATATGACTGGGAGCAAGAAGAAGAGATGAAGATAGTCGAGCCGGAAGCTATAATCAGGGACAGCCTTGATGAGCATGAGATTCTCTACCGACTAGAGATGGCTGGACGCACAGCCTACAAATCTGAGGACTCCATGACTGCTGATTCTGCTAAGGCATTCGTTCGCAGAATCATCAAGTCTGGTCACGAGTCAGTGCTTGAGCATGTGAGCATTTCGGTGTGCTTCATCATTGACCGTGGCGTGAGCCATGAGCTGGTGAGACACCGGATTGCGGCGTACACTCAGGAGTCGACTCGGTACGTCAACTACCAGAAGAAGGGGATGGTGGTTATCAAGCCGTGTTTCTGGGAGGAGGGTAGCCTAGAGTATGCGGTCTGGTACAACCACATGATCGCTTGTGAGGCTGCTTATAATCAGCTCATCAGGTTTAAGGCAAAGCCGCAGCAAGCTCGCTCCGTTCTCCCCAACTCGCTCAAGACCGAAATCGTGACCACCATGAACCTTCGTGAATGGCGCCACGTCATGCGACTCCGCACAGCACCCAACGCTCATCCCCAGATGCAGCAGGTCATGAAGATGCTACTAGCACAGTTCAGGAAGCATCTTCCAGTCATCTTTGAAGACGTAGGTAACCTAGACAGCTAAGGAGGCCTCCACAGTGAATCAGCAAGAGACAGACCAGCTATACCATCTTCTACGCAGATGCTTCCTTGGGGACTCACGGGACCGCCAGGCAGTAGTCGGACTAACACGTCATATACTCGGTGGTGGAGACTACCTATCGCTTATACAGTTCTCGGCGATGTACGGCGAGAAGTATCTCCTCCAGCCCACGGCACAGGCAATCAAAGACTCGGACATCGCGTTCTCGCGAATAGTCGAGCTCGGTGCTGGCCTTGGCTGGCTGTCACGAGGACTGGCGTCCTATTTCGCCAAGAACGACAAGCCCAAGGAATTCATCACCATCGACAAACGCCCCTGGGGCGCTATCACCCTTCTGGCTGACCTTGAGTCACCATCTGACATTGCTTCAGTGAAGTCCATACTTCAGGAACAGGACCTCATAGTGATGGCCGATTTCCTCCACTGTGTTATCGACCCGGAGGACTTCATCAGTAGCTTTGGTTCGTGGCCAATCGTGATGCTTGAGTACATGCCGAGTAACCCCGAACACCTTGTGAGCTTCCACGAGCAGCTCGGGAAATTCGGGGCGACTTCGTTCTCACCGGATGATATTGAGGACCTGTTTACAGACCGGGAGACAGAAGTGCTGACAATCGAGCCATACGTGCTCGTATCCGCAGGCAAGAGGAAGCTATAGCAGGAGGCAAACATGGAACTTGAACTGAATGTGGGCAATCTCTGGGATGACGACTACCTTGATGCCGTCATTGACCTGAACAGGAAGTACTCGGGCAGAGTCAGAGTCAAGTCGATGTTCGGCTCAATCGCCGGCATGACTCCGACAGCACGAGCGTTCGACCGTATACCGTACAAGGACTGGGATGCTGTCGGAACGTATGTTGTGAAGTGCCAGAAGAACAACATCGCCATCCGTTACACCCTGAACCACTCCTGCATAGGGTCAATGCAGGACTTCCACGCGTACTGGAAGAGAGAGCTGAAGGAGACTGTGCAAGGACTCCACCGTGTTGGCGTACACGAGTGGACAGTGACTTCGTCCTTGCTCATCCACCTTCTGCGGGAGCTATTCCCCCAGGACTACATCGAAGTCAGCACCATAGCCGAGGTTGCCACACTTGAGCAGACATACAGGTGGGCAGAGCTTGGTGCAAACGGAGTGAACGTATCAACGGCCATCAACAGGGACTTCGATATGCTCACCAAGATGGGCAATGGCCCTCTCAAGATGTCAATTCTTGCCAACGAAGCATGTCTGTTCATGTGTCCATGGCGCAGGGAGTGCTACAACCTGAGCTCCCACAACAGTGCTCGCACAGAGGAATTCTTCCACAACTTTCCCTTCGCCCGGTGCAACGAGTACAGGATGAAATACCCATCCGAATGGCTCAAGGCAAGGCTGGTTCTGCCTCAGTGGATGGAGACCTATCGCGAGATTACTGGCATCAACAACTTCAAGCTTGCCTTCCGCACAGCGCCGAAGGATGTTGCTCTTCCCATACTCTTAGACTACATGAAGCAAGAGATAACAGGTGACCTTCTTGCGCTCTGGCCGTCGATAGCTCACCTTGGTGACACCGACGAACCAAGAGAGAAGCTCAGCATCCCGACAGCGGGACTTGAAATGATGGGCTTCCTCAAATACTTCATCGAGAGCGGTCGGAAGTGTGGTCGGGAAGACTGCGCCGCCTGTGGCTACTGTGAAGCGGTGTTCAACAAGATCGTGAATACCTAAGGTCGTACGATCAGAATATACGTTAACAAGGAAGCCTTCGAGTACGTCGAACTACAGGGTGCAATCGGCGTAACTGCCACGCAACTCTCTACCAAACTCGGCATCAAGAAGAATTCTGCCGCTACCTGGTTGTCGAAGTGGGCCGCCCTGAACTACCTGAAGCATAGGAAGGGCAAGTGGCGCAAAGAAGGCGTGTACTACATGAACAACTCGTGTAGATGGTGGGGTGACAAGGTGTTCGACTCTGAGAGGGACCCACGCTGATGGGTAGAAAGATTAGTGACACCATAGTAGCGAACATGATTCGGATGAAGGAAGCCGGACGTTCACCCCAAAAGATTGCAGAGTTCTTTGGGGTAACTCGTGAAACCGTGTATAACTACACAACTCCTGGACGTAAAGAGAAAGAGAACACCAGGCTACGTGAGCATTACAGGAGGAAAGCACGAGCAGCGAGCAACTCCTGGGAGACCGAGGATGAGTAAGAGGGTTTCACACACTATAGTGAATGCTAGTGGATTTTCACACACTGTAGTGATTCACTATGGGAGTGGAAACTTTGTGTGATGTGTGGCAACACTTGCACGTCTGTACTAGTAATAGTATAGTAGTAGATGAACTCACTTGCTAGCTAGGGGAACGCCGACAGAGGAATGTATAGGTAGTCATGTCTGAAATGTTTGCGACAGCCAGGTCCAAGCAAACTATTTACATTTATTTTCCAGCCTTATGTAAAGCTGTAGAGCTGTCGCTCCAGCTCATGATCATTCACTATCAATAATTATACTACCAACGGAGGTACTTGAACTTGCCGTCCAAGAGAGAGAAGGCTGATGATTGGGAAGTTGAAGCTCCATTAGACCTCGCAGCTACTCTTGAAGAGCTAATCGCCTCACCACCATTCAAGGAGGTAAGTGACGAACACGGCCACTCAGCGACCGCCGGTACGCGTATCCCATTCTGGCTCGACAGACGAGTCAAGCTTCTTAAAGAGATGCATGGCTCTCCGTACGAACTCGTATCAGACGTCCTTCGAGATGCTATCTTTCTCGGGATGCGCGTTCTTGCTATGCGCCACCGCATGAGCCCAGATTGGGAGGTTGAGACAAAGCTTGCACAAGTCGTTGACGCCACTGGTGCAAGTCGGCGTATACGCAGCCAGGTTGAGGAGCTTATCAAAGCCATCGATGAGATGCTCAGGGACAACGACATGGAGAAGGCGTCAGAACACTTGACCGACTACGTTCTGGCTGCAGTCGACCTTGAGAACGAATGGCATAAGAAGAAAGTGTTCGACATACTGAACGGTAGCAGAGTCGTGAAGGATGTTGCTCAGTATTGTCCTCGAGCAACACAGCAGATACTAGGACTCGGAGGTAAGACATGATTCCTGCAGACCTGCAATTGCATGAGAAGTTCAAGGTGTTCCGTAATCGCCAGTTGGAGATAGCTGCCAAGATTGTGCATTCGCAGTCGTACGCATTCATGCTGGATGCACCAACTGGTGTAGGCAAATCGTTGATTGCTGCCACAGTACAGAAGTTACTCAACCAGCAATTGGTATACCTGTGCACAACCAAGCAACTGCAGGACCAGCTTCTTCGTGACTTCCCCTACGCTAAGCAGGTGAAGGGTCGTAGTAACTACCGGTGCCTGAAGTTCCCCAGCATGTTCCCGAGTATAACTGCGGCTGAATGCACTCACAAGCCACCAGCGAACGAGTGTAAGTATATCAGTGCGTGCCCGTATGTCATTGCTAAGGAAGAAGCAACCCATGCACCATTGGCCATTCTCAACACAGCGTACTTTCTCAGTGAAGCTAACTACGTTGGGGGCTTCTCTGACGCTTCCTTCCTGGTCATAGATGAGTTCGACACTCTTGAAGACCAGCTCATGGGCTTCATTGAGGTTGTGATTACCCAGAAGCAGTTGTCACGCCTGGAAGTGTCACCACCAAAGCTCAAGACAAGGTTCGAGTCATGGGTTACGTGGGCTAACGAGACGCTGAAGGTGCTAGTTACTGAACTTGCTCGCCTTGAGCGTATGGAAGAAGAGGAGAGCACTTGGTCACCTATGGACCTAGCAGACGTTAGAAAGAAGACTGAGCTTGAACGTCTTGTCGGTAAGCTCAGGTTCTTTGTCAAGGAAGTCGACACTAACTGGATCTGGTACCCCGAGGAAGAACGCTGGACCTTCAAGCCTGTCTGGGTCGCCAAGTATTCTCAGATTGCCGTATGGCAGCATGCTAGACGTATCCTTGGTATGAGTGCAACAATCCTTGACTCACGTCAGATCTCTGCCAATGTGGGATTGTCGCTGCACGGAAAGACCTACGACTATCTCCAGATGCCGAGTCCATTTCCGAAGTCTAACAGACCTGTGTACTACGAGCCGTGTGCAAGCGTCATCCGTAAGGATATGGACGAGGCACTACCACGTCTTGCACGCGCCATACAGGCAATCATGGACAAACATCCAGACGATAGGATACTAGTACATACGGTGTCGTATGTGATTCGCAACTACCTGAAGGCTAACCTTGAGACTGCCAGAATAATCACTCACGACGTGAGAAACAGAGTAGAGGTTCTTGAGACATTCAAGACGTCCGAGAAGCCTCTGGTGTTGCTATCTCCAAGTATGGACCGTGGTGTTGACTTGCCTGATGATGAATGCAGGGTGGTAGTAATCGCAAAGATGCCATATGCAGGTCTTGGTGACCCACAAGTCAACAGGAGAATTCATGCAAGTAAGGACGGCAATAAGTGGTACTCGCATAAGACAGTAAGCACCGTGATTCAGATGGCGGGTAGAGGCGTACGGAGCGAAACAGACCACGCCATCACATATGTTCTTGATAAACAATTCGAACGCCTCTACAACGAGCACAGGTCTATGTTTCCACATTGGTTCACTGAATCGGTGGTAATGTGAGGAGATAGTGAAATCTAAACAGATAGAACACATAAACACGACTGCGTTTCTCGCGGAAGTAGTAGAAGGCTGCGTCCTTGGTGATGCTACACTAAGAAGGACATCGGCAAGTGCGTTCTTCAGGATGACTCAATGTAAGAAGAGAACAGATTTTCTGTCTGTAGTGGCAAAGATTATGCGTGAACACCACGTTCTCGTCAAATTCGACCCTTACGCAGACGGTAAGTTCGACATTCGTACTCCGACACATTGGTACTGGAAGGCAGTCAGAGATAGGTTCTACCCTGATAACGTTAAGGTAATACCTGAAAACATCGTGCCGACAAAGCTGTCATTACTGTTCTTCTATCTGTGCGACGGCTACTACATGAGTGCTGACAGCTATGAGCGTTATTACGGGAAATCTAGCGGCATAACAAAAGGATCTGAATGGTGTTACCTCTCTACTTATGGTTTCACTTGGGCAGATGTTGAGACCTACAGGGACAAGATTGCAGAGGTACTTGGCTTCCATGGTGTAATATACCCCCAGCGTCAGGCTGGCCGTGTGTACCCTAGATTGGTGTTCAGAGGAGCCCAGTGTGCTAACCTGCTTGCAGGCATATATGAGCTAGAGCTAGTACCTGATTCAATGAAGAGTAAGTTCCCGCAAGAAGAAGGTGTCAAGGAGAGTGTCGTACTATGAGAACTAATATCGTAATAGGTATATTCATCGTGGTTGGCTTGTTTGTCATACAAGCTGCAACACTCTACAATCTCATGGATGCGCATGATAGGATAGGCGCACTAGAAGTCGAACTGCGCGGTTACATCGAGCAAGAAGTCCGAGAAGCTGTAGACTTCGCAGCGAGTGAGCGTCGGGATTTATGGGACTCGACACGACGACAATTCATAGAAGCTGGCGACATCTGGGAAAGCAAGAACCAGGCATTTAACGACACCTTGACGCGCATATACACCGACTTGGATTCGAGGATTGACGCACTGCGCAACTGGGTATCGAACAACTTCTATGGTGTGCAGCAGCGATGAGGGTGTCCAGACGCTAAGGTTCGAGGAAAACGTGGTACTGTATGCACAATGAAGGGAGGTAACTCAGATGGTGTCAGCTTTCAGTACTTGGACATGTCATGTTTGTGGTGAAAAGAGACCAGACAGCAAGATCTCAGTCCATTCCAGGCCATGGGTTGTTGACGGCCAAACACTCGGTCAGGAGAACATCAGGTACTGCAACGACAGACAGTCATGCATAGACGGAGCTAAGAACGTTAGCTTTCAGGCGAAGTAGGGGAGGGCAATCTCATGGTGTTCTGTCCACAGATAAACGGTGAGTGTAAGCTTCAGGAGTGTCGTACATGGTGGCCTGAGGAAAACGTCTGCATGGACGCCATAGGCCGTATAGAATCCATCAAGTTGACCCGTATGTACATGGCAGCTCATGACCTCAACATGAAACAACTGCAAGGCCATGTTGAGATGGCTGAGAGGTTTAAGGACAAAGACGCACGAGACAAGATATTCTCCCGGTTCACTCTGGAGATGTTCCAGCGGGTTCCAGACCTCACAGAAGAAGAACAGGCAATCGTGCAGGAAGCCTACAGAGCTGACTCAGCTGACGAAGCAGAACGCCTGCTACGGCAAGCCGGCCTATTGGGTGGTACAGACCCCGTGTGAATGCTTCGACCGAAATCCGTTGCCGAAATTGGGCTATCGCAAAGGTTCAAGAGCATTTAGCGTTTTTGCTGTTTTGAGCTATAATTGTATCACAATGGATGGAAAAGCAGTTGGTACAACACCCCAACCGACGCGTATCCAGGTATACCTTACCGGCGAACTACAAGCAGCCTTCCTGTCGCACTTGCGCAATACAGCCCCGGACTCCAGAACCACAACTGCAGTAGTGCGGCAAGCCCTGAGAGAGTTTCTCAAGAGCAAAGGCTACCTTGACGCTGATGGAGGTGGTGAATGAAGTAGCTAGCCTCAGCGGATAAATCATCCTGGTATTCAGGAGAGGAGTAAGAGATGACCACAGAAGCACAAGACACCTCATGGGAAACAGAAACTGGCCTGATCAACGACGTCGACGGCTGGATTGCCAACGCCTGCTTCGGCAAGAAGGACGAGTACGCTCAGGCAGTAGCTGCTACAGGAACGGAAGACATCGGCCTCATGTTCATGTTCGACGTTATCGACGCCGGCGGCGACGTCCTAGGCAGCCAGGGTTACTCCCTCGGCTCCGGCTGGATCCCCGCCGAAGACGGATTGTCCATCAGCCACCCGAAGCGCAACAACGTCGTCGGCAGCTCACGCTACGGCGAGCTCCAGAACCGGGTTGTCAAGGAGCTCGGCGTCGACATGAAGTCCCGCGGCAAGCCTACGGAAGCCAAGTCCTGGAATGGCCTCGGCTTCCACTGGATGCAGCAGGAGCACACGACTGTCGGCGGCGACATCAAGACAAGCCTGATGCCCACGGAGTTGCTCGCTGCACGCCCCGAAGGTGCTCCGGCGCCGGCAGCTCCAGCAGCAGGTGCTCCCGCAGCAACCACGGCAGCTCCCGCAGCGGGCACCGGCGAAGTCGAGGTAAAGCTCGGCAAGATGGCCAAGGTGATGGAGATCAAGCCATTCCAGTCGGCCGCACTCGGGATGGCCGAGGTGGTCTCCAACGATGCGCTCATGGCCCAGGTGCTCGATGAGAGCGCCGCAGGGTTCTGGGCGACCCACCAGGCTGCGTAGCAGGTCTGGTAACCTCTGGCAGGTGCCCGAAGCGGTAACGTTAGGGAGAGGGGTAGTAAAACTAATCGTGACGATGAAGATAAGGCGCGGGAAGGCTTCGGCGAACGTGTCCCAACGCCCTCGTCACCACCTGTTGAAGGGGGAAATAACGCTCCCCTATCTTGTGTTGAGATGGCTTGACGCAAGATAAGAGCGCGTTAAGAGAGTATGGAGGATAGCATGGCAGGAACATTGAGACCCAAGTACGCGGTATACAGGCTTGACGGAGAGGGGAGTCTGGCAGGTGAGCCAATGCTCGCTACCGACCCCAGCAATGTCGACTCACCCTTCGTCATCTTCCCGCGCAAGGACCCGGCAGCCTTTCATGCACTACTCTCGTACGCCGCCGTGTGTGAGAAGGGACTGCGGGCGGAGATACTCTTGTGGGCGGAGAAGATTGCCACTTCCGACCCTGCATTCGGCACCCAGGCTGCTCGCAACTGGCAGACGGTGCTCATGGACAAAGTGAAGTCGGTTGACGTATAGTGAAACCTCTGCACCTCACCTTAT